>JAEEGG010029740.1_pt1 | contig 10190 bp, 12 predicted proteins | sample 9134161 | NCBI WGS metagenome assembly JAEEGG01 (sample SAMN16246543, study PRJNA631951) | gut metagenome | biome: gut microbiome; feature: rumen; material: CR-attached | host: Bos | place: Iran: Karaj | collected 2018-10 | reverse complement strand
AGAGTGTCTGAGCGATACCAGTGGCGGTGTATTGTGTGGCCAACAGTGATGCGCTAACTCCGACAAACGGTCCGAAGATGGTGGAGCCCAACGCACACCACATGGCTTTACGGTCGCTAACGGCATTCTTCAGTTGTGTCAGGCCATCCTTGGTAAAGAGCATCAGCGACAAGAAGAAGCCCAACAATCCGATATAGGTGCGAATGGTAGTAGCGGCGAATGGTACGCAGAGGCTGACAGGCAAGGGCAATAACGCACCTTCAAAGACGGCATCTTGCGAGATGTTGAGTGCTGCGAGCGCCGCATCGTAATGCTGAAGTCCCATCTTGCTGAGTACCAAGCCAAAGCCCTGACCTACACCAGCCATTATCGCATAAAATATGCCTTTTGCAGGCAGTTTGAAATGCAGTCCGCGATGCTCTGCAGAATCACTTTTGGAGAGAATAGAGAGGGCGATGCCGCTCAAGGTGATGACCATACCGAGGATCGCGATGGGGCGCATCTGCTCACCGAGGAGAATCCGTCCCGCGATGGCGGCTGTAGGTGCCGAAAGAGTCATGAAGAGTTGCCCGAAACGCGAACCGATATGGATATAGCCCTGCATCAGGCAGTAGTCGCCAATAACATAGCCCACCAGCCCCGACATCAGCATCCAAAACCAGGTACCGCCGTCGGCGTAACGCGGATATGGCACACCCATCACCAGCCAGAGCGTCAGAACGAGGAACAGCAGCGACATCGACATTCGCATGATGTTGAACGACAGCGATCCCATGCGTTTTGAACCCACTTCGGCAAACAAAGCGGTGGCAGTCCACGCGAGTGCAACACCCAAAGAAATCAATTCACCTACGAACATTGATTACGATATTCCATTTTGAATCATAGAAACAATCCTTTGCGCCACCTCTTCGGGATGGTCCACTAGCAGTTGACCATGGTTCATCTTCGGGAAAACCTCCACGTGCGCATCGGGACAGAGTGACAGCAAATGTTTGGCCTGCGGCTTGGCAACGAAAGCCTCCTTGGTGCCGTGCCAATAATGGATGTCGGCTCCGTAGATAGATTCCAACTTATTGGTATATACCGATTTATAGCCTTCCAACACTGCGCGTGTTTTGTCCGACGGATAGACTTTCTTCACTTCATCAAGCAGCACATCAAAATAGTGTGAGTGGAAAAGCCACTGCCAGAAGCCAGTCCAATGGTAGCAGGTCCAGACATTGAAGGCCTGATAATAGCGCAGCGGTCCCACGGTCCACTTGGGCAGCGGCAGCAGTGGTGCGGCATCCATAATGGCATGATTGACAACTATTTCGTTGCGTTCCAACATCCGCGAAAGAATCTTTCCACCCAGCGAAAGACCGTAGGCAATATCCAGTCGTCCGTTAAAGTGCTCTTGCACATAGCGAATGGTCTGCACAGCCTGGTCGTCAACGGAGGTGAAGCGGGACGGCTTGCCAAGCAAGAAGCCATCGATATCCGCTGTAATGATGAGGAATTGCCCTTTTAGCAGTTCCACTAATGGCAGGAAAATCTCATGCGACACGCCCAAGCCTGGCAGCAGCAGCAGTGTAGGTTTATTGTCGTTGCCGAATGTCTTGAAATCCATATTACGATACTATCAACGAATAAATCCAAGCCCCTATCAAGCACGGTATCAGACCGATAAGCATGCCCCATAGAGATTGCACGAAATGGTATAGTTTCTGATGATAAGCCTTATCCATGTGTTCGGTGCCAGGCAAACGAACGCCTTTCAGGTTGGCGAAGAGCACCCAATCGAGAAAGAAGCAGTCGTACCAATCGATAACAAGCCAGATGCCGTAGCTTAATGCAAACGCCGACCAGAAGTTGTAGGCGCCAGCAAGCCACATCAGGCCTAACATCAGGGCAAGTGCCACCAGCAATGCACAGCCTTTCTTGAGCAGGACGGTTTTTGAAAAGAACTTTGAAGGCACCCGTTCGTGCGTCTTAAAATACTCTTCTTGAATATCTTGCGGGTAATCGTGAATCCACCACACAGGATTTTTCAGCAAGGGAATCAAAATCATGGCCGTAAAAGCGGCAGTCATAACAATGGTTTCGATAATGATAATAGTCCAGTTCATAATATCATGTAGTTATGCGCTGGCAAAGGTACGGAAAAAGTAAAGACTATTATTTTTCAAAAACAGCATAAAATACTCTATTTTAATAAATAACTTTAAATAACAACTTTTTCTAGAATCTTAACAAATCTTAACATAAAAAATTTGGTTTGATCGATGAACCATTATACCTTTGCACCGAAAAAAATTGATTAACAATCACATTTTGAAACAATTATATTATTAATCTATTAAAAAATTTAAGTTATGGAAAGATTAAAACAATTATTATCCTGTTTAGACGCGGAATCGGATGTTGAGAAAATCACGAAAACTTTTGAGGATATTGCAGAAATTCTTTTATTTAAAAGTTATATCAAGGCGAAGGATGGCAATTATAGAATGTTAGAGATTGAATTCTATTTTAAAAATATTAATCACAAAGATGAAGTCACTATTATTCGCAAAGAAAAAGCTGGAATGTGGTGGTTGCATGATTGGGGGGTGGACCTGACTTTCATGAGTGAAGGGAAAGACTACTGTGGAGGAATACTGATTAGGAGCATTGCCAAAATAAACGATAAAAACGAGATGCAAGAACCTATGATTTGCGGTCCGCGAAACTGCTGTTGGGAATTATTCTATTCTTGTGCATTGGAAAAAGATAGTGCTCCTCAAATCATTGTAGGAAATAAAAGAATGTCTGGAGCTATGAAAAGAAAGAAACGCATTCTCTCTGAAAAATCGAAAAAAGAAGATGGTGATTATCGATTCTATGTTGAGGAATTGGACATTGAACCGAACACTAAGTATAAAGATTCCCCTTGGAAATAATTACACCATGCTCTCCGACTCCCTTACCAACACCGTTTTCTTCTCTGAATGGTTGCCATCCGTCTGCCCCACCCCCTTTCACGACATCGTCAAAATACTGAACAACAATCACATACATCATCAACTCTTGTCAAAAACCAACGACATCTGGTGTCGCGATTATATGCCCATACAAACTGACGGCAATCGTTACGTGTCCTACAAATACAATCCTGATTACCTACAAGCCAAGCACAAACGGCGATACATCACTGACGTGAACAATGTAGGAAATATCAATTTCCTACAGCAGTCGGAAATGGTGGAACTGGACTTGGTGCTCGATGGCGGCAATGTGGTCAAGTGCGGCAACAAGATCGTAATGACGGAGAAAGTGTTCGCAGAGAATAACGACAAATCGCGCAGTGAGGTGCAACGGCTTCTGGAAGAGGCGTTTCAGTGCAACATCGTTTTCCTGCCGTGGGACAAAAACGAGAAGTATGGGCACAGCGACGGCATTGTCCACTACATCGGTGATAACCGCATGCTGATGACCAACTATGACGATTTCGACAAGAAATTTGCACAGGATTTTCTGCGGATTTTGGAAAAACATTTTGATGTTACTGTTCTGAAATACAATGTAAAACGACAACACAAGCGCAGCTGGTCGTACATCAACTATCTGCAAATCGGCCAATTAGCACTCGTTCCGCAGTTAGGGATCCCAGAGGACGAACAAGCGTTGCAACAGATTACGGAGGCAATGCCGCAGTGCAAAGTCGTTGGTGTACCGGCATTGGAAGCCGTGCGCAAAGGCGGCGCACTGAATTGTATATCGTGGAATATCAAAGTATAGAAAATATGGAATACAGCTCTCGAAATAAAGTCATTTCTTACAAGGAATTGACCATTAACGAACTGAAAGTGTTGGCAGAGCAAGATAACAAGGTGGCCCAATTTTTCTTGGGCTTGATCAATCTAGATGAGACTGGAGTTGATAAGGATGAAATCATAGCGGTAGAATGGTTGACTAAATCCGCTGATCAAGATTATGAACCTGAAGAATTCTGTTTAGGAGGATGCTATAAGAATGATATTGGCGTTGGAAAAGACCTTGATAAAACCAATGAATTGTACTCTGAAGCCAAGATAAAAGAGGACAAAAAACAATTGGAATTAAAGGTTAGCAAGGAAAACTCAAAAGGGATAAAAATGGTTTCTCCTTATCAGGAATATGCCTTTTCCGAACCCATCATTCACCAAGCTGTTATGAATCAGATTGATTTTGCACTTCCCGATTGGATTTGGGAACATATCAATGAAGCATTTGAACATTATTGGGATGATGAAATTGGCGTAGGTGGCTATTTTGATTACGACACTATGTTCAATTCAATAAGAAAACAACTGATTGACGCACATATCTTCTATCCCGACCATCTACTATTCCGTGTCATCGAGGCCATATACAATTTTATTGATAAAATTCCAGGTGTTGTGATTCATGATTGAGTACTTCGTCACAGACCCGACCACAAACTAATGCCGATGAACTTGGTTGGAAAATTTTTAACTTTCAATATGTTAGCCTAGTATTTCGAGCGTTTGCCTTTTTGCTTGATAACAAACTTCTTGTACAGTTCGTCTTCGCTGAGACGAAGTAGTTTGGCGAAAAAGAAGACACTCGTATAAACGTGCGATTTGTTCGTGGGCGGAGAATAGAGGACACACTGGTCGGAGATGCCAGACAGGATGCTATATGCTTGTACGGCAAGTGGATACGGTATGCAATTGTCGTTTTTCGAGTGGTACATCACCACGGGAACTTGCGGCTGCCAATTCTCGATACAGTCATCCAAGCCGAAAACCTCGACCAGCTTGTGGTAAAGTGCCGTTGTAGTGTCCAATGTAGCGGGATGGAAATAGTCGGCGGGATCGTGGCTCTCTGTTATGTGTTCCACCTTGACAGAAAGGTCCCAAAGGCCGTCGTCGTAGGCGTTAAAGATGCTGTCCAAGCCCAACTCGAAAGATTTTGCGGAAAGAAAGTTGTTCAAGCACAGCGTGTCCATACGTTCTTTGTGGCCATTGAAAAGGCTACGTAGTCCTTGCACGAATACCATCGGTGTGCTGCCCATTTCCCTATTCAGTACAGAGTACTCATATAGTTTCATAGGCGTATATATGCCGCCGCCACACAAACTCCAACGCAGATTAATGCGTTTTGCCAAACTATCGGCCAACGAAGTCTCGATGTACCGCTGCGTTGCCAAAGCATAGCCAGCACCCTGACTATAGCCCGTGTTCCAGGTATGGAAATCGTCAGCCAGCGCTATGCCCGCATCCTGCACCACTTTGAGCGCAGCCAGCGCGCAATCGGCAGCACATTGGGCGTGATAGTTAAGCGCAATGAACGGCAGCGGTTTACCTTCAGTAACGCCACAACCATAATAATCCGGGAACACGCAGATCGTGTTATCGGCCGTGAGCACCGCCTCAAACGGCAGACTGTTGGAAGGTGCTATCGAATAGCTGGGGGCCAAAATGCGATGGTAAATCAGCATCTGAGAAGGTTTATTCTCAGGCAGAACGGGATATGTAACCAACCCAGAGAGCGTCACGGGCTCACCATTGGGTGCAACAGAGGGATAGGTAAAGGAGACAGCACGGAAAGTGGTCTTTCTAAGGCGATTTTTGCCTTGATTCAGCTCAAAATGATGCCTTCCGATATGCCCAGTGATAATACCTTTGAACGGACGGATGGGCACGTGAAGCACATCCAGCTGGCGGGCCATCGTTTCAATCCCTTCATTCCGAAGTTTACGATAGGTGTAATCCCGACTGCTCTGAACCGAATAAGACAAGTCGGCATTGCACTCCACGCCACCTCGAACAGACTGTGCCATAAGAGGATAGCCGCAAAGATATATCATTACGAAAAGAAAAAATCGCTTTTTTCTCATCTACCATGTTTTTATTTCCAACGTTTCAAGCTGGGATAGTACTGGCGAAGCACTTCCTTGTACTCTTCGCGATTGAGATTTTGGCCGGTATTCTTGTTAAATTCATCCACAAACCGGGCACAAAACTCCACCATCTCCTCCATCGTAAAATTGCCCGTAAAAGCGCCATCCTTAAAGCAATAGATGCAATATTCCTCGTTTTGGCTACCGTCGGCGTTGGTGCCAAGAATATCGTTAGTTAGTGGCATCCCGCAACTCTGACAAAATTTCTGTTCCATAAATTTGTTATTGAAAGCACAAAAATACTAAATTTTCACTCGCAACACCCTGATTGGCCTATCTTTACCTAGATATTGTGTTTCATCGATGCAGGTTTCGCCGGTGGGCACGAAGCCGCATTTCTCCATCACGCGACCCGAGGCGGGGTTGTCGATGAAATGACCGCTGACGAGGGACTTGATCTCCGTGGTCTTACGGATGTGGTCCAACATCAGGCGCAGCGCTTCCGTGCAAATGCCCTGATTCCAATAGGGCTTGGCCACCCAGTAGCCGCAGATGGGCTCGTTCTCGCGGGCGGGCAGCTTGCAGTCGCAAGAAGGTCCGTATCCCATCGCGCCGATGGCCTCACCGGTAGCTTTCAACTCAATAGCCCACGTGCATAGCGCGTCATTGAACACCGTGCGGATGATTTCCAGACTCTCCTCCACACTTTGGTGCGGCGCCCAGCCCGCACGGGGCCCTACCTCTGGGTCGGAGGCGTACTTGAAAAGTGATGCCGCATCACTGTCGCGCCACGGACGAAGCAGAATTCTTTCGGTTTGCATCATCATTTCACATCCTTTTTCATACAATAAACCGCCGCCACGGCTTCCACGAATCCGAAAACAAAATAGATGTTACTGATGGCATTGAAGCCCCACACCCACCATTCCAACGCAATCCACAGCATCAGAATAATGCCGCAAACGAGGACTGCGTATGGTGCGAGACAGTGTTTCTTGAACAGCAGAATAGCCGCCGCAAACTGAGGAATGCCGTTTAATGCCAGCAGCACGAAGCCCGATGGGATGAAGTCCTTGAAAAACACATCCGGCCAGGGCATCTTGGCGCGCAGCATTTGCAAAAGCGGCTCCATTCCCCACATTTGGCCAGTCGGGTCAACCCACATCATGACAGCGCCCGCCACCGCACCGATGCCGATAAACAAGGTCAAGAATTTTTGGAGCTTAATCATGCGGCAACAATTCAACTATCGTATAACTTTTGTAAATACGGGAGCCGCACCATTCGTAACGGTAACATACACCTGCATCTCTCCTGCCGGCGGCATATCCGGTCTGCACTCACGAGAAAGATCGACAGCGGTGAACAGATATTCCGTACCGTCGGGAATGGCACGAGTGGCCACCGTTTTAGCTTCGGCATGGATCATCGGATAGCCATCCACAGCCGCATTAAACACTGCGGCTTCTTCCTCATTTACAGGATGTTGCTCTGGAAATTCTTCCAATTTGACAAAGTCGCCTTCGAGGAAACCATTGGCTTTCAGAAACTGGTCCACCTCATTGGGCATAGCCTCCATACGTGCAGCACGAACGCCATAGCCGGGCAGTATCTCCGCATTGGGCTCTGCCACAACCAAATCCTTCACACTGGATTCTAATCCACCACTACCGAACGTGCAGAAAGGCACAATCTTCTTGCCACTCAAATCCACTTGGTCCAAAAACGTAGCCACTGGCGGAGCATACGTGCCAAACCAAACTGGGAAACCGAGGAAAATGACATCATATTGTGTTATATCCTTGGTCAGAGGTTGAATGTCAGGCAAAATGCCCTCTTCCCTCTCCTGCTTACCACGCTCAACGGTAGCCTGGAAATCGCCATCGTAGGGTTGCGCAGCAATAATTTCCTCAATATCAGCGCTCAAGCGTTTTGCAATCTCCTCAGCAACAGCTTTGGTATTGGAGGTTTGGGAATAATAGACAACCAACATTTTAGGGGCTTCTTCCTTAGGGGTTTCTTTCTTCTGACCGCAAGAAACGGCCGTCAATGTTAGAGTCGCAATGACCAGCATAATTTTTAATGATTTCATACGCAATAAGAATTTATAAAGTGCGAAAATACAAAAAAAGAGCTCAAATTTTGTATTTTTACAATCTCTTTTATTAACAAGAAAAACTCATATAAACATCTGACAATCAAAACTGTAAAAATACATCATGAAAAGAAGCGGCCTTATCCTTCTGTATATCTTACTATTTGTAGGTGCTTCGTTGCCACTCCATGCCCAAGCGCCCTACCGGCATAGCCTCGGTGCAACGCTCGGCACCACACAGGCTTTGTCGTACAAGACTTTCCCCACAAACCATTTCGCCCTCCAAATCGATTTAGGCCCCAAATATTGTTATGTGTATGGAAATCATCTATGGTCGCTCGAGATGGCGCCCAACTTCATGTACGAAGGACGGCTCAAGGGCAATTTGTACGGCTTCGTAGGCGGTGGTATCAGCTGGGGGTATGCTTTGAAAAGATACACGTACTATGATGCTTACGGGATGCAATCCAGCAAAATCAATCTCAAAGGTGGCGTCAACGGCCTCTTCGGACTGGAATACAAGTTCAACATCCCGCTCACCTTACAGTTCGACTTCCGACCGGGCTTCCGATGCGCCTTCAACCAATACTTCGGCGAATTTTGTTTCGACTGGGGACTTAATTTCGGGGTAAGGTACACGTTTAAAGAATAATTACCTGTACCTCTGTCTAAATTGCGATGGAGACATTCCCTCCTGCCGTTTGAAGAACTGCCCGAAGGCCGACTGGTCTGGGAAGCCGAACTGGTCGGCAATCTGTTGATGAGTCATCTCTGTCGTCAACAATGCATTCTTGATTTGACCAATCAAAAACTGATGGATAAGTTCTTTCGGTGTTTTGCCTGTCTCTTTTTTACAAATCTTAAAAAGATAACGTTCTGACACACAAAGTTTTTCTGCATAAAACGAGATGCCACGCTGCCCTATCAGGGTATTTTCGCTGACCAACTCGAAATAATGGTTCAGGAGTTGGCGAGAACGTTTACTGTTATCTTTGGGTGAGATGCGAGCAGAGGAAGCTGCACTATTGTAGAGAATTAGCAAAAGATGCACCAATGAAGCCATGATGATTTTGTTGTGGGCAATGAGAACAGACTGTTCGACAGCCATTCGTAAAGATTCATAATCCAACACCAAACCACGGGCAAATGGGGCATCCAATAACTTATCCGACCAGAATGTTGTCTCAAGCGTTCCGAAGTCAGCCTCCGCGCCGAGCAGAGAATAAATGACATTCATCAAAGGCTCTGTGAATGCCATCACTTCCATTTGCATGTCACGCGAAGATGAAGTCACCTTAAACTGCGCTCCTTCCGGCACCACAAACACTGTATCAGAAAGCACTTTGTATTTCTTTTGCTCAAAAAGTACGGTAAGTTTTCCTTTTTTCACGCGACAAAGCCAAAACTCCACAAGGACAGTTTTGACAATGGATGATGAATGGTCGTAATGGCAGATGGAATAATTCATGCCGCAAAAATACAAAAGTTCCGAAAATATACAACAATGGTTCACTTTTATAAACCTATTACTCTTAGGTGTCAATTATTTTTGACATATCAATCTTTGTTCGTCAGAAACAGCATAAATATATGAAAATTAAATATTTATCAATAACAATAATCGCATTATCAATAATGGCATCATGCCAAAACATGCGAACGGATAATCAAAGCGAGCCCGAAAAACACGACCTACTCACCGTGAACGCACAAGATTATACAATAAGCACTGAATATCCAGCTTCCATACAAGGAAATCAAGACATTAAGATTATTCCACGTATAGAAGGATATCTTCAAGGTGTGTTTGTTAAGGAAGGTGATGCCGTGAAGGCGGGGCAATTGCTTTTTCGCATTGATGATGCCACCTATCGCGCAGCGGTAGAATCAGCCAACGCCAACGTGCAGATGATGACCGCAGCGCTTAATAAGTCGCAACTGGAATATGACGGCAAAAAGAAACTCCACGAAAAAAATGTCATTTCCGACTTTGAACTATCGATTGCTGCAAGCGATCTCAGCGTGGCAAAAGCCAACCTCGCTGCAGCGAAAGCAGCGCTTGTATCTGCCCGCAACGACCTCAGTTATGCTGAAATACGAAGTCCTTCCAATGGTGTAATAGGACGAATCCCTTATCGCAAAGGCGACCTTGTGGGACCTTCTCTTCAGGACGGATTGACCGTGGTGGCCGACAACCGACAAATGCGAGTCTATTTCTCTATGACG
>JAEEGG010029739.1_pt1 | contig 10190 bp, 7 predicted proteins | sample 9134161 | NCBI WGS metagenome assembly JAEEGG01 (sample SAMN16246543, study PRJNA631951) | gut metagenome | biome: gut microbiome; feature: rumen; material: CR-attached | host: Bos | place: Iran: Karaj | collected 2018-10 | reverse complement strand
CTTTGAGGCTCAAGAATTGTACTGAAGGCTTGGCAGGAGCAACATAAGTATAAGTAACTTCGGCAACTTCAGAAGGTTCCATACCTTCGGCTACAGCGAAAGCCTTTACAGTAGTGGTGGTATCGATACGAATTAAGTTGCCGTCATATTTTTCCGCGGTCGAATCAGTAGGAGTAGTACCATCCATAGTGTAATAAATAGTAGCATCGGGAGTCTTGCAGAAGATCTTCATATCAAAAGGATCTGTAAAGGTACGTGCTTCGGGGTTAAATTCGGGAGTTGCAGTCTTTTCAGTAACAGCACCAGCCTTTCCAGTTACATAGATTTCAGCCAAACGAGAATTACCGTTAACTGCAATTGTATCACCTGAAGAGATAGGTGTATTGTTAGCTACAACGAGTCTGAAATAAACTTCTTTCTGATTTGCCAACATCTCATGGGGCAATTTAAGAGGACCAATAACGGTTTTTTTAGTAGTGGTCAAATTGTATGAACCACCTGTTTGCCATTCACCATCTTTTCCAATCTTCACTTCATAATTGAAAGTCTTAGGACCGGTTGCAGTTCCCCATGCTTGGTATTGAATCTCCATATCAGAATTGAAACCTTCGAAACTAATGGGGCCAATTAACCAATATCTTTCCATACCAGCTTGAGCATGCCAGTTGTTAGTGTAAATAGAACTGTTGCTTGCTGTGTATCCAAAACTTGTAGTTCCCATACTCGTAGAGACTAATGACACACCCTTATTGGCTGCAATACCATCGGTAGCAGTCAAAGAAGCAGCACTAATAGAAGTAACGTCTCCGAAGTTAAAGCTCCATGCAACGATTGTATCCTGTGCTTGAGCCAAGAATGTCAGCCCAACAAACAGGACAGTCAACATTAAAGAATAAAGTTTTTTCATAATTTTTTGATTTTTAAGTTATTAATTGGTTTTAAGAATAATATATTCCATAAAATTTGCAGCGCAAAGATACACAAATTTTCTATAAAAAGGGATTTAAAAAAAATAATATTGTGAAAAAGTGTTAAAAGACAAGTTGGAATGGATTACCATTCGAGATTCCTTCGGCTGCTACGCAGCCTCGGAATGACGATTTCCTTCGTTGGTAAAATTAGCGGCGGCACCCAAAACTTACGTATTCGATTATGTAAACTGCCGCCGCAAAACATCCTAATGAATCGGCGTCATTCCGAGCACGTGAAGCGTGCGAAGGAATCCCGTTTTCAGTTTTCAATTTTCAGTTTTCAGTTTATTCCTGATACTCGTATGCGCCTATGTCTGGCGGCATCGTGCGGGTGCGACCACGCAAGTCTATCAGCACATCAGTGACTTTACCAGCATCAATAGCGGGAGAGCCTTGTTTGAGGTTAAAGTCCTGCTTGTCATTACTAACGAATCCTGTACCCGTATTAAATTGGCAATTAACAAATTGACTGCGATATTTATCCAAACAACTGCCCTGTTCTTCCAATCGGAAAAGGCAGTTCTCGAACGAGACATTCATCTGCAATGGCAGCGATTGGCTACTCTTGTCCACAATGACCACTTCGTTTTTCTGATTGCCGTAGCCAATGGAGTTGACAACCGACAGCGATGTGTTGCCCACAATCGAGACTTCCTTGCCGCTGTTATCATAGGTGTTGTAAGCATTGGCAACATACACGGCGGGATATTTACGTGCCTGCTGCGAGAAGTAGCTTACCATCGTCAGGTGCGTGAGATTGTACTCCCCTATTTCCAACTGGGCACAGCAGGCTCCGTTATTGCTGATCTGACAGTTGGTCATATTCACTTTGGTGCCGCGGGCAATCACGCCCGAGTTACCCGTATTTTGAATTATCGAATTATTAATCAATGTTTTATTGCCAAGATACTCTTCCATGCTCTCCACTTGAACACCCACATACGCATTGGTGATAACGGCATAATTGATCACATTGTCTTGTGTGCCTTCATTAATCCAAATGCGGCTCCATTGGGCATAGTCGGTGTCGTACCACTTTTCTCTGCGGTCGCCGCGGAAAAGCACTGGTGCATCGGCCGTGCCGTTCACCTGGATATTGCCGTAGCGATAAACCCACAATCCCGCGCCTGCGTGGAAATAGATTTGTGTCCCCGGGTCGATGATGAGCGTGCCCAGCGAATCGACTGCCGCCCAGCCGTAAATGACATAGGGTTTATCGTTGGTCCAGTGTGTCACCTCGTGCTCTGCAGCCACCACCTTATAAGGCAGCGAACCCGACAGTCCATGGTCGGCCACAATAAAATGGGCATCCTGGCCGTAAGCCAGCAAGTCCACATCCTGCTGACGCCCATTGACCAAGAAAACCACCGAATCGGTAATCAAAAACGGCGTGTTCTGATTGCCAGGGTCCACATTGACCTTCACATGCACAAAGAGGCTGTCGTGTGCGGGCACCACCACTTTCGAGAACGCGGCGCCGGCCTTGCCATCCACATTGATGCTGAAATTGGAGGTGGGACCACCAGCCAGCAGGATGTCCGTGGTAATGTCAGTCGCAGTGTTATTATAGACCATAAAATACTTCGTCACAGAACCTACCGTGGTAAAAACCGTATCAAAAGTGACACGCGATGAGGAGAACGACAAGCGTGCACCCGTCTCATCGGGATCATGGTGACATGCGGCCACACTCAACGCAACCAGCAGGAACAGACAGTATCTCCTTATTTTATTCATCATCATTTTCATATAACAATCAGACTAATAACGCACATTTTCCAAAAATAGTGCATGAGCCGGTACCGATGTGCCAGCGCAACGGCGGTCTTTCTTCTCCAGTATTTCCACAAACTGCTCCACTGTCAGCTTGCCGCGTCCCACATCGAGCAACGTGCCCACCACTGCGCGTACCATGTTGCGCAAAAAGCGGTTAGCAGAAATTGTAAATATCAGCTGGCTGCCCTCACAACGCCACTCTGCCTCGGTCACTTCGCAAATGAAATTGTTGACCTGCGTATGCACTTTCGAAAAGCTGGTAAAATCATGCACACCCAGCAGCAAGGCGGCCGCCTCATTCATCTTCGCCACATCCAAAGGCACCCCCACATAATAGCTACGGTCGGTAACAAACGGATCTTTTTTCACATTGACATAATAGCGGTAAGTGCGACTTGTCGCGTCGTAGCGGGCATGAAAATCGTCAGCCACGACATAGATGCGTTGTATGGCAATCTCCTTGGGCAGAAAACTATTCAGACGGAAGCACAGTTGTGCGCAATCGGCTTCCGAAAGCGCTGTATCGCTGTCAAAATGAGCAAAATACTCGCGTGCATGCACCCCCGTGTCGGTACGCCCGCAACCCGTCACCGCCACTTTCTCCTTGAGCAGCAGCGACAATGCCGTCTCCAGCGTCTCCTGCACGCTGGGCTGCTCGGGCTGTATCTGCCAACCGAAGAAAGGAGCTCCGTTATAGGAAAGCTGCATGCAATACCGCGCCATTTCTTAATATTTTTAATAACCTAACCTCTTCACTTCTCACTACTCACTTCTCACTTCAACTTAACATCTTAATACTTCACACTCTTCAACTTCTCCACCACCGAAGGACGGTCCTCTTGATAGGTTACCCCGAACCACTCGGCATCGCTCTCCAGCACTTGGATAGTTGCCGTTTTTGACGATATTAAATAATTGACTACCAAAGGGATAAAAAACTCCGACTTAGGATTATCATTATTTTCCTTCATAAAATCGACAAACATCTTCTCCATCAGATTGAAAATGTTGGGCATAAAGCCCCAGAAGTTCATCGATACGGGCGTCGTCTCACCCAGCAGTGTCACCTCGCCATTATCGGCCACATTTTTAATGCCATCGTCATAGCGGCGTATCTTGGTCATCTCAGTGATGGCGGTCAACTCGTGGCGGTCGTTGGTCTCGCAGATGCCGCGCGACACCGTGCCAAACTCCGACAATGTCTTATTGAGCTGGTAGCCCACCATGGCGTAGTGATGGGACGCCATATTCTCTTCTTTCATCAAGAATCTGCCCATCGTCATAAAGGCATCGCGACCGTAAAAGTCGTCGGCATTGATAACGGCAAAAGGCTCTTTGATAGCATCTTTAGCCACCAGCACAGCATGTCCTGTGCCGTAGGGTTTCACTCTATCGGGATTGAGGGTTATGCCATCGGGCAGCATATCTAATTCCTGAAACACATAATCCACTGCAATTTTATGTTCGTATTTTGAGAGGATGTACCTCTTGAAGTCCTCCTCCATGTGTTTGCGGATGACGAACACCACTTTGCCGAAACCGGCAGCCATGGCGTCATTCACCGAGTAATCCATAATCGTCTCACCATGCGGTCCCAGCTGGTCCAGCTGCTTCAAACCGCCATAACGGCTACCCATGCCGGCAGCCAAAATTAGCAAAGTTGGTTTCATACAAATATAATTTACAATTAGTATTCGCTTTTAGCTACAAAGTGAAGGCAAAAATACAAAATTTGGCGCAACGAAATCTTTTAAAAAAAATGATTTTTTCATGCAAAACCTATTGATTTTTTTCGTATTTTCGTAACCGATTACAAACAATCACAAACCGCTAATTATTAACCTTTTACGAGATAGAAGAAAACAGAAAAACTATGGCAGAAGAAGAAAAAAACATTGAAGGTGAAAGAATCGTCCAAGTTGATATTGAAAAACAGATGAAAGATGCCTACATCGACTATTCGATGTCGGTTATCGTACAGCGTGCGTTGCCTGATGTACGCGATGGTTTGAAGCCTGTTCACAGAAGAATATTATACGCCATGTGGGATATGGGCATTGTATCGAACAAGCCCACCAAGAAATCCGCCAGAATCGTCGGCGAGGTGCTCGGTAAGTACCACCCGCACGGCGACACGGCCGTTTACGACTCTATGGTCCGTATGGCACAGGACTGGTCGCTGCGTTATCCCTTTGTGGACGGCCAGGGCAACTTCGGCTCGGTAGATGGTGACGGCGCCGCCGCCATGCGTTACACCGAAGCCCGTATGCGCAAAATTGCCGAGGAGATGATGGTGGATATCGAAAAAGACACTGTGGACTTCACGCCCAACTTCGACGAGTCGCTGAAGGAGCCCACCGTGCTTCCCTCCAAGATCCCATCATTGCTGATTAACGGTTCCTCCGGTATTGCCGTCGGCATGGCCACCAACATGGCTCCGCACAACCTCGGCGAGGTGTGCGACGGCATCTGCGCCTATATCGACAACAACGACATCACCATTGACGAGTTGGCCCACTACATCAAGGGACCCGACTTCCCCTCCGGCTGTACCATTTACGGATACAGCGGCGTACGTGAAGCACTCGAGACTGGCCGTGGCCGCATCGTCATGCGTGGCGACGCCGAAGTGGAAGAACACAACGGCCACTCACGCATCGTGGTGAGCACCCTGCCCTACCTCGTCAACCCGTCAGAGATGATCAAGAGAACCGTGGAACTGGTGAAAGAGGGCAAGATTGAAGGCATCTCCAACATTGAGAACCTCTCGAGCCAGAAGAACGGCACCCGCATCATCTACGATATCAAGAAAGATGCCGTGGCAAATGTGGTGCTGAACAAACTGTACCAGTACACCTCCCTGCAATCATCCTTCAGCGTCAACAACGTGGCTCTGGTCAACGGACGCCCTGTCACGCTGAGTCTGAAAGACCTTATTGTAGAATTTGTTAAACATCGCCACGAGGTGGTTATCCGTCGCGCCCGCTTTGAGTTGAAGAAAGCCGAAGAACGCGCCCACATCCTCGAAGGCTTGCTGAAAGCACAAGACATCATCGACGATATTATCAACCTCATCAGAGCTTCCAAGACTACCGAAGAGGCTATTCAGGGTTTGATAACAAAATGGGACTTCACCGAAATACAAGCCCGTGCTATCGTTGAGATGCGTCTTCGTCAGCTGGTAGGACTCGAAAGAGAAAAACTGCAGAAAGAGTACGACGAGTTGATGGAGAGAATCAAATACCTGCACGAGGTATTGGCCAACGAAGGTCTGCGTATGCAGATTATCAAAGACGAGTTGGCTGACGTGAAAAAACGTTTCGGCGACGAACGCCGCTCACATATCAAGTACGATGCTGCCGAGTTCCGCATCGAGGACAACTACTCCGACGACGAAGTGGTCATCACCATCTCGCACCTCGGCTACATCAAGCGTACCGCACTGACCGAATACCGCGCACAACACCGCGGCGGCAAGGGATCGAAGGGCGGCAACTCGCGCGACGAGGACTTTATCGAACACCTCTACATGGCCACCAACTACAACTACCTGCTCTTCTTCACTGAAAAGGGCAAGTGCTACTGGCTCCGTGCATTCGAGGTTCCCGAAGGTCCTAAGGCTTACAAGGGTCGCGCCCTGCAGAACCTCATCAACATCGAGTCCGACGACTCGGTAAGAGCAGTCATCAACGTCAAGAACCTGAACGAGGCCGACTATATCAACAATCACTATGTGGTACTGTGTACCGCCAATGGTATCATCAAGAAGACTTCGCTCGAGCCGTACTCACGTCCGCGTGCCAACGGTATCATCGCCATCTCTATCCGCGAGGGCGACCAACTGAAGTACGCCCGCCTCACCAACGGCGAATCGGAAATCATGATGGCCCTCAACTCGGGCAAGACCATCCGCTTCAATGAGCGCACCGTCCGCCCGATGGGAAGAAACGCTTCCGGCGTGAAAGGTATTGAATTGGCTGACAAGGACGACACCGTCGTTGGCATGATTTGCGTTGACAATCCTGAATACAACATCCTCGTCGTTTCGGAAACGGGCTTCGGCAAACGCTCGCTGCTCGAAGATTACCGCGTGACCAACCGTGGCGGTAAGGGCGTGAAGACACTGAACATCACCGACAAGACTGGCAAACTGATTACCATCCAGAATGTTACCGACGAAGACGACCTGATGATTATCAATCGCTCGGGCATCGCCATCCGTCTGCATGTCGACTCGCTCCGTATTCTCGGCCGCGCCACCCAAGGTGTGAAACTTATCAACCTGAAGGAAGGCGACATCATCGCCGCCGTGACCAAAGTGCCGCGTGAAGATGACGAACCCGAAGAAGGCGAAGAGATGAATGCAGAAAACGCACTTCCTGAAGAACCTGCCGAAACTGAAGAAAATGCACCTGCAGAAGACTGATTGGCTGACCTTAATCGGCATCCTAATGCTCATAGCAGGAAGCCACTGGTATAACCAATACTATTCCAGTAAATTCTGGGCACACAAAGCCAACAGCATAGAGGTTGCCCAACAGAGGAAACAGTTGTTCAAAGGCATGGAGTTGGATTTGGTCTATTCCTCCTACCAAAACGAATTGTTTGTCGGCCACGAATTCTATGACACCCTCAAAGGGCTTACTTTCAGCCAGTGGATGGCGGCGTTGGACAACCCGGCGTCCAACCATTTTTGGCTCGATGTCAAGAACTTGGACACGACCAATGCGGAAGCTATCAGCAATCTCATCCTCAATGTGACCCAGCCATACCATATCACCGACCAAGTGTTGGTGGAGAATCCGTCACACGAAGCGCTGAAAACTGTCAAAGCCAAAGGGCTGCCCGTGCTGCTGTGGGTGGATAACCTTTACTGGTGGGACAACAAAGACACCGCCTACTGGCGCCAACTCACCGAACAGCATATCCAAGAACTGCACCCCAACGGCCTAAGCTGCGAATATGTGCTGCATCCACTGCTCACCGAATCGTTCCCCAACGAGAACATCTACTATTGGCATACGCCTTGCGACAAAACGCCAGAGAATATGGCTTTTGACAAAAAATTAGCCAAAGAGAAAAACATCAAGGTGATTTTGGTGGATTACGACGAGCCTGTTGAATTTTAGCAATTCCCTATTTTCTAGTATTTTACAAGCTTTAATACAGAGCGATTTATATCGTTGCTGAGTTCGATATAATACAATCCCGAAGGGATATCGCTCACATCCACCATCTGTTCCGACGCATTCATGTGCCAACTCTTCAACACGTGCCCCTGCTGGTCGATTAGTCGGCCAACAAGAGATGGCGATATTGGATTTGAAATGGCGATGGTAAATGAATGGTGCGCAGGATTAGGATACACAATGCAATCCAATGAGCGAGAGAAATCATCCACGGCTTGTGCCAAAGGCTCTAAAGCCACATTAACCACACTCGCTTGCCCGTTTTGAACAGTCACATCAACGGTTTGGCTCCGATAACCTTCAACGGAAAAGAGTACTTTGAAAGATCCTTTTTCTATGGGGCGATGGTAACCGCCTGTTTCATCAGACAATACGACAGACGCCTCATCATCATGGGATTGAACTGTCACCTGCGCCACGAGAGGCTCGCCCGTCACCGCATCGGTCACGCGCCCTTGGATGCCGTACGTCGATTCGAGAATAAGACTTAACAACGAAGAACTGCAATACGACCACAGGTCGGGAAGGCAATCGCTTGCCGGTACTTTATCTTCCGAAATCTCAATGGTCACCTCGCGACAATGCTGAAAATAGTTCATATAATCCTGTCTGCCACGGCGGATGACATACCAGTCGCCGCCAGCGGTAACACCATACTGCTCGTCCTCAAAATAGCCGACAGGGCTATTCTGCTGACAGAGCGAAGCGAACATACGGCCCACATAGAGCCACCAGTTGCGGTCGGCATGCTGACGCTCGCGAGAAGTCCACGAGTCCCACGGATAGTTGAACACCTCGGCACCGCCATGCATCACGGCCGACATGGTCGGCTTGTGCTGCTCGAAAAAGCGCACCATGGCAGCAGCTTCGGGCGGCAATGTCACATTCTCCTGTCCTATCCACGGATAGATGCGGTTCAGGTCGCGCCCCGTGAAATTAGCGCGCGTGGAGATGGGCGACGGGCCCAAAGTGTCGTTGCTGTAATGGTAGGTGCCATCGGGATTTTCCAACGGGCAAATCCAGAGGTTCACATTTTCCACTATCTGTTTCACCATATTATCTGTAGGATAATGCGTTAAGATGTAATCAATCAGATGCAACATCATCACAAAACCCGACGGCTCATCGCCATGGATGGTGGAAGAATAGAAAAACGAGGGCTTAGAGACCTTCGACGTGTCGGCCAGCGCAATATGTGCCGCCATAATTATATGGTGGTCAGGCGTTTCCGCCAATAGAGTATCAATAGTGCAAAGGTTTGGGTAACGATGGGCAAAGGTGTCCATCATAGCCAGGTAAGTTTCGTAAGTGGGATAGCGGTTCCAATCGGCCATCTCCTCATACGACCAGGCCATGGCCACATCAGAAAAACCTTTGGTAGCACTCTCTTCCGTATAAGGGATTCCTGCCGCCAGGAACTGGTCAAACTGTGACGATGGCAGCCAGAGGCGCACATTATAATGCTGTGCCACAGAATCGTAGGTCACCTTGTCGATGATAAAAGTCTCACCCAGTCCACGCACGCCTTCACGCGAGGAAACGGTGACATCAACATATTTTTCGGGGAGCGTTTTCCACGCCTCATTTTGCGCCAGCACCGCACTGCCCAGCAACAGCAGCACACCCAAACACCAAACGCGGAACATGACGCTATTTTTTGAGGGCCTTTTCCATCTGATGCATCAAATCGTTGGAGATGGGGGTCAGAGGGAGTCGCAAATTGTAATCAATCTTGCCTTGCAGTGCCAAGTAGGCCTTAATACCGGCGGGGTTACCTTCCTTGAAGCACATCTGTGTCAGGTCCAACAGGTCGAGGTGACGCTTCAGGGCTGCAGAGAAATCGCCGTTGAGAGCCGAGCTAACCATTTCCGACATAGCTTTCGGGAACGCATTAGCCACAACAGAGATAACGCCATCCACGCCAGCGGCAATCAGTGGCAACGTCAGCGAATCATCGCCCGAAGTCACAAAGAAGTTCTCCGGTGCATGCTTGGCCACTTTCATAATCTGACCCATGCGGCCCGAAGCCTCCTTGATACCGATGACATTGGGACAATCTGCGGCGATGCGGAGTGTCGTTTCGGCTTCGATATTGCAAGAAGTACGCGAGCAGACATTATAGAGGATAACGGGACGCGGCGAGTGTTCTGAAATCAGCTTATAGTGCTCATACAGACCCTCTTGCGACGGGCGGTTATAATAAGGTGTCACCGACAGGACGGCATCCACGCCCATGAAGTCGGTCTCATCTATC
>JAEEGG010029738.1_pt1 | contig 10190 bp, 5 predicted proteins | sample 9134161 | NCBI WGS metagenome assembly JAEEGG01 (sample SAMN16246543, study PRJNA631951) | gut metagenome | biome: gut microbiome; feature: rumen; material: CR-attached | host: Bos | place: Iran: Karaj | collected 2018-10 | reverse complement strand
AAGCTTATAAAAACGTTATATGTTCAGAGTTATAGCCATACAAACGTTAGAATCTTCAGCGGAACGGTATCTGATACCGGAGAACGCTACGAGGGAGCAGAGGTTTGAAATAGATCTCCGTAAGGCACGCCGTGCGAGCGTAATGAAGGTTTTGAACGAAAACGGATGGTATTGGCTATCACAAGGCTATAGAATAGAAGGTGAACAGCTTATTGCCACGGGCAAAGGACTTGCAGATGATTTTTATTCTGGTGGTGGACCCTATATTAGTATTTCTGCCATAGTGGGAGAGAATGGTATGGGAAAGAGTTCGTTGTTAGAATTGTTCTTCCGTCTAATAAACAATGTGTCTTATGCGATGAGGGATGCACTTGAAGTGCAGAAATATGCTTTGCATTTCGTACGTGACATCTATGCAAGAGTATGGATGCAAGATGACGAAGGAATCTACTACATTGAGCAAAAAGATAACAATGTAAGGATTCATTGGCAGGACGGACAGACAGAAGACTTCGAATATGACTTTGATAGCGCGGAACATGCAATTGATGCAGAAGCAGACAGAGAACGTTTGCGTAAATTGTTCTATACTATAGTTGTGAATTATTCACAGTACGCATATAACACAAATGATTACCGAGCAGAGTGGGATATGGGCGATACAGGAGGAGAGAGTCAAGATACACTATGCTGGTTAAGCGGGTTATTTCACAAGAACGATGGATACCAGACCCCGATAGTTTTGAACCCTTTCCGTGAGAGTGGTAATATCAATATAAATCAGGAACGTGACCTGACTCAGACTCGTTTGTACTACCTGGTGCTTAACGATGCTTCTCCACTGAAACAGATTCTAAGGAAGAAAGAGGCCAAGGCGTTTATTTTTGATGTAGATAACGATCTGAACCCTATGCCAGGTAAACGTTACTACTCACATAGAGTGGTGAAGCAGATGGCGCAAATGCGACTACTGAAAAGTAATAGGGACTACAAGACGGTGAATGATATCGGACGTAGAATTACGGCCGCATGGGGCCATGTGCTAGGCTATGAGATTGAATCTCGCAAGAGAGGTGATGATTACTGGCAGAGAATGGATGATGTGAGAACCATCAACTACATTGTTTACAAAACGCTGAAGGTTTCACGTAACTATGCGCAGTATTATGACTATCACGACTGCTTTGATGATGCCAACAAGGTGTTGGAGTATGTAGGTAAACTGAACAAAGATACCTCGCATATTACTCTGAAAATAAGGCGCTGTTTGGCATATCTTTATTATCATCATTACAATACAGGAAACGTGGTAAATGGCCAAGTTGAGGGTAATACTATGACGGTGAATGATTATAAGGCTGCCATAGACCGATGTTTTGAGACTGTGGATGAGATTCTGACACGTTTGATACAAGAGCGATATACAACCTATTATTATGGAGAAGTAGTAGAACCCCATATCTGGCAAGAGGAAGAACTCATGCCTGCACCATCTTTCAAGACGGATATCCTGATAGAGGGGGAGGACGGCCAAAATGTGAGGTTCAGCTCGTTGAGTAGCGGGGAGAAGCAGATGATTTACAGCATTTCGTCGGTTCTGTATCAACTGCGAAATATCAACTCGGTATGGGATAAACCCAATGATGATAATGTCGTTTATAAGAATGTGTGTCTAGTGTTTGACGAGATTGAACTGTATGCCCATCCGAAGTATCAACTTAAACTGATACGGCTGTTGGTAGACAGTATCAAATCGCTGGGGATGCTTCATGTACTTAATGTCAACATCATTATGGCAACCCATTCGCCCTTTGTACTAAGTGACATTGCTAAACAGAACGTACTCTACCTTGAAGACGGAGAAGATGTAGGGAGAAAAATCAAGTTCTCGCCGTTTGCAGCTAATGTAAACGATACACTGCATCAGAGTTTCTTCCTGAACGAGGGGTTCTTGGGTGCTTTTGTCTCAGAGAAGATACGGACGCTTTGTGACTATCTGGAAGGCAAGGAACAACACGACAATTGGAATGACGACAAGGCAGAAAGGTTTATTAGTGAGGTAGGAGACCCGCTCATCAAGCAACAACTCATGGCGCTCTATGTGGAAAAACGATTTGGCGACAATGGTCTGGCAGAACTTGACTGGCTGAAAGAGAGAGTAAGAGAATTAGAAGGAAGACATGCGCAAGATTAGTATTACACCAGATATAAAACAATTGGTGGAAACGAAATATGTTGATGCCATTCATAATTCCGCTTTTCATCAAGATATTGTCAATGAATTGACGATACTGAAGGATGAGTTTCGAAGGGCAAGAGGTATAGATGTTAATACAGGATCTTCTAGAAATCCAGTATGGCATATTAGCCCTTCAACGCCACAGCAGTATGCCAACTATGTGGATGAAATATTAACGGGCTATAATGATGGCTCGTTGCTAAAATGGCAACCAACTATTTTTTGCGATGATATAACGCATAAAGATACGTTGGTTAGGCATCAAATAGCAAACTGTGCCATGATGATAGATGGGGTAAATAAAGGATCTTTGTCAAATCGACTCGTTGATGCGATGCACTATAAGGATGTACGAGATCAAATAGTACCGCCTGTTTATCGCGAGTTAGAACTGAAAACCTGCGTGTATTGCAATGCCAACTATACCATCAGCGACAGCGACGGAGAAGGCTATTATGATCTTGATCATTGGAAGCCCAAGTCATGCTATCCATTCTTATGTATCTCTTTCTTTAATCTTCAACCCTCATGTCCCAGTTGCAATAGAAGAAAGTCTGCAAGTGACACTCCATTCTTTGGACTATGGGACGATACCGAGAGCAGAGATTTGGATGTGCTGAAGTTCAAATTGGATGAACGCTCTTTGGTAAACTATCTTGTTTTTCTTGAAAAGGAGTATTTAAAGGTTGGCGTGGTGGCGGCTGACCCTTGGGATGTGGCTCAGGTTGCTATTCGAGATAATACAGAACAGCGGTTACATATAGAGGCAAGGTATGCGGAGCACAATGACTTCACAGAAGAAATTGTGTGGAAGAGTAAGATATACAATGCCAGTATGATTCAGAGCCTGCGCGACTCTAGCTTCAGTGCGCTTATACCTAAACAGACGGATTTGGAGAGATTTATATTAGGGACTTATACAGACCCTAATGAAATACATAAACGCCCACTGACAAAACTTGCAATTGACTTGGCCAAGCAGTTGGGATGGATGTAGATATTGCATTAAATGAAAGCATGGTATTATCAGTATGAGTAATTATCCTACATGGAATGAATTTTTAGGGAAGTATCCTATTGGATCAGAAGATGTCTTTGAGGCGTTGTGCCGTTTTTTGTTTAGAACAAGATACGGCTTAGGGGATAGTTTGCCTTATTTTTATAACCATGCTGGGATAGAAACAGCACCGATCACTTTAGGAAAAGATGTTATTGGATTCCAATCGAAATTCTTTAGTGGTAATACAATTGACGATTCACAAGCTAAAATCATAAAAGATTCTATAAAGACCACGCATAAACATTATCCTCAACTTAATAAATATATTGTATATACCAACCTTGCATTTGGAAACCCACCAGCAGGTAAAACGATTACAGACAGACAAAAGGGAATTGAAGATGTGGCAAAGTCCAACTCGATGACTATTGAGTGGATGTTTGGAGATAATGTCTTGGACGCTGTAGCGAAAATACCATTTGCGTACGATTTATTTTTCAATCTTCATTCAAACACCTTCAAATTACAATCAGCAGTATGTAAGTACAATGAGCGTCGGTTTAAGAATATTAATACTCATATTATTTTTAATCAGCAAGAAGTACGGATTGAACGGAAAAACTATGTTTCTGCCATCATAGAGAATTTGGCTCAACAGAACAATGTTCTCATAGTTGGTGAAAGTGGTTCTGGAAAATCTGCTGTCGTAAAACAGTATTGGGAAAGCATAAAAGATACAGAAGTAGCTTTTTACATTCTAAATGGAGGCCAGTTTGGAACAGGTTCTGTAAACGATTTGTTCCGGCTTGATGAAGATTTTGCCTTTTCTTCATTCAGGGATTTTTTCACTGGCGCAGAAAAGAAAATTCTATTTATAGATTCAGCCGAAAAGATATTGGAGCAGTCGAATCATCTTGTGTTCCAAATCTTAACGGAGGAACTGACAGAAAAAGGTTGGCAATTCATATTCACCTGTAAGTCGTCTTCAGCAGATGACATGCAGACACTCCTTAAAGAATACTCTGTCAGATGTTCCACCATTGAAATAAAAGAATTGAAAGAGGAAGAATTGTCTGCTCTGGAAAAAGAGTACCAGATACCGAAACCAGGGAATGAAAAAATACAAAAGCAGATAAGGACTCCTTTCTATCTTGCCAGATATTGCGAACTGGATATTCATAATATGGATACCCCAAAGGCTTTCCGTGATTTAGTGTGGAAAAGAAAGGTCAGGGGCTTGGCCATTGGGCCAGAACAGCAGAAACGAGAAGAATGCCTGTTGAAGATTGTCAGAGCGCAACAAGTGCAGGGAACCTATCATATTATAATGCCAGATATAGAACATACTGCGGCGTACGCTTTAGAAACTGAAGATATATTGATTAACGACGGCTATAAAGGATATGCTATTAAGCACGATATCTATACTGATTGGGCATTAGAATATATCATAGAACGTGATTTTAACACGAATGAGCATGGCTTGGCTGTTTTATTTGAAGCACCTCAAAGCCTAACATACCAGAATGCCTTCAAGAGGTGGCTTCAGTTGATTATTGATAGTGAAGATGACAGGGTAAATGCAATCGTTGAGGCCTTTGTGACCGGGAAAATAAATGAGAGATGGGAATCGGCCATTTTAAGTTGTATAGGATTGTCATCTGGTTATTCAAGCACCTTCTTTGCAAAATATGATGCAGAACTAAAAGCAGACAAGTTTTCTTTGTTCAACCGTTTTATGGATGTCCTCCACGTATCATGTCAACATATAGTTTCCTACATTGAGTTCAAGGGCGACAAATACCCAATTATGCGGCCTAATGGCTCTGGGTGGCATGATGCAGTAAGGTTTATCTATGATAACAAGTCAGAATACTATATGGGGCATACAAATGCTGTTTATAAGGTATTACAAGACTATAGTGGGTTAGGATGGGAAGCTAAAGAACGAAGAAATGCAGCTTTGTTATCATTGTACATCTTCGATGAAGTTGCTGATACGAGAAAAAAAGGAGAACACTTCTGGTTGGATAATCCGAAGCCGTGGTGTTCATTAGTATGTACGTATGCACCTGCTATCTACAAGGAATTGGAAGAGAGATTCCAAGAAGTGTTGGATAATCATTGGGTAAATCATACAGACCCATACGCAGAGTTAGTAGCCTTTATACTTCGCGACAGTGAGTATATAACAACTACATATCCTGTGTGTCTTGCCTGTACGAAACACATAGTCAAACTGATGGATCTATTATGGAGAGAAATGCCAGAAACAGAAGAAGAACGCTCGCTGCCATTCAGGAGCATGCATGAGAATGACTATAACCATGATTACTGGTTTGGACTAAATAAAAAGTTTGATAATGGTTTATCATATTTCCCAGCCAGTGGATTCCAGACCCCTATATATCCGCTATTTGTTGCAGAGAGTAAATATTTCAAAGAAGAATTACCAGTCCTAAAGTTTGTAATAAGATTTGTCGATGATTGTGTGGAGTGTTTCTCCAAGCGACGCCGAGATTTCCATGAGCCAGTAGAAGAAATTAATATTAAACTGAAAAACGGCGAGAATCAGCGCATTTTGGCAAACCAGGGATTGTGGAATCTGTACAGGGGAACTTCGGGTATATCAGTCCCTCACCTGATAGAATCCATTCACATGGCACTTGAAACGTTTCTTTTGGATCAGATTACCGATAGCAACGAGGAAAATAAGGAAACCCACAAATATGCCCATCAATTATTATGGTATATATTGGAGCACTCTCATTCTGTCTCACTATACTCAGTCGTTGCCAGCGTGGCTATGGCAGCACCGAGAGAATTCTTTGACGTTTTATTGGCGGTATGCGGTGATATTAGGTTTCTGTCTTATGATATAACGAGGTATAGTAGTGAACAGACCGCAGGATTTATGACTGGGGGACTGCCGACCCATGAGCACATGTATGAAGAACGCAAAAAGTCGAACGCCCGTAGTCATAGGAAATATCATTTGGAACAAGCCTTGTTGTTTCGCCAGATAGAAGATGCCAGCCACGATGACGAAGAGTCGCAGGAGAGGCTTAGGAAGGTGTATTCGGTAGTAGATGCACTGAAAGAGCAAGTTGATAAGATGGACGGCGTTCCATCAACCTATCTTTTTATTTTGGCACGTGTGGACTATCGCACGATGAAAAAAGAATCGATAAAGTTGGAAAACGGTGTGGAGGCCATGCAGTACACACCCAGCCTTACCAAGGAGCTTCAAGCAGAGAGTGACGCTGTGGCAAATAACAAGGAATGGATGAGGGGCGTGAACCTGAATGTTTGGACGGACAAGATGTTCGAAGGAGATGAAACTGCCATAGAGAAATTACGCTATGGAGAAGATGTACAACAGGTATTGGCAGACATTCGTACTATTGAGAAACAATTCAAAGAAAAGAGCCCACAGCTATTTGCATTACATGGCGATGAGTATATACCATACAAGGCAAGTGCAGTCCTTTTGTTAAAGAAATATGAATTGTTGACGGATGATGAGCGGCTAGAATGTTGGAATAGAGTGATGGACGCTCTTCAGTCACCTCGTTTTCTGATAGGTCATTCATTGACAGGAATAAATATATGCTTGAATGCGATACCGGTCATGATGAATATGAAACCTGACCGACTAAACGATTTCAGTATAATTATTGCAATCTATTCGGGCGTAAGAGAAGAATACGTTAATACACGTATATGCGACATCATGTCGTATGTGATAGAGAGAAGTGCGTTATGGGAGAAATATCCAGCCGTTATGGAGGATGCACTTAACTGTATAAGGGAAGGAATTGCTGATAAGGATTTCAATAAAATGAATACCAACCAAGCAAATGCAGTTCTTTGTCTGATTACACCACAAACAGAATTCCGAAATCTGTTAAGAACCTGTATTCACATAATTGCTCAGCTTTGGGAACCTAAGCCACATCACGACATCTTAGACCGAACCTATCAAGATTCGAATTTGGTAGCCAGATTTGTATTGAACGCACCCAAGCAAGAGGTTGCAGAATTGATAGCACCTTATACGGATTTGATGGACACGGAGCATGACTACGAAACACTTCTTTCATCAATACTTATATACACTGTAAATAATGACAAGTATGATAATTTCTGGATAATCTGGGACTTGTTTTTCGATCCGTTAACGAAGACGGTAAGGTACTATTATAATGGACAAATGCTGAATACCTATCTTCTGAATCCGCATTATCTTACGATGGTAGTACCGAATTGGTTCAAGTTGGAAGAAAAAGATTTGGCATTTTTTGAGAAAGTAATCGAAGTCATACCAAGACACCCAGCCGTGCTGAACGCCACATCGAAGGTGTTTAGTACGATTGGTAAAAAATATGTGAAACAAGCTATAGGCATGTTTGCCTATATCGCAAATGCGATTGGAAAAAACACAGAGTTGAAAGATTCGAAAGACGCTGTAATTACTAACCTGGAAAAGGTTATCAATCATGCATACTCAGAGTATGAAAATGAGTTGTCGAGAAATGTAAAACTGCGGAATCAACTTATTGATCTACTGGATTTCATGATAACTAACGGTTCGCAAACCGCATCGTTTATGCGCGAAAAACTATAGGATATGATACAGCCATTCCATCATAACAATCTGTTGAGTGAATTTGTAGCCAATCCTTCAAACGAAGCGTGGGCTAAAGATTTGGTGTGTTTGAGCGCGAAGAAGAATGGTTTTCTTGAAAGCGTTGATTACGAGTATGTCCTCAATGAAATGGAGAACCATATCTCTGCGCCTACGCTCACGTTGCCAGTTAATGTCAATGACAAATACCCCCGCATAGAACTGCTCAAATTAACCCATCATAGCGGTGTTAACGCCTTGGCAGACGAACAATCGATAATCTTCTGCAATGAAGGAATGACGATGATTACCGGATTTAACCGGTCGGGGAAAAGTGGCTATTTTAGAATACTTAATCAAATGGCTGTAGGAGCTGTGGCATATCCACTTCTGCAAAATGTACATGCTGCTGCACCGAACTCAATCTCAGTATCATTAGACTATGCTGTTGATGGAGCCAACAATAGTTTTAACTGGAATGGATCCGACCCCTTGCCTGACGAATTGCGTCACATAAGATTTTTCGATTCAAATTATGCAGAACGGTTCTTGAAACCACGTTCGCTTGATACCTATTTGTTTGAAAGCATTCATCTTAGGATATAGCAGGGAATCTTTAACTGCCTGAAGTTTATGAAGGATTTGGGAACTGTCATAAGTGGCCAGACAGAAGCAGCTTTGCGGTCATTGTGTTCTTCTGCGTATGTTGATTCTGTTAAATTACAACTGGTTCAATTATTCAGGGCAGAACTTGAAAATCTAAACATGGGCGATTTAAAAGTAGAGTTGTTGGCTAATGACTTGCTAAGTCCTGTGTCTGAGATTAAACTGAGAATCACGAATGGTACGGATAAAGTTCATTCAATATTGAGCGAGGCTGAGTTGAAATGTGCTGCCCTTGCCATGTTTTTTGCAGAGTCGGATTTGTTGGAAGTTCCGCAACCCCTCATTTTTGATGACCCCGTAAATAGTCTTGACGCACAGATTATCCAGAGTTTTGCCAATAGAATCATCAACTCTGGAATACAGACCGTTGTATTTACTCATAACAGTCTGCTACAGGAGATGTTGACAGACACCCACAAAGTCATTATTTACAAGAGGACATCGGTAGGACGCCCAGCAGCACCTGCCATAGGACAGGGGAGGCAACATATAATTGTGAACGACGTGGTCATAAGTGCACAGTCCTGTGGCTTTATTTTGGATCATTCAGACAAGAAGACGCTGTTTTATCTTGATGAAGCAGATGCGGAACTGGCAAAAACACCGCCGATAAAAACCAAGGAAGCAAATGATAATTTGCGTGAGGCTGTAGAATGGATGATAGATGAAGTTGTTTTGAATGGAGTAACACCTCTTAGATATAGAGGGAACACCCCTATACCTTGGAAGGAATTGAAAGTGGTTAATTCAAGAGGAACCGATTTGGTGGATAAACTATATAAATGTTACAATAAATTGTCATCTGGAGGTTCTCATTTGGGCGGTGTCGCTTACGCAGCACCATTAGGACCAGCTGAACTTCAAATAATATCGGCAGAATTACGTGCGTTATATGCTTTTTACCCACCTACATAAATTAGACAAAATTGACTATTATAGGAATAAAATAATGTGTGGCAAAATAGATCAGATCTTGCCCAAATTGAAAAAATGGTAGAAAAGGTGATGATATAGGAACGGGTTGACAGATTATGTTTCACAACTGAATGGTATTCAAAAAAAATTATAAACAAATGTCAAGGCGATTCAGACAATCAGCGGGGACAGGTATGTTCCATGTGATGATGCGAGGACACTTATGGTTTATAGTTACTTTTGGTTATGGTTCAAGGTTCAGGATTAAAGGTTCACGGTTATGACTCAAGAAAAAAGATGGTTAGCTCAATACAATGGTGTATTGGAGTTCATAAAAATGAACCATAGGAATCCGTCGAAGCACCGGATTGAGGAGCATGACTATTTAAACTGGTTGAAGGCCAATAGGAAGGCGCTGAATGCTGGTAAGATGAAGCCGGAGAGGGTAGAGAAGTTTAGAAAACTTCTGGAAATGACGGAACAGTATCGGAGAAAGAATCAGTATGAATAGTGGTCGCGATAATATCGCGACATACAGGACAAAATAGAAATCGATGGGGAAACCATCGAGCACTGCAACAAAGAAAAGGAATGAGGCAGCTCAATACATATCATAACGGGATGGCTGGGTATCTGATGGACTTCGGATTTGGAGGGTTCATTGGGTACGGGAAAGGTGTGTCCGTAGGATTGGTGATGGAAGAGCTGAATATAAGCATGAGGTATTATTAGGACGATAGGCC
>JAEEGG010029734.1_pt1 | contig 10191 bp, 8 predicted proteins | sample 9134161 | NCBI WGS metagenome assembly JAEEGG01 (sample SAMN16246543, study PRJNA631951) | gut metagenome | biome: gut microbiome; feature: rumen; material: CR-attached | host: Bos | place: Iran: Karaj | collected 2018-10 | reverse complement strand
AACTAAGAACTAAAAAGTTGACGGCTTCTAACCTTTTAGTTTTTAGCTTTTACCTTTTAGTTTTCTTCGTCATCGGTCTCTCCCCCTATCTTATCATTCCTATTCGTGCTGCTGCAGACACTCCCATCAATGAGGGACATCCCAGCGCAGTGGCAGACTTTAAGAGCTATGTGACGCGCGACCAATACGAGAAGGCTCCGCTATACCCCCGTATGTGGAGGCATCGCGAGCATGATGCCGAATATGCCCACAGTTGGTGCGGGGGCGACACCACGTTTGTGGGTAATGCGCGCTACTACTTTTCCTATCAACTGACATATATGTACATGCGCTACTTGATGTGGAACTTCTCTGGTCGCTACAACGACCGCCAAGGTTACGGCTCACCACAGAACGGGCAGTTCCTCACAGGCATTCCCCCTATCGACCGCTTGCTAGTAGGCACTTCGGCAAAGATTCCACCCAGCCTGCCCGGCCGAGGGCACAACGTTTACTACATGCTGCCACTGTTACTAGGAATTGCAGGCATGATGGCACTATTCCGCCGGAGGCACGCATTCTGGGTGGTGCTAACCCTGTTCCTAATGGGTGGCATTGTGCTCAACTTCTATCTCAACCACCCCTGCTACGAGCCTCGTGAGCGCGACTACGCATACATACTCAGTTTCTATGCCTTTTGCATTTTCATCGCCTTCGGTGGCGAGTGGCTCATTTTGAAAACTAAAAAGTATAAACTAAAAACTAAAAAGTTGCCTGCATACTACCTTTTAGTTTTTAGTTTTTACCTTATACCTTTATCCGTCCCTTTGCTCATGGCCTGCCAGAACTGGGACGACCACGACCGCAGCCACCGTTATATAGCTCGCGACGCTGCAGCCAACATCCTCAATTCGTGCGACAGCGACGAGCGTGGCACCGTCCTATTCTGCTATGGCGACAACGACACATTCCCTCTCTGGTACCTTCAGACCGTCGAAAAAGAACGCACCGACATACGCGTAGAGAACATCGGTCTTATGGGTGCCCACAACTTCGTCAATCTCCTAACAGAAAGCATAGACCTAGGGCGACCCATCTACTTTACCCACTACGCCTACAACCAATACCGCCACATCTTTCCCAACCGCCTACAGCTCGAAGGCAATGCCTACCGCCTAGTTCAGGAACCCAGCGACAGCGTGGCACTGGAGCCCTTCTACCGCCACGCCATGCAGGCAATGGGCTGGCACTCGTTAGAAAGGGTGTATATTGACGAGATATCATGTAAATTCCTCGAACAGTATTGGCGTGACATCGTCACACTGGCAGAGAACCTCTGCGACTGCGGACTGACTCGTCAAGCCTCCAATGTCCTCAGCAAGACTCTTGGCGAAATACCCCTCGATGCCATACAGAACCCACTGCTAATCGATGCCATAGCCAAAGTTCTCACACATGCAGGCGACCAACAACAGGCACAGCACGCTCACGAATACCTGCGCCAAATACTGACAGAACAGCTCGACTACTACCACACCATGTCGCCCCACTTACAAGCCGCCATGCCCTATACCGTGGGGGTGCGGGAGGAACTCGCCTCCAACTTTTTTTTACACTCCATGTAGTTTTTTGCCCTCTTCTTACGTTATTATAGTAAATGAGGCCGCAGGATCCTTTTGAAACATTGCTCCACCGCTATCGTGGACTGCTATTCACCCTCTGTCAGCGACATGCCAACAGGAGCGTGGAAGTGGACGATTTGTTACAAGAGGCTGCCATTGCCTTATGGCGGGCACGGGAGAGAGTACTGCCACTGCCCAGCGTGCAACAGGCTGCACTGGTATGGAAAATCGCACGCAACGCAGTAATAGACAATCTCCGGCGCACACCACTGACCGACTCGCTACCCGATGACTACGACACCGTCGAAGACGACAAAACTTTTATCAACGAACTACATGAACAGATAGCCTTGCTCGACGAACCCGACCGCACCATTGTGCGTATGCAACTGGAAGGCTACAACTACGAGGAAATTGGAGAAGCAGTAAACATGACAGAAAAGAATGTGAGTGTAAGACTTGTAAGAATAAAAGACAAACTAAGAAAAAAAATGACAATATGAACAACCAAGATTTCGACAGAATATGGCAAGAGGCGGAAGCCAGTGGGATGGCACACCGGTTGGCACAGGAATACCCGGCGTGGGCACGTCGTCGACAACGTGTACGTAATGGCATTGTGGCTATGATGTGCATCGTTGCGCTGAGCGCGACCACCATCCCCCTACTTCTCCCCCAACGCCACGACGACTACATAGCAGTATGCTGCAACCGAGCAGGTACCAATGATGCCCAGTGGGTCGACTTGGCTGCCGATATGCTTATAACAGAAATGATATGAAAAAGATAGTAATACTATTATTGTTGATGCTGCCACTGATGGCTGCCGCGCAGAGCCACCTCTACGAGCGGTATGCCTCACGGCAAGAGCTCGATGTGGCCCAAGTCAGCGGTTTCCGTCTGGCAGACAGCGTGCGTGTCGACGTAGTGCTGATAGTGGCGAAAAACGAGTCGGCGTGGCAGCAACTCATGAAAGAGTTTAACGTGCAATCCACCGAAGGGGCTACCTCGTGGCTAGGCAATGTCGACAACCCAGGCAAACGCACTGGGTGGACGGGCAAGGCAGTATGCAAGGTAATCGTGTCGCACGACCGTCGCACTGTGGCGTTCTACCGCCTAGACACACAAGCACAATACGAGGCTCTGCTCGACTACCAACTGAATGCCCTCGATACACACAAGAACACCAAGACAAAGAAAAGAAACAATAAATGACCATCAAACACAATAATAAAATGAAACGCATACAATTCTTATTCATCGTTGCCGCCATGCTCTGTGCCACGGCTTGCAATAAGATAGACAAGACCGACCCCATCGCCACAGGCCAGACCTGCATGATAGTCTATACCATCGACAACTACGAAAGCAGCACAACGGTTAAAAGTGAATCAGAATGGGATGCACTGCTTGACCAGTTCTGCAACTATGCGGAAGATGGCAAATCGGTGACGTTCCATAACCTCCGTTCGCAACCGACAGACCTATACTCGAGCAAAAGCCTGATGCACGCCAAAGAGGGCACCACTCCTACCACCATTACCACCAGCAGTCGCTCGGAGATAAAGGCTTGGATGCGTAAGATGGAGCAGGCTGGTAAGACTGTCAACGTCACCTATGACCGTATTAACGGCGTATGGAGCGGCAAGGCATACGCCAACGCGCCACTCACCGACGAGGAGGCGACATGCTATAGCGGTGTGGTAGTATACGCCAATATGCCGTCGTTCGACAGTATACCTCTGCCTGGTCTTGTGCTGGCATTGCGCATAAATGAAGACAGCACCCTCATACTGGTACGCAACAACAGCATCCTAATCACCGACAACGAACTGGAAGGATATTCCATTGGCGATTCCGCCACGCTATGTGGCTCCATACATGCCGGCTCTGACTATAACGACAATCCTTTTCTTATTCTCGACCTAACCACTATCACCCCTGCTACAGTCGTCGGCACATGGCAATACACCAGCCTCACGGAATATACCCTAGGCGATGGACTCAACTACTTGAATGTTGTCACACAATATATCCCCGAAGAAAATGGGAATAGCATATATTACAACTTCTATTCAGACGGTACTGCCACCCGCACCGTTGGTTTGGCCTCTACGCCATCGGAGAGCGGCAATTGGAACCTCTCGAACGGACAATTCTGCTGCGACCTATCAGACATGAGCGGAGACTGCTGGGACATTGTGTGGCTCACCTCCTCAACCATGATTATTTCGCGCATTGACAACGAGAATGGAAATATTATATACCAAATGCAATTGGAGCAGAACGGAGTTAACAAACGTTAATTTTTCCTCAGTTGTAGTTTTTTGGTCAAAACATACGTTCTTATACACGAAACAAAAAAACAGAAATTAATCACATAACAATCTAAACAATCAAAAAAATGAAAAAACAACTTTTGCTTATCGCCGCAGCCCTGCTGCTTGGAATGACCGCTTGTCAGAAAGAAGAACAGATCGTCCCCATCAATGGTGGCAATGACACCAACGAAAATGTGATGATCAAGAGTGCTGCCGACCTTATCGGTACCAACTGGACCTACGTGATGAACGACACCATTTCGCTTGGCGACCTTGGTTGCGACAGCGTCGATGGCATTATCCTGAATTTCGCCTTCGGTCTCAGCTTCGACTCCAGCTACGCCCACCTCTCTTTCCCTGAAAACGTCATTGCCTTTGACTTGACGGCTGACGGCGACGAGTACGGCCTGCAGGAAGTTGCTAACATGAACTTCGCCTACACCTATGATCCCACCACTCAGACCGGTGCCCTCACTGCCAACGCTCTTGACGAGGACGGCGAACCCAGCACCTGCCAAATTCCCTTCACCTACAACAACACCACTGATGCCATCACCATCGTGCTGCACATTGCCGACGAGGGTGACGAGGACAACGCCTACGCTTTCCCGCTGGTTTTCACCCGCGCTATCTAAGAACTACAATTGATAAACATAAAAGGGCAGGCCGTCAAAGCCTGCCCTTTTTTACGTTGATATGTTTATTGGGTGTCAAACAACGTATCAACTTATCAGCAATCAAATCGCTGTTCACAGTTCATTAATATCTCACAATTCACAAAAAAGTTGTATCTTTGCAGTTTGATTAAATAGGTCCGTAATGTCCAATCAGTACAGCAATCGCAGTGGAATAGTGAAGGTTATCTTTCTCGCCATCGGAGTGCTCTTTGTGCTCCGACTGTCGATGCTGCAGCTGTTTGACAAAGAATATAAGGAAAAGGCGAAAAACCAGTCGCTACGCAACGTCACCCAGTACCCCGCACGCGGACTGATGTACGACCGCAACGGCGAGCTGCTCGTATACAACGAGGCCGTCTACGACCTCATGGTCATACCCCGCATGGTGAAGGACCTCGACACCGCCTATTTCTGCCGCGCGGTGGGCATCACGCGCGAGTCGTTCGACGAGCGGATGGAAAAAGCCTACAAGTACTCCCCCTACTCGGCATCGATATTCATGAAACAGATATCGAAAGAAGACTTCGGACGGTGGGAAAACCTGCTCTACAAGTTCAAAGGCTTCTACGTGTCCAAGCGCACGCTGCGCCTCTACGGCAAACCCATCGCCGCCCATGTGCTGGGATACGTGGGCGAGGTGAACGAGAAGGACCTCGAGTCGGACCCCTACTACAAGCGTGGCGACTATATCGGCAAGAGCGGGCTGGAGAAAAGCTACGAGCAAGAGCTGCGCGGCCTCAAGGGCAAGAAGATTATGCACGTCGACGTGCACAACCGCGAGATAGGCCCCTACATGCACGGACAGATGGACACCATGCCGCTCGAAGGCATGAACCTCTACACCACCATCGACGCCAACCTTCAGGAATACGCAGAACAGGTGATGGCCAACAAGCGCGGCTGCATCGTCGCCATCGAGCCCTCCACGGGCGAGGTGCTCACCCTCCTCTCCGCCCCCTGCTATGACCCCAACCTGCTTGTGGGCCGCATCCGCGGCGAGAACTTCAAACGCCTCAACGACGACATCGCCAAACCCCTATTCAACCGTGCCCTGCAGGCGCAATACCCGCCCGGCTCCATCTTCAAGGTGGCGCAGGCTATGATAGCCCTGCACCTGGGCGTGATAACCCCCACCACGGGCTTCGTGTGCGACAAGATAATCGGCTGCCACGGCCATCCCAGCGCGCGCAGTGTGCAGGAAGCCATCAAAATGTCGTGCAATCCCTATTTCTACTACACCTACCGACGCGTCATACAGCAAGGCAAATACAAAAACGCCGCCAAAGACAGCCAGTACGGCCTCACCGTGTGGCACGACTACATGATGCGATTCGGTTTCGGGCAGCGGCTGGCCATAGACCTGCCCGACGTCAAAGGTGGCAACATTCCCGACACCTCGTTCTACAACAAGTGGTACGGCAAAAACCGCTGGTCGTTCATCACCATCTATTCCAATAGCATCGGGCAGGGCGAGGTGGAAGTGGTGCCGCTGCAGATGGCCAACCTCGCCTGCATCGTGGCCAACCGGGGCTATTACTACACGCCCCACTTGGTGCGGTACTACGGTCCCGACTCTACGAAAAACCCCGACTTCTACGAAAAGCACGAAACGGGTATAGAACGACAGTATTTCGACATTGCTGCGCGAGGGATGTACGACGTGGTGCACGGAGCCGGCGGCACCGCCCATAAGGCCGACGTGCCGGGACTCGACGTGTGCGGCAAGACCGGCACCGCCGAGAACTACGGCAACGACCACTCCGTGTTTATTGCCTTCGCCCCACGCGACAACCCGAAGATAGCGGTGGCCGTCTATGTCGAAAACGCGCAAGGCGGCGGCGGCACATGGGCCGCCCCCATCGCCAGCCTGATAATAGAGAAATATATCAACGGCGAGGTGAAACGCAAAGAGTTCGAGAAGTACTACATGGAAGTGAACCCCTGCCAGAAACTCCCCCTCACCCACCGCGTGAAGAAGCCAAGAAAAAAAAGATGATAAAGAACACATGATTTACTCTAAACACTAATATTGTGGCAACGATAGCAACTACTGAGAAGAAACGTTTCGACTGGCTGGCCATAGGGCTGTATATCGGGCTGGTGGTATTTGGATGGGTGAACATCTATGCCGCCTGCTACAACGAGATGCACGCCTCCATCTTCGACTTTGCCGCCCAGCACGGCAAGCAGCTGCTGTGGATCGGCATCGCCGTCGTGGTGGCGGTGTGCGTGCTGTTCATACAGCCGAGGTTCTTCTCCAATGCGTCGTATATCATATACGGCGTGGTGTTGCTGCTATTGGTGGCGACGCTGTTTATCGGCACCGTGACCAACGGAGGGCAGTCGTGGATAGACTTTGGTGCATTCAAGCTGCAACCGTCTGAGTTTGCCAAGTTTGCCACTGCGCTGGTGCTAGCCAAGTATATCAGTGCCATCGACCTCGACATCACACTGTGGCGCACCAAGATGACCCTGCTGCTGCTGACAGCGGTGCCCGCCGGGCTGATATTGCTGCAACACGACACGGGATCGGCACTGGTGTTCCTCGCCTTCCTGCTGGCGTTCTACCGCGAGGGACTGTCACAATATTTTTTGCTCATCGGGGTGCTGGCCATAGCCCTGTTTGTAGCGGCACTGCTGGTAAACCCCTATCTGCTAATGGGCATCGTGCTGGCGGTGTGCCTGCTATACCTGTTTGTGTGGCTGTCGAAACGGTCGTCGAAAAACTACTGGCACACGCTATGGTTCTTTTTGGCGTGCTGTTTCTTCATCTCGTTGGTAGACTTTGCCTTCAACCACGTGCTGGAGTCGCACCAGCGCGACCGCATCTACGTGCTGCTGGGCAAGGTGGAAGACCCGCAGGGAGTGGGCTACAATGTGGATCAGGCCAAGATAGCCATCGGGTCGGGCGGACTGGTGGGAAAGGGATTCTTGAACGGCACCATCACCAAGGCCGACTTTGTGCCCGAACAGGAGACCGACTTCATCTTCTGCACCGTCGGCGAGGAATGGGGCTTCGTGGGCTGCATTGCCCTGTTGGCGGCATATGTGATATTGCTGATACACCTCGTCACCATGGCCGAACGGCAGCGTTCCACCTTTGCGCGGTTCTACGGCTACTCGGTGGCATCGATATTGTTCTTCCACTTCTTCGTCAATGTAGGCATGGTGCTGGGGCTGGTGCCCGTCATCGGCATCCCCCTGCCCTTCTTCAGCTACGGAGGGTCGTCGCTCATAGCCTTCACTCTGCTATTGTTTATCTTTATCCGGCAAGATGCCGACCGTAATGCACTAATTTAAAAAATGATGATACGTTGGCTGTAGCCAATTTCCAATTTCTCGATATTCAATTCTCAATTCACCCAAAATGGCTAAAAAAACCACTACCGAAAACCATTGCAGTTTCTGCGGTCGGCGCGAATCCGAAACCCGGCTGCTGCTGACGGGTATGAACGGATTTATCTGCGATGCCTGCGTGGAACAGGCCTCACAGATAGTCGCCGAACATCTTGGCAACAGCCCAGTGCCCCCCAACTGGAACATGAAGGACTCGAGCCGCATTCCCCAGCCGCAAGAGATAAAGGACTACCTCGACCAATACGTCATCGGGCAGGAAGATGCCAAACGCGTCCTTGCCGTAGCCGTCTACAACCACTATAAACGCCTGCGCTACAGTGCCGAGCACAACGACACTAACGATGTGGAAATTGAGAAGTCCAACATCATCATCGTCGGCGAGACTGGTACCGGCAAGACCCTGCTGGCGCGCACCATCGCACGCCTGCTCGACGTGCCCTTCTGCATAGCCGATGCCACCACCCTCACCGAGGCGGGATATGTGGGCGACGACGTGGAGAACGTGCTCGTGCGCCTGCTGCAGGCCGCCGACTACGATGTGGCCGCCGCCGAGCGGGGCATCGTCTTCATCGACGAGATTGACAAGATAGCCCGCAAGGGCGACAACCCCTCCATCACCCGCGACGTGTCGGGCGAAGGCGTGCAGCAGGCCCTGCTCAAGCTGTTGGAAGGCGCAGTGGTCAACGTGCCGCCCAACGGAGGCCGCAAGCACCCCGAGCAGAAGATGATACAGGTCGACACCCGCAACATCCTCTTCATCGCCGGAGGTGCCTTCGACGGCATCGACCGCAACATCGCCTCGCGTCTCAAGAGCAACGCCATCGGCTACAACGGCACCCGCACCCGCGAGAATCTCGACCGCGATAACATGCTGCGCTATGTCCTTCCGATGGACCTTAAGCACTTCGGCCTCATTCCCGAGCTGGTGGGCCGCTTCCCACGCCTCACCTATCTCAACCCCCTCGACCACGACGCGCTGCGCCGCATCCTCTCCGAACCTAAGAACGCCCTCACCAAGCAGTATCAGGAGCTCTTCAAGATGGACGACGTGGAACTGGTCTACGACAGCAGTGCCCTCGACACCATTGTCGACACCGCTGTGGCCTACAAACTGGGAGCCCGCGGGCTGCGTTCCATCATGGAAAACGTGATGACCGACCTCATGTTCGACCTCCCCACCCTTGCCAAAGGCAGCAAGGTGCGCATCACCAAGGAACTGGTACAGGAAAAAATCAACAAGTCAAACATAAATCCCTCATTAAAATGAAAAAGATCCTCATCCTCACCCTCGTGGTGGCCTTCTCCTTCTGTGGAGCACAGGCACAGAAAAAGAACACCGGTAAGAACACCGCTAAAAACACCGTCACCAACCGCCTGCCCTCGGACGATGGCACCTTCGACGACAAAGCCATATCGCTCGAAACATTGGAGACCATCGAACTGCCCATGTCGTTCGAAGGCCTTCATACCCCGCTTATCGAGGCAATGAAAGAGCGCCGCACCATCCGTAACCTAAAAGAGGAAGACCTCCCAATGGAGCTCATCTCCTGCCTCCTTTGGAGTGCCTACGGCTACAACCGCCCCGACGAGCAAAAACGCGTAGTCCCTTCCGCTGTGAACGTGCAGGAATTCGACATCTACCTCTTCACCCGCGAAGGCATCTATCTCTACGACGCTGAAAAGAACGCCATCCACCTCGTCGTCAAAGGCGACCACCGCAAGGAAATCAGTCAGCAGAAGCACTTTGCCATCGCCCCCGTCTCCATCGTCATGGTCGCCAACTACGACCGCATGGGCGTGTTCAAGAAAGTTGAGGACCGCGACTTCTACGCCGCCGTCGATGCCGGCTACATCAGCCAAAACATCTACCTCTTCTGCTCCTCCGCCAAACTCGGCACCGTGGCATGTGGCGGCATCGACCGCGACACCATCCACAAACTGCTCCAAATCAAAAACGGTCGTGCCATCCTCGCACACCCCGTCGGAATGCAATAAGCCATGCTGCTGCGACTCACCAAACGTTTCACATTCGAAATGGCACACGCACTGCCCTCCTACCAGGGCAAGTGCCATAACATCCACGGCCATTCCTATAAGCTATACGTCACCGTCGAAGGAGAGCCTTCTACAACAGATGGCTCTCCCGACGGCATGGTCATTGACTTCGGTAGCATCAAGGAAATCGTACAGCAACGCATCGTTGACCGTTTCGACCACGCGCTGGTGCTCACACGG
>JAEEGG010029733.1_pt1 | contig 10191 bp, 7 predicted proteins | sample 9134161 | NCBI WGS metagenome assembly JAEEGG01 (sample SAMN16246543, study PRJNA631951) | gut metagenome | biome: gut microbiome; feature: rumen; material: CR-attached | host: Bos | place: Iran: Karaj | collected 2018-10 | reverse complement strand
TATCGGCGAATGTATATCTGATGAGGAGCGCCTTGCACAGGAAGGTTGCCAAATACGGAAAGTGCTGGTGCGGCCAAGCCCGCGATCCAGAGATCGAGTATGGTTTGCCTTCCGCAGTGAAGCCGGACCGATATGAATGGACTGCTTCAGGGGCAGGGTTGTCTTTCCATGACTCGACTTGGACCGGCGAGATGTCCAAGGGTCTTGCGCAGAAAGTGGAGTTCACGGTCAAGGCCAAAAGATCCTCGTGCATTGAATGCGATTGCGAGGCAAAGGCCGAGGCGACGGTCGACGTTTACGAGGTGTCAATTGAGCGCCCTGACTACGTCGGCCTAGACATGACCGACGAGAATCGTGATGTTTACAGTACAGGTTCAGGCAAGGCAAATGTCGAGCCTGCTCCCGACAAGGTCGAGTACGAGTGGCTGAGTGCAGGTAGATGCAAGCTCATAGAGTCGAATGCCGATGGTACTGTCTTGTACGGTGCTAATGCGGAGACAGGGCCTAGCGGATCGTATCTTGAAGAAGAATTGGTAGTCAATGCTCAAGTCTGGAACAGTGCCGGGAAATTCGCGGAATCATGCTGCACGACGAACTTCACCGTTGTTGCGGTGGATGTCACGATTAATGGCGTCGGCGAGGAAGGGGAGGAAAAAGCTGGTGCTTTCGTGCAGTATGTCCCCGACACCAACGGCGTCATCAGCGTGGAGGGCACTAACAAGATGGTGTCAGTGGCTTTTTATTGCAAGCCCAAGCTTCCGCCGAAGGAATCGGTAAAGATTTCATTCTCTGGCATGGGAGAACTGTACGAGAAGCTCCCTTCGGGCGAGCTTGTCAAGATCACCGGCGAAGCAACCTATCCGGCATGTGAAATAGCTAACCGAAAGTTTTTGCTGCATGGCCACGAGGTGTCTTCGTCGCTTCGCGACGGGGAGATAAAAATCGAGCATATAGTCAGCGGCGCGGTAGACATTGCGAAATACACGGATGTTAAGTTTGACATAAAAGCCACGTGCGACAGTCTGCCGGGCTCGGGGAAGTTCGGCAAGAACCCCGAAGTGTTCAAGGGCCCGTGCCTGGACTTCGGGACGCCTGACGCGGTGCCGCCGAAGTGGTGGCTTCCGGGGACGAAGGAGAATCCGAGTTCGCTGGCGCTCAATGTGTTTTTCAGGTATGTCAAGGATGAGAGCGACGAGCCTGGGGATTTTTCGGTCAAGTTTGACGCAGACATAAAGCCTGCAGCATTGCTGTCCTTGTGCAAGCTGGAATGGACCCAGACGGACGGCCCGGCCACAGTGCCGCTTACGAACATTGACAAAGGGCATGCGGAATTGCAGAATCCCCCCGCGACAGGAGGCAAGTCCACATCTGTGTACAAGTACCGCCTGACCGCATCGACCGACGATTTCGAGCTGAAAAGCGAGGCGTGGGTAATGCTGCCACGTGCCGGCGGGGAGATATCCGGTTGGCTTGCGAATGAGGTGCCAGTGGCCATAAAAAGGGCTAAGGCCTGGCGCAGGGCTGTCCGCAAAGCTTGTAAGGCGAGAGGTATGAGTGATGACGAGATAAACAGTTTTGTGATGTTTACGGCGTGGATGTATATTGCGTCAAACGAATTTGACTATCAAGGAGTTGCGGGTGATGCTACTTCGAGATATTCCTACACAGACTGTGACCGACCAAAGGGGGAGCAAAATCAAACAGATTTTGACGAACCATCATATGCAACGTTGAAAGGAGTTGTTTTGCATCGTGCGAAAATTAACAACCTTATGTATTGCGTGTGGGGGAGATCAATTGGTCATTACCAGGTAACGTTGCAATTAGGGGCTCACTATAATGCATTGCGTAGACGACAGGGGTTAGACAATCAAACTTCGCAGGCAGCAATAAGATTAGGGGGACAACTTTATGATGAGATAGGCAAAGGGAATTCCATTGAACCTTTTATTACACATGATGCGGCAAAGAAGATGCAAACTTCTGCTGAAGAACTTGATGATGTCAATCTTTGGCCGAACAACAAACCTGCTCCCGGGGGCTTCTCGTTTCCGGAGATATCTACAGATTATGAAACTCTTAAGCAGGGAGATCAGTCTAGCGAGACTTGATGTTGGGGAATTGGAGGTCATAAAATGAATATAAAGAAGTGCTTTGTGTCACTTGTTGCTACATCAGCATTGACCCTATTTGCGTCGGAAAAGACTTTTCAGAGTTTTGTCGATGTGGTTGACAGATGCGAGACATTGTGGCGAGCAGGAAGTTACGATGAGTTGTACAAATATGTGGACGAAGTGGAGCGTGAGGCTCCTGACTGCGCGTCTACAAGCATTCTATTGGCATGGCGAAAGGAGCATTTTGGTTGCCAGTACGAAGATGAATCTGCAGTGTTGAGGATGATCACAAATCAAATTCAGCACGTTCTCTGCGAGGTTAATCCGAGCCTTATGTCAAGGATAGTGGATATGGCGAATTTTGCGGACGAGATGGCATGTGAGTGTGTAGAAGATAATGAGGATAGGGAATATCGATTGATTAACTGCGACCCACGACTAAATGGGCACAAATCTAGTGCGCCATATGTGCTTCTAAATTTTGCCGATCTCCCTTTTCTTGTGCCTGATATTGGTAAAATTATGCCGGATACGCAGAATCGAATGAGTGTGAAGTTGCATCAAAAAGGAAGGAGTAAAGCGAAACAGTGGTTTGAATTGGGTAAGGTTGTGTTGCTGGACAGCAGTGTTCCTTTTGCACACAAGAAGTCTCTGCTTGACGACTATGTTTTTGAGTTGGCATCAACATCTGGCGTAAAGAATCTGATTGCGAAATTTACTGACGGTTTTGTTCGGATGGATGGATATTATGTCCTGGTGTTGCTTAGAAATGGGGGTGAGGAGTCGAAGCAGGCACTAATGGATTATGTTTCGCAAAATGATGCAGGTGAAGGAACTGATGAAGCTGTGCGCATGGCCGTGTGGGCGCTTCTGCAGTTCGCGCACGACGATCCTGAAGTAGCGGATTATCTGCGGCAGTTGCCTTCCAAGATAGACAAGCGTCACTACAAGACATTGGAGTATCTCAAGATGGCGATAAAGCATCTCGACGAGGGGTGCAACCGCCATTTCCTGGAGAAGTATGTCGGCGGTTCTAAGAATGCAGAAGAATCCAAGACGTTGGATCGTGAACCAGAACGGAAGAATTAGTGCGCCTTATGAGATTGATTGCCACAGCGCTGTTTTGCGCAGTGATAGGCTTGGCTTGCTGGGGAAAGAAGCTTTCGCCTCACCGCGCGAGAAGGCAATGGCGCTGTCAGTGCGGCCGCTTGCCGTGGCGGCGGAGACGAAGGCGGAGATGGCGCGGTGGATTGGCGGGGACTGTCCCCGATAGATTCGTGAGCAATTGGAGACGCGGCATTCTGCCGCGTCATAGTCTGGGGATGACGCGGCTGGAAGCCGCGTCTCCATGGGAGAGACCGCCTCACCGTGTCTGATGCGGACGGTTGAGGAGCGCGAAGCATAGGCCGCAGCGGTAGCGAAGGCGTTTTGTAAACCGTCGGAGTTTCATCATGCTGTTTGCCGTTGCTCTCCCAGTCACATATTGCAATAAGTGACGGCGCAAGGAGATGCGGCGTCTCTGGCTTGTTGTAGCGCGGAGAATTGCATTGGCGGCGGCGGCACGTTGTGGTATAATTTTACCTGTTCATCCGTCGTAGTGACGGGCAGGGAGGGAAGACGATAAGCTCCACGCCAGGCATGGGCTCGACGTTCACAGTCACCTTTCCGCGCAGTTGCTGAAGCGTTTTCGCTTGGGTGTCTGCGCGCGTTTTGATTCAGGTATCCTTGCGTGAAACGCGCAGCAAGGTGGCGGCAAGGTTTTCCGCAAGTATACGTGAAGTATACGTTTGCGAGAAATGCGGCCCTCAAGTATACGTTTGCGTATACTTCGCGCGACAACGAATAGTCGATGTGCTATAATGAGTCGCGAACGGTGTGGTCGCGTGACTTCATCGTGATGCAATCGGGTGATTGCATTGGACAAACTAAAATTCAAGGAAAGGATTAGACTCATGGCAGATATTCCGTTTGAACACGCAGGGTGCAATGGCTGGGCTATTTACGATAGCACGAACATTGTGGCAGAAAATTCAAAGAACATGCATGTTGCTGAGGTTGCCATCAAAAATAATAATGGCAAAGTATCCGTTTGCCTTAATGACGACGATGAAACTATTTGCGGGAAAAAATTGATTAGTGTTGATGATGGCAGACAGAATTACTATTGCTCGAAATCGGCGTCAGACATCCGTTCCAAGATGGCCGAACTGCAAAATGGTGGGCATGAAGTTTGCGGCACGTGTGTCTCGCATTTCTATGCGGACGGCGAAGCTTAATCTATGGTAAATTGATGCTGCGCTCTTTTGACACAGAGCGCAGCATCTTGAATCTCCTTAGACTGCCGAAAGACGCGCCTGTAATTGTTTGGTCATTGGCAGAACATGTATAGATAAAGTGTCGACTCGTCATCGCCACACGTTTAGTGCGATTGCGGTTACCGCAGTTGCCGATCATCCAAGATGACTGCTGAAATGATATAATATCAGGGTAAAGCGAATGAAACACTTTTTGATAGTCTTGTGCTTGGGTCTGGCACTGGCGGTACATGCGTCAGCGCGGGTTGTCGTGTCGGCGCTACCGGAGGCGGTGAGGCCTGATGCAGAAGTAAGCACCAACATCGCGCTGAATGTCAATGCGGCGCGGCTACAGACGCTGACGTTTTCAGTAGAGTTTGAATCGTGCGTGACGAACGAGGTGTTAGTTGCGCTCGGCGCGGACACGGATGGCGATGGGGATCTTTCGGTAGATGAGGCGGATATTGTCTTTGGTTGCGACAGCGGCGCATGGTATCGCGCCAACCTTCGCACGGGCGAGATCGAGACTGCGACAACGAATGCGCTGGTCATCGGTAATAGGCAGTTCGACCCGGCTTGGAATCGCCTCAAGGTTGTGAGGCGCGGGTTTGGCGAAATCGGCGAATCGGCTATGGTGGACGAGGAACGCGTCCGGTTCGACATCAGGGTAAGGTAGGTGTCGAAATGAACTGGATATCGTTTGGGAATGGCATTGTTGCTGCGGGCGTTCTTTGCGCGCTTGCCGCGATTTGCGTCTTTGCGCTGCGTGCGCTTGGGCGGAAGTCCGCGCTGTTTCTTTCCGTCTTTGCGGCTGTTTCCGTCGTCGCCACTATCACGGCGCAGAAGACAAACGGCGTAAACAACATTCCTCCGCAGCAGATGATGATGCCGGGCGCAATTCAAGGAGGTGCGGCATCTTGCCGCGCCAATATGGCGGAGCTGGAAGCTCCACCTCCTTGTGGGACGCATTACCTCCTTGGTGCTATGTTGCAGGGCGAGGGATGTGCAACTGTTACGGCGGACGACATCGCCCGTGGCTGGCGAGTTGAGAGCGTCACGACAAACGCGGCGATTTCGCATGCGATGCCGACGAACGCAATGCTTGTCGGGAACTGGCACGTCCACGGCGCGGCTTCGTCGTTCGGGAACAACCGCATCGACTTTGGCGACTGGCAATTCCCGCTCGGAACGAATGGAGCGGCGGTTTCATCGTTCTGGTATTTCGTAGGCGGACGCATCCGCCCGACGCCGAAAGACTTCGCGCACGAGATCTGCGCAGTCGGCGCGCCGATGTCTGCAGTGCCGGGCCGAAGCCGCCTCTGGACTGCCGAGGAGCCCGACGGTGCGCGAGTGCTGACGTGGGAGAATTTCTTCCTCGGCGGCGACACGAACATACCAATCAATGCGCAGATACGTCTTTATCCGAACGGTGACTTCACGACGAGGAGCAACGAGGTCGAGACAGTGTATCGCCGAGTTAACCCAGACGACTGGGATGACGACGGAATTCCCAATGGCGCGGATTCCAACCCCATTTCATGCGATGGCGCATTCTTCGGCCCGGCGAATGTCCTGCCGGAGGGCGCAAATACGAACGCATACTGCACTGTAAGTGTCGTTGCCACGGGGCCAGACGCCTTGATGACGTTTGTCGGTGATGCTCCGAGCGATTATGCTGATCCGATTTTCATTGCGAAGTCCGGCGAGACGAATGAGGTCGTGATCTTGATCGGAAAGACCTATACGATTTCGTCCGAATGGCCGTTTGACGTCGTTGGCGCGTCCGATCCAGAGACGGAGGTCTGGCAGATGCGAAGTGCCGCGCATCAGACCAATGTCCGGCGTCCGGTGACGATCTCCGCTTCCGGAGGAAATCCGTTCACCATGTCGGTCAATCCATCCGATCTCGGCGGCATGTTCTCGTGGAATGCCCCAAGCTGCGGATGCACGATCTCGGGAAGCGGCGACACGTTCAGCTGGAACTGTTCAACGACGTGTACGTGTTGCGGCACCTACGTGGACGGGTGGTATTCGTATGAGGGCTACCTTCTGCCCGCCACGAGCTGTGTCTGCGGATGCTGGAGCGACGGTGAACCGGAGTGGACTGGATCGCCGGGGCCTCTTTTGCCGTCTGTGTCTGTCTCGTTTTCGAAGAATGCCGTAATCTTCGAGGACGCTTACGAGAACTTCCCGGGGCAGTGGGTCGGCAAGCGCTCGACGCGGACACGGCTCAACCTTGTCGCGAACGGCGGGCCTAACGGCGCTGTCTTGTCCGTCGAGTCTACGAATCTGGTCAAGCTGGTCAGCATATCCGGTCCGAACCTTCCGCTCTCGACGGTAAATGTCCCGGCCGAGACGCAGGTCTCGTATTCCATCGTCTACGAGGGGCTGGAGGCGAGCGCACAAGAGGGCGATATCGAAGTGACGGCAACATTGGACGCGAACGGATACACGAATTTGTCTTCACAGGCCGCCATTTCTGTCATTGAAGTAAAGATGCTCGCCGATGTGGCGGCGCCAAGCAACTCATGTATGCGGCGACATATGTATGGCGTGCACGAAATGGTGAATGTAGATTCGCAGCCAACTGGGTTGGTGTCCTTGTCCTTTGACGGTGGAAATGGTTTTTCGCATTACGACAATGACTGTTTCTGGTGTCCATGGACAGGCGGCGTATATTCTGTGTCGTTTGTCTCCGGCGAAGCCACGCTGCCTTCCCAGATAAGTGTTTTTGAGCCGACTCCTCTGGCGGTAGATGCATGGTGGAATGGCATTCAAGGCACAAACGGCACAGCGGGGACGATTGCCATGAATATTGAGTTGCTGCTGGCACCGCTGACGGTGTCGTTTATGAGCATATGGGTTGTTGAAATTCCTGATGAAACTGAAGAATGTCCGCATTTCGGATATTTCAACAATCCGACATATGGTCGCCCATGGTCGCATACGGCAAGTGCCGGTGCGGGCGAATGGTTTTTGGTTTCGAGGAGCAATGAATGGACACATGATAGAGCCGGGACGGCAAGAGTCTATCCAGCTCCATGGTCGTCTGGATGGAAAGAGTGGAATATACCGATAGGATGGAGCGACAGAATTGATGAAATTAAGGGGCGCAGCCGGCCAAACTCCCACGTCCAGCGATTTGAAATAGATGAATCTGGTGCGGTAACCATCAGGAAGTTCGGACACTGGATCATGAGAAAAACGAACAATAAGGTCTGGGTTGATGGGAAGCGCGTCAACTAGCGAATGGAGGTCTTGATGAACAGAGCCGTCTTAAAATATGTCGCGATATTTGCCTTGGCGGCCTGTGCCGTTACAACGGCTCTGCATTTTGTGCCGTCAGAACGCAGAGTTTGGATTGCGCGGTTTTCGTATTACATCGCACCAGGTGAGGGCGGCATTCCATTTTTAGGCAGAAACAAGGAATGGGCAGAAAAATTTTGCTCTGTCGCATTTTCGAGCAATGTCGTTTCGCAATGCCGAGAACGTGCAGCTTGTAATGCTGAAGAGATTGCGTTATTTGAAACAGTCACGGGGGCCGCAATTCGTGTTTCACGAGAACGAGATGCCGTCCTTTGCGACTTTTCGACGGCAGCAAATTCATCACGTCTTGCGGCAGAGGTTGCGCGGGCCTATCTTGAAGAAATGCATATGGCGGTTGAAGAAGAAAATCGCAAAATTGCAAAAAAGGCGATTTCGGAGATTTCGGCATCGCTTTCAAAGCACGAGGCATTGGCGAGAGCTGCGCGCGAGAAGTGTCATGAAGCACAAATAGCAGGGAAAGCTTCGCTTGGGGGGCTTAGGGTTGCCGCTGAAGAACTATCATCCAAATGCGACAGATTGCGTAGGGAACTTGCCGAGATCGAACAGGCGGTGGCTATGCAGAATGATTGTATAGTGGTCGTTAGACCTCTGTCTGTGGTGGCGGAGAAAGGGACTCCTCTAACGGATCATGGCAAGTCGAGTAGACGGTGAGACCATTCAACGGATGCATTGATTCTGACATGAAAAAGGCAATACTGACATCAATAGGTTACGTTCCCAAGTGGATGGATGAGTTCAAGTGACACCATTTGACGTTAATTATATCGTCTGGATGGGGCTATGAGGAAGAGATGCTCGAGCATCAACAGTCAGACGACCCCCCGCACCACTGGAACTACACATCTTTCCTATCGCGATATAAGTTGGGCAATTCCCGCCTACTGCGACAAGCTTCGTTCCATCAACACTAATGATGCAGAAAAAGTCGCGATTCGCGCCAGGGGTGCGCGCCTTTTCTATGCGAATCGTCTGGAGTGGCCGGATGCAAGCGCGCTTGATGACGTGTTTGTTGCGGCGCTTCCGGGATATGATTTCAGTTCCAACCGCCTTGAATATGCGAACCATGTTCTATCGTGGACTACGAACAACGACTGGCGGGCGATGCGAGACCATTTCGTCGCAATTACAAACCAACTTCTTTCGTCCGGACAGCCGTTGAGTGTGATCACTGTCGGCGTTCCATAACCTATCAGTGTTTCCGTGTCCGTACGGGCTTTCACCCATAGTACATTCATTTCGCGGACTCGTGCTTTGCCACTCGGGCGTATACGTGAAGTATACGTTTGCAAGAAAAACGGCCTTGAAGTATACGTTTGCGTATACTTCGCGGATAATCTGCGTTTTCAGGGCTTCGACTGCGTGGAAAATGTGGTATACTTTGCGCCGTCTTCGGACGCAGATAAGGAAACGTCAACATGAAACACATCAAGAAAATCGCATTGGCCTTTGTCGTTATGGCGGGGCTTGTCACCGTTGCCGCCGAGCGCGTCGACTTCTCGCACAGCCCGCTCACTGCGGGCCGCGCGTTGCTAACCGATACGGGCTATGTCGAGCAACGCACGATAGGCGTTGCACGCATGGCCCCCGAGCTGACGATGCCAATCGAGCTCGTCTATGAGTCGGCTTCGGAGAAGACTGGCGCGTTCGGCTTCGCGTGGCGCTCGCCGCAGCTCGAGTCGTCCGCAGTATGGGACAAGGACGGAATGCTCTGGACCTCTCCGTGGGGCGAGAAGGTGAAGTTCTTCCCGAAGAACGAGAAGACGCCGAAGGACGCCGTCAAGATCGAGGTCGTCGAAGAGGCGAAGAAGGGGCGCGGATACTTCGCGCCCTACTCCGAGTGGGAGGCCGACGTATCGTCCGGAAAGCCAGAGGCGGACGGCAATTGGATTATCAAGGGAAAGAAGTCCCTCATGGGCTGGACGTTCTCGTACTCGTCGGGACGCCTCGCGAAGATCACCGCTCCGACGGGACGCACGGCGGACTTCTCCTACGACGCCGACGGACGCCTCGTATCCGTCTCGCAGGACGGCACGGCGTTCGTCTCGCTCGCCTACGACGGCGCGCTCGCCAAGTCGGTCATGGTCGGCGGCGTGACGACGACGCTCGCATACGAACAGAGGAAGCTTGAGATCCAACCGCGCACGAAGGACGGCAAGGTGGCGCATCCGGTCAGGCCTCAACTCGTCTCGGTTAAGCGTGGCTTACTCGACGCCGTCAAATTCGGCTACGCGGGCAACTACCTCGCGTCGATCACGCAGGGCGCGATGCGCGAGAACATCGCCTTTGAAAAGATCGACCGCACGGCGCGTATTACCGGCGACGAGAATTTCGCCTATTCCTACGAGAACGGCGTCTCGCTCCGCGACAAGGCGAACCGCACGGCGCACTACAGCTACGACGGCAAGAACGGCGTGTTCTCCGTCTCCGACTTCAGCGGCAAGAAGGCGACGATCTAC
>JAEEGG010029731.1_pt1 | contig 10191 bp, 10 predicted proteins | sample 9134161 | NCBI WGS metagenome assembly JAEEGG01 (sample SAMN16246543, study PRJNA631951) | gut metagenome | biome: gut microbiome; feature: rumen; material: CR-attached | host: Bos | place: Iran: Karaj | collected 2018-10 | reverse complement strand
TGGCTTGCAGCGTCTGCATCTGTTCGATGCTGTAGTAGCGGTAGCCCGTCCACTCGTCCACCTCGTCAGGCAGGAGTAGTCCCTTCTGCTCGTAATGGCGCAAGGTCTTCACAGTCACTTGCATCATCTTGGAAAACTCTCCGATTTTTAACTTTGTTTTGTTGCTCATCGTACGATTTTTATGCTTAAGCGGCTGCAAAGTTAAATCATGCCCCAAGGGACGAGTCAAGAGAAAAATTCTTTTTTTTCATTTTTTCTTTTTCGACTTCGGCTGTGGCAATACCTTACAGGTCTCTTTGTGATTGCACAAAGGTACGAATATTCACAATAAGAATGGAGTAAATGATGTGCAAAACCGCCGCAAAGGTCGAGAAAAACCTTGCAGCGGTTTAGTCATTAAAACTACGATGTACCTTATTTGCTTTGCTCAAACAGCCAATCCCTGACGGGTGCCAGTTTATAGGCATAGTCGAACGAAGCCATGTGTTCCATGCCTTGGCCCGATTCGGGGAGAACAGTACCTTTTTCCCACACAATGAAGTTGATGTTGCCGCCACGGGCTATCAGCTGCTCGGCCAATCGCTCCTGCTCTTCGACGGGGAGTTTGGCACTCCACGAAGCGGAATCCACACGGGCATCGTTCGCCTTCAGCACCTTTGCCAGGTCTTGCATGCCACCGTATGCCTTCTGGTCGCCTCCGGCTACGATGTAGAAGAAATGCTTCCGTCCGAAGTCTTGCATCTTCGAGGTGTCCCATTGGCTGCTCACGAAGAGCGAGGCGGCAAAGAGGTCGGGATGGGTGATGTTGAAGTAGAACGACATCATGCCTCCCATTGACTGACCTGTGGCGTAGAGGCGGTCTGTATCGACATTGTATTCCTTGCAAACAGACTGAAGCAACCGAATGGTCATCTCCACCTCGTCGGTAGTGCTCCAGTCATCCTGTACAGCCCAGTCGGTATATTGTGGAACGAGTACGAATGACGGATGCTCCTTTTGGTCACGATCGGATGCGAACTCCAACGCGCCATAGCCCTGTGTGAGCGGAACCGTCACCTCCTTGCCGGCAGTGCTGGCATCGGCCATGAAGAGTACTAAGGGATATTTCTGACCAGTCTCAGCAGCTTCAGGAATAAACAGATTGTATTCCATCGTCTTGCCTGTCTGTTCATCTTTGAATGTCAGTTGTTTGAACTTACTAAGAGTCTCTTGTTTCAACGCCACGAAAACGCTGTCAGAATCTTTGTTGATCTCCATGTGGCCGCCCTGGCGATGACCACGTTCGTCGCCCTTCTTTTGGGCACAGGCAGTAAAGCAAACAATAGCTACTGCCATCATAAACATTACTTTTCTCATATTCTTCTATGGAGTGTTTCGTGACAAGGCACTGGTCTCTGCCAAGACCTTTCTTATGAATGATTATTATTTTTGTTCTATAAATTCCGATTTATCTGATTCGCAATTCGGCTGCAAAGTTAATAAAAAACAATCCATAAACGGCCGAAATCTACAAGCTGTTTCTTTTGAACGAAAATTACTGCGGCAACATCTGCCCCTTCCTAGTAACGATAGCCTGAAGCAGATAAATGACTGCAATAATTGCACCTATCACATACGGTGACAGATGGGCCGCTGATGCGATAGGCGAAACAATCAGGGGGGAGAGGAACTGTCCCAAATAAAGTGCAGTGGAAAGCAGAGGCATCACGGTGGTGGCGGCTTCCTTGCCCGCTTTCACGCTTCCGATAGTGTTTAGGTAAGGAACACCGATGCCGTTGGCGATGCCGATGATTGCAGAGCCAAGCAAAACAAGTGGCAATGAAGTCCCTCCAGCAAGGCATAAATACCCCGCCATGAAGCCGATGGGAGCAGCGTATTTCATCTGTGCGGCGAAGCGTTTCATCATTGCGCCAAAAACCAAGCCTACCAGGAAAGCCACCACATCCAAACCCATCATCACCAAGGTGATTCCTGTCACCGAAAGCATCCCTGAGGCCGTCAGCGCGAAGTTGGTGGGATAGATGAAGAAAAGGATCATTACGAGGAACATGCCCACGACCGAAGGATGGAATTTCTTCAGAAGCGACAGCGAAATGCCCCCTTTGTTTGACAATCGCTCATTGGGCAGGAAAAGCATGACGAGCACCACGGCGATGAGACCAAGCAGATACACCAAGAAGGCATAGTTCCAACTGACTGCCGCCAACATTCCCGCGAGGAAAGTGGCCACCACGCCGCCCATCTGGTTCATGGCAGCGGCAAGACCCATCAGTCGTGCTTGCTCCTCGGGAGGGAAATAGTAGGCCAAAAGACCCGTGGAAAGCGGCATGACCATGCCCACACTCACGCCTAACAAGGCCCTGAGTACCAGCAACACAACGATGTTATCAGCAAAAAAGGCACCGCTTCCCGCCACCACATAAAGCAGCAGACCGCAAAGGGCGATGGTGCGGGTGCGCATCACGCGGCACAGCATCGGGAAACAGAGGTTAGCGAGGATGATGAACAGCGCGGGCATGCTCACCACAAACTGGATGAGCAGCGGATTGGCGTCAGCGAAATGGGCGCTGATGGCGTTCAAGGCAGGTGCGACGGCGGCTCCCGCCATCACGGTCAACAGCGACATCGAAAGGATGGTCGCAACAAGAATCTTTGGATTGGATGAATCTCTTTTCATTCGTAAGAATCTATTCAATTAAACATGTGTCCAATTAGCATAGTTCTTACAGATTCACCCTATGATTCGGCTACCGACACGCTCGCCGAATTCGGGTGCAAAAGTACGGAAAAACGCAAAAATAGTGTTCCTTGAGGATGAAAAAAATCCGCAACCCAAACCCCTGCCCGAATTGCGGATTTATACTCCTAAATTACTCCCAATCGGAAAGACAGATAAACCGCATAGATAGTGAGCAACAAAGCTCCTCCCCATCGGTTGATGGTTTGATTCTTGTTGCAAATTAACAAAAGCCAGACGACAGCCCCACTTAGTGCCACCAAGAAAGAGTCCAATTCAACACCTTGATAGGCAGGCAAAGGTCTTATCAAGGCACTTGTGCCCAAAATAAAGAACACGTTAAAGATATTGCTCCCGACAACATTCCCAATGGCAATATCACTGTTGTGCTTGAATGAAGCCATCACCGAGGTTGCCAATTCAGGCAGCGAAGTGCCCAAGGCGACTATGGTTAGCCCAATAATTGACTCGGGAATTCCTGCTTGTTGGGCAATCTTGGTGGCACTCCTGACCACCAACTCGCCGCCAAGAACCAAGGATGCCAATCCGACCAAAACAAGCAATACACATTTCCATAAGGGCATTTTGTGCTCAGCCTTTTCAGTGACAGCGCTTTTTGCCGATTTAATACTTTTGAACAGAAACCCGACAAAAACGAGCAACAAAATACCCCCTTCCAGTCGAGAAATGCCTTTTACTGTTTCACCACACCAATTTGCCCAGACAAACAAAAGAGTCATTATGCCCGCAATAATGGTCAGGGGAAGCTCAATACGCACTGTCTCCTTTTTCGCGACAATTGGAAAGACCAAGGCAGAACAACCGAGGATGACCAAGGTGTTGATGATGTTTGAGCCGAGTACATTGGTAATGGCCAAATCGGTTGAATGAGTTGAAACAGAGGTCATGTTAACGATGAACTCTGGCATGGATGTGCCGAACGCCACCACTGTAAGGCCAATCATAAGATCTGACACGCCCAACCGCTTTGCCAGGTCGGAAGCTCCGTCCACCAGCCAGTCCGCTCCTTTGACCAAAATCGCCAGTCCCCCAGCAAAGCAAATAACCAAAAACCATATTGTTGATAACAAATGTGTGAACATAATCAAGTTGTACTAAGGTTTTGCAACATTTGGTTTGACAGCAGACTGAGGCGCAATTCCAAAAGCCTCGAGAGCGCACTCAAGCTCTGCCTGATTGTCGCTGAGAAGCATGAGCCGGTCGCCCACATGGAGATGGGTCTTGCCCGTGGGCACAAAGTAATTGTCGCCTCGCTTGACCATGATGACAAGCGTTTTCTCGGGCAATCGGAAGTCCATCATGCGAGTGCCTAACGTGAGCATCTTTTCTGTCACTGTCGCTTCGGTGATGGCCGATTTGATTTCCTCTGGGAAGTCGATGTCGAAGTCCTGAGAAGGTCCTTGCCGTTTTGCTTTGGGCGTTTCAGAAACACCCAACCAACGCGATACCAGGGGTAGTGTAGTGCCTTGGACGACGAGACTGACCAACGTGCAAAGGAAAACGATGTTGAACATCACATCGCTATGCGGCACGTCCGAAGCACGGCAAAGAATGGCGAAAATGATGGGCACCGCTCCACGCAACCCCACCCACGATACAAGCAGACGGTCGCGAAAGGTATAGCTGCGGAATGGCGACAACGACACAAACACGGCAAGTGGCCGCGATACGAATATCATCACCAAACTGATGATCAGCCCTGGGACCCACACCGCACGCAGTTCCGACGGATTGACGAGCAAGCCCAAAGTGAGGAACATGGAGAGTTGTGCAATCCACGACACACCGTCGAAAAAACTTCGTGTGGAACGCTTGTGGACAAAGCGGCTGTTGCCGACCACCAATCCCGCCACATAGACGGCAAGATAGCTGTTGCCATGCAAATAATAAGTGGCGGCAAAAACGAAGAAACAGCCCGACAATACCAAGATGGGATAAAGCGCCTGGTTGTCCATGTTGATTCTATTGATAATCCAAACCAAGCCTTTGCCGAAACACCAACCTGCCACGGCTCCAATGAGGAGTTGAAGCAGCAATACCAACAGGGCGTTTCCGTAATGCGGTTCCCCGCCTTGCAATACAAGTGTGATGAACGTAGTTGTCAGCACGTAAGCCATGGGGTCGTTGGCTCCGCTTTCCAACTCCAGTGTAGGCCGTAAGTTGTGCTTCAGATGAAGCCCTTTGCCCCGCAGGATGGAAAAGACGGATGCAGAGTCGGTGCTGCTCATGGTGGAGGCCAGCAACAGGCATCCCATCACACCTAAGCCGAGGCGAGGGTCAATCAGGAGATAGAGTATCAACCCGGTAATTACGGCGGTAAGCAACACGCCCAAGGTAGCCAATGTTACACCTGGACCCAATACTGGCTTGATGTCTTCAATCTTGGTGTCGAGACCTCCCGAAAACAGTATGGTACTCAACGCGACAGTGCCAATCATGTGCGCCAACTTTATGTTGTCGAAATGGATGCCAATTCCATCGCTGCCGAACAACATTCCCACACCAAGAAACAGGAGCAAGGCAGGCACGCCGAAACGGCTGCCCGCCTTGCCTGCCAAGATGCTGGCAAAGAAAAGGATTGAAAGAATCAGTAATAAGAATTCTATTTGCATGATTCCTTATCCCTCTGGTTTCAATTCTTTCAAAATGCCAAGAAACGCCTCCGCATCAGCACCTTTGTAAATAAAGATATCAGATTTCGGTTTAAAGTCATAATCCGAGTAACGAAAGATTTGAACCGCTGCAAATTGTCGGTCTTTAGTGTAAAGTGCGAACAATTCGATAGGGCTAAGTGTCTTGCAATGCAGATTTTTCAAATCATTGAATTGATGCTTTTCAAGACACGCGTTCAAGTCGTCGTAGTCGTCGGCGATGAAGTAATACATTTTTTTGCTGACCGCCATTTGCGTGGGCGTGTAGTGCCAGCGGCGGAAAAAGCCTTTGCGTTCCAATTCAGGGAGTTCGTGGTTTTTGAGATTCTTATAATTTGTTGTTTCCATTTTTTTTTCGTTGTTGATTTGTTGTTAATTGTTTAATTGTTGGCTGTCGCATCGTGGCAGCAATATGTTGGGGACGCACCGCGTGCGTCCGCATACAATTATCCCATAAGGTGCAGAATGCGCTTTAATTATGGGAACACGAAAAAATGGTAACGGCCTAAATCAGGATGCGTCTCAACCGGAACACATGGTATTCCTTCGGGAACGCAACTAACTGGGTGACAGAATGATGAATTAACCTTGAAACAGCAGGCTTGTGTGTCGAAAGCAACACCTGTCTGATATTGACATTGCTGACTGTTCGGGTGCGATTGGGTAAGACTCGTACACTGAAACCTGGCGTGCATACCGTGCTTTCCTGTTGCACGGCATTATGGGTTTCGGCGGCAGCATTGTAGAGATTCATCAAGTTGGCCTTCATAGAGTCATCAAAGACGATGTTGTCCGTCTTTGAACATTCCTTTTCCATTGAAAAGGATTGGTTTACGCAACCATTCAGGCTCAAAAGAAAGAAGAACAATATGGTGACTAAAAAGCGCATGGACGAATCTTTTTCGGGGATGCAAAGATAGGAATAATTCTAATTTGTGTCAATCAAAAAATCAGAAAGCCATCGAATACCGCCGCCATCGCGACTTGTCGTATTACGCAAATAAACTCTGCAAAAGCGCCAAGTATCTTTCGCGGGTCATCATGGAAGCCACTGGGCGGAGCGCCACCGACTGGATAGAGCGTTGCGTCATTATGGATGCAAAGGCGCAACTCAGCTCCACTAAAAAGCGAATCTCCGAAATCAGCGACGACCTGAATTTTGCCTCGCCCTCGTTTTTCGGCAAGTATTTCAAGCGGATCACAGGGCTTTCGCCGAGGGATTTTCGTGAGGCGATAAAAATCAATTGAACAAGCACCGATGTTTATAAGTACGGTAACAGGAGTTGCAGGAAATGCATTTACTTCCTTTTCGGTTTCGCCAACGGCAATTCCTTGCAAGTCGCTCGGACAAGTTCGGCGATATAATCGCGGTCGTCCACATCTTCAATGAAGAAATAGTCTTTTGCGCCGTCGTAAGGCGGACGCATCTCGATGCTACGCAATAGCGAGCGGCCAGCCTCGGTCGGTTTCAGGTAGAAACGGTTGTCGCAGACGAGGCCGAAGATGACACCGTCGCAATAGATGCCGTAGTCGCCAAACATCTTTTTCACGGTAATTTCGCCTGCACCTGCGCATTGGTCGGCGATGTATTGAACGAAGTCAGGATTGCTTGCCATGTTGGTTTTTATAGAAGTCGTTGATAAATATCCCTATCAATATCCTTAAATACATTGAAAACCAATTGTTTGACGCTGCAATCGGGATGTTCGGTCAAGTAATCTTTGACGGTTTGTACGGCGATTTCAGCGGCCAATTGGTTCGGAAAACGGAACTCACCCGTGGAAATGCAGCAGAAGGCGACGCTTTCAAGATGGTTTTCATCGGCTAATTGCATGATAGAACGGTAGCAAGAGGCCAACTGTTCCTTTTGCAATGGGTTTGGGATGCCTGTCGGAATAATCGGCCCAACCGTGTGTATGACATACTTGCACGGCAGGTTGTAAGCCTTTGTGATTTTGGCCTGCCCCGTCGACTCCTCGTGACCTTGTTGGAGCATCAGTTGATAACACTCCTCGCGCAATTGCACACCCGCTGCGGAATGGATGGCATTGTCGATGCACTTGTGCAAAGGATGGAAACAACCCAACATTTGGCTGTTGGCCGCATTGACGATGGCGTCTACCTTTAATCGGGTAATATCCCCTTGCCAAATTGTAAGGTTTAGAGTTGAGGGTTTAGAGTTTAGAGTAGTTGAAAGTTTAGAGTTGAAAGTTGATGGTTTGTTTAGGTCAACAATGCCTTTTTCCTGCAATTGTTCCTGCAATTCTTCGTCCTGCAAACGCAGAAATTCCTCGCTGACAGGTTTCGGCCAGCGCACATTGCGTAGGGCACGGAACAGGTCACGCTTGCCTTGCAAATCCTCAGGAATCTGCATTTCGGAATATCGCGGGTCTTCTTTCAGAAGATATTCTATCAAATAGTCCAAACGATTCATCATCAACAATTAAACGATTAAACTATCAACACTTCAACAATTCCTCTAATACTTCTCCAATATCTCCATCTATCACAATCGACCTATCTTTAATCTTTTCCACGGTGAATGCTTCGCCAAGGTTGATGGTGGCGTAGGTCGCCTCGGGGTTTTTGTATGTCATCTGCATGAACGGCAATTTGATGATGGTCGGGGTGTTGCTCCCGATGCCGAGGTCCCAATACAGGATTTTGCCATGTTGGTGACCATTCACGAAATCGAGGTAACGCTGTGCGGCCTTGTGCCAGCCTTCGTCTTCCACAAAGGTGTCGTCGGAACGCAGGTTGACCTTCATGGGGCCGCCACATACGGGACAACGGGGAACCAATTCGGTCGGAATTTTCATATCATTTTGCGCCGTAATCATTTCCCTAATGCTTTCCTCATTGTCGTAGGTCTTTTGGTGACAAGGTTTTGCGCATTGGAACAGCCCGTAGTCGCCTTGGGTATAGAACAGCCGTTGTTTGTCGAAGCCCGCCTTTTGGAATTGGTGGTCGACATTAGTGGTGATGACGAAATAGTCCTTGTCCTGCACAAGTTTCAGGAGGTTGTCGTAAACGGGTTTCGGGGCGGGCACATAGCGGTTGTAGTAGATATGACGGCTCCAATAGGCCCAATGTCCCTCCTCGGTCGGGAACTGATGGAATCCCGCCGTGTACATGTCGGTGAAGCCGTATTTCTCGATAAAATCGGAGAAATATTTTTGGAAGCGTTCGCCATTATAGTTGAAGCCAGCCGAGGTGGAGAGACCTGCGCCTGCTCCGATGACCACGGCGTCGGCGAATTGGAGGACTCCGTATAGTTTATGAATGTTGTCCATTGTCCTATTTTTCTCTAACCCGTTTACCACTCATATGCTCAATTTGCAGTTCAAGAATGAAGGCATTGGGGCCACCCTGTGCCATATCTGCCTCTATGTCATAGTCTTGCGGGAAATATTTGGCGCCCAACAAGCGTAAATGTGCATTTTTGCGGGCTGGGTCTTCCACAATGTGCATTCTTCCGAAACAGATTACACTCTCAAAATGATACCACCAACTGCCAGGCTCTTTAACGCCTTCGCTGAGGACGCAGAACGAGACCTTGTCGCAGACCCTTATGGCATCCAATTTGTGTCCTTCTTTGGCGCAATGGAAATAGATCTTGCTGTCGTCATACACGAAGTCGAGCGGCACAGTGTAAGGATAGCCGCCGTCGCCCAGTACAGCAAGCACTCCGCGTGGAGCCTTCCGAAGCAGGGCAATACACTCTTCGTTAGTCATCTGTTGCTTGAACCGCCGCATGGGGCGGAATGGGGTTTTGTTTTCCATAATGTCGTTTCTTTGTTAATCCATCGTCAGCACCATCTTTCCGCCTGCGCCGCCTTTCTCCAACAAAGTATGCGCCTTTGCGATTTCATTCAAATTGAAAGCTTTCGCATACAGCGGCTTGATATGATGCTCGTTAATCAAACGGAAAAGAGAGTCTATTATTTCCTGTTTCGGAAAATTGCTGAAAAACCCACTGAGAAACACACCATTGGGGATGTATTTGATGGGGTCGAAATGCTCCACGGTGAAGACATTGCCGAGGATGCCTGTGTTGCACACATAGCCAGGCTTGGTGACGCATCGAAGCGAATCCTGCAAGGTAGCTGGACCAACCAACTCCAACACCTTGTTTGGACGCATATCGGAGGGCAAGCTTTCTGCCAAATGGCCGTCATCGATGCTGCAGAAATCCGCCCCGATGGTTTTCAGACGGTCGAAGTCCTTTTCCTTGCGGCAAGCCGCAATCACCCTGGCACCCAATGCTTTACCAAGTTGGATGGCGGCCTGCCCAACGGTGCTGGTAGCTCCACGCACCATGAGTGTGTCACCCTTGATGAGCAATAGGCATTCCGTCAGCGAGCCGTAAGCCGTGAAATAGGTTTCTGGAATGGCAGCCAGCGACACCCAGTCCAAATCCGTCTCCACTTTGAAGACATTGGTCTCGGGAAGCAAAGCATATTCAGAGTAGCTGCCATTGAACGAGCGACCCATGCCACCCATCAATGCGATGACTTTGTCGCCTTTCGAGAAATGGCTGTCTGACGGGTCGGTAATTTCGCCCACGCACTCGATGCCAGGAACGATGGGCTTCTGGATGTAGTCGTTCTCGATTTCGAACATCCGCAGCAGGGCTTCTGAATGGTTCAATCCGGCAGCATGGATTTTCACCAAGACCCATCCTGGTTGCACTTGAGGGACAGGGATTTCACTCACCCGCATTTCTTCGGCGGAGCAACGACGGTCAATTTGAATGGCTTTCATAGCTTTATGTTTTTCTCT
>JAEEGG010029728.1_pt1 | contig 10192 bp, 6 predicted proteins | sample 9134161 | NCBI WGS metagenome assembly JAEEGG01 (sample SAMN16246543, study PRJNA631951) | gut metagenome | biome: gut microbiome; feature: rumen; material: CR-attached | host: Bos | place: Iran: Karaj | collected 2018-10 | reverse complement strand
GCGCAGACGGTCAACCTCTTCCTCTGTGAGGTAACGCCAGTCACCGCGACGCAGGTTCTTCTTGGTCAGACCGGCAAACTGTACGCGGTCAAGCTTCAATACCTTATAACCGAAGCTCTCGAAGATACGACGTACGATACGGTTCTTGCCAGAGTGAATCTCAATGCCCACCTGCTTTTTGTCCACGGGATCAGCATATTCGATAGCGTCTGCCTTGATCTCGCCGTCATCAAGTGTGATACCCTCTGCAATCTGCTGCAAATCATGAGCAGTTACGTTGCGATCCAGGTACACATGATAGATCTTCTTCTTCAGGAACTTAGGATGAGTCAGCTTAGAAGCCATATCACCATCGTTGGTGAGCAGCAACACGCCAGTGGTATTGCGGTCCAGACGACCAACAGGATAGATACGCTCAGGACAAGCATTCTTCACCAGATCCATCACAGTCTTACGCTGCTGGGGATCGTCACTGGTAGTCACATAGTCCTTGGGCTTATTAAGCAATACATACACCTTCTTCTCGAGCAATACGGGATCATCGTGGAACTTCACCACATCAGTGCGCATTACCTTGGTTCCCAATTCGGTAACTACCTCACCGTTAACGGTAACCACACCAGCCTGGATGAACTCATCAGCCTCACGACGGCTGCATACACCAGCATTAGCAAGGAACTTATTCAGACGGATAGGCTCCGTAGGATCGTAGTTCTGCTCCTTGTACTCAATACGTTTCTTCATTGAGTACTTTGCATTGGGATCATAATCGGATGTACGCTGACGGAAGCCACCCTGAGGGCGCTGACCATAACCGCCACGCTGCTGATAACCGCCCTGCTGAGGACGCTGGCCATAACCGCCACGCTGCTGGTAACCACCCTGCTGAGGACGCTGGCCATAACCGCCACGCTGCTGATAGCCGCCCTGCTGACGCTGACCATAACCGCCACGCTGCTGGTAGCCACCCTGACGAGACTGATATCCCTGCTGCTCATCGCCATCCTGATTATAACGAGGACGATAGCCACCCTGCTGGGGGCGCTGCTGGTAACCACCCTGCTGACGAGACTGGTAGCCACCACCATTGTTATTATAGTTATTTGTACGGGGACGATAACTACGCTGAGGTGCCTGACTCTGCAGACCTGCACCAAAGCCTTCTGGACGGAAGCCGCCCTCATCATCCTGACTGTGTTTGTTAAAACTTGGGCGCTCGAAGTTTGAGTTAACTGGGCGCTGACCCGTGTGAATACGTGGACGTGGTGAACGTCCTACCGGGCGATACTCTTTCTGGTAACCCTCACGGCTAGCAGCATTTTCCGTGAACTGCTGTTCGTCTTTCTTTTCGTTTTCAAAATCCATAATTCTCAAAAAATTCTAATGTTCTTAATGTTTCTTTCTCCGTCACACGACGTTAAAAAAATGATTATATAAAAAAGTTAGTTAAACTCCAGTATAGTTCCAGGGAGTGATAGCCATCAACTCCTCCTTCACCTCATCACTGACCTCAAGGGTCTGGATGAAATCATGGATGGTCTTCTCATCCATCTTTTTATTAGTACGTGTCAAAGCCTTCAGCGTCTCATAAGGATTAGGATAGGCTTCGCGACGCAGGATAGTCTGAATCGCTTCTGCCACGACTGCCCATGTATTTTCAAGATCCTCGTGCAGTTTATCCTCATTCAGGATCAGCTTACGAAGTCCCTTCAGCGTACTCTGGAAAGCAATGAGCGAGTGTCCCATAGGTACACCGACATTACGCAGTACGGTAGAGTCGGTCAGGTCTCGCTGCAAACGACTTACAGGCAACTTCTGTGCCAGGAATCCCAGCACGGCATTAGCCATACCCAGGTTACCTTCTGAATTCTCATAATCGATGGGGTTCACCTTGTGAGGCATAGCGCTTGAACCTACCTCACCAGCCTTAATCTTCTGCTTGAAGTAATCCATTGAGATGTACATCCAGAAGTCACGATCCAAGTCGATGATGATGGTATTAATACGACGCATAGCATCAAAAATAGCAGCCAGCCAGTCGTAGTTGGAAATCTGTGTAGTATACTGCTCACGCTCCAATCCCAGTTTCTCGCTTACAAAACGATTACCGAACTCACGCCAGTCGTACTGGGGATAAGCCACATGGTGTGCATTGTAGTTACCTGTAGCACCGCCGAACTTTGCCGTCACGGGCACTTCCTTCAACGAGCGCAACTGTTCCTCAAGACGATAAACATAAACCATAATCTCCTTACCCAGGCGAGTGGGAGAAGCAGGCTGTCCATGCGTCTTGGCCAACATAGCCACACCTTTCCATTCCTCAGCATAGTCGTGCAACTGCTCAATGAGCTCTTCCAACAGGGGTACATAAACCTGCTCAATAGCTTCCTTAACAGAAAGGGGCACACTGGTATTGTTGATATCCTGAGAAGTTAAACCAAAATGAATGAACTCCTTGTATTTCTCAAAGCCGCCCATCTTATCCAGGCATTCTTTGATAAAATACTCCACAGCCTTTACATCATGGTTAGTAATCGCCTCAATATCCTTTACGCGCTGCGCATCTGCAGGCGTAAACTGGCGATAGATGTCACGCATGGCTTCAAATCGGTCATGATTGAAATCCTGAAGTTGGGGCAAGGGTAACTCGCAGAGTGCAATAAAATATTCAATCTCTACACGCACACGGTATCTCACCAACGCATACTCTGAAAAATACTCACTCAGCGGCTCTGTCTTCCCGCGATAGCGACCATCTATAGGCGAGATGGCCGTCAATAAGTTTAGTTCCATTTTTACTATCTAGATAATATACTCTTCAATTGAGGTTGCAAAGTTACAAAAAAGTTGAGAATTAAGAGTTAAGATTTAAAAGTTTTTTAGCGCAACAGATGTTTTTATGTTTTTTAAACAGAAAAAGGTTCTGAATTTCTTCAGAACCTTTTCTTGTGGGCGTTGACGGATTCGAACCGCCGACCCTCTGCTTGTAAGGCAGATGCTCTAAACCAACTGAGCTAAACGCCCTTTTTTGAACCGTTGTAACTTTGAGTGTTATCTTGTTCTTTTAAGCGAGTGCAAAGGTACGGACTTTTTTTGAAACCACCAAATATTTTTCGAACTTTTTTCAAATTTTCTCGAAAAAAGTTGCAAAAAGGGCTTATTTAGCCCCCCAAAAGGGGGGTAAAAGGGCAAAAAAAAAGACCGGTAAGTAAAAACTCACCGGTCATTTATTAATTTCGTTTTTAAGATCAATTACTTAATCTCAACAGTAGCACGACGGTTGTAAGAGATAGGAGTCAGGTCAGCAACGCCACCCTTAGCAACGATCTCAATGTTGTCACGGCTTACACCCATCTTAACCAACTCGTTAGCAACAGTCTCAGCACGCTTCTGGCTCAGCTTCTGGTTGTAAGCAGCAGAACCAGTCTTGCTATCAGCATAACCAGTTACAACGAACTTAGCATCCTTGCTAGCCTCAGTCATAGCCTTCACGTTCTGCAGATCCTTGCGAGAAGCAATCTTAGACTTACCCATGTTGAAGAATACAGATACAGGAGCTGTAACAACCTCCTTAACTGTAACAGTCTTAGTCTCGGGGGCCTTCTGGTTCTTGAGCAGATTGTTCAGACGATCGTTCTCAGCATTTGCGTCAGCGAGCTGTGCGTTGAGAGCGTCGAGCTGGCTCTGATGCAGAGCGTTGATAGCGTCAACATCGGGAACCTTGTTCCAAGTAGCCTTACCCAGGTTGTAGGTCAGACCGATTTCTACGTTCAGGTCGCGGTCCTTGCTCTTAATAGAGGGCTTGCCTTCACCAAAAGAAGCGCCATTACCATCGAAGTCAGGCTCATGGATACCATAAGACAGATCGAGGTTCAGAGCGAACTTACGGCTCAGACGGAACTCGTTCAGCAAACCAGCCTGGAGACCCATAGCATAAGTATTGTAAGACATGTTACGAGCAATACCAGCACCAGCGTAGGGAATGAAGTTCCAAACACGGTTGGGGTTGTAACCACACAGCATATTGCTCAGGTTGAACAGAACCTGCTCGTTAGCCTGCCAATACTTGCTTGCGTTAGTCTTAGCATCCTCACTGCTTACAGTGCGACCCCAAACACCATTTACCTTGGTACGGAGACCGAGACCGGGAGTAAACCACTTACCAATAGCAAGAGACAGACCCAGATTGTTACGGAAGTCCTTCAGAGGGCTCTTTGAGAAACCAGCATTTCTTTCCTGGCTGCTATAGAAAGCAGTACCAGCAACATTAGCCTGTACAAACCAGTTACTCCAGAAAGAGTTGGTTGCAACGCTGTACTTTTCAGTTGTTTCCTGTGCCATTCCAGCAACAGATACGCTAGCAAGAGCCAGCACCATTAAAAACTTTTTCATACAATTTTTAATTTATAAATGAAAATTTTAATTCAAATTTGCTGCAAAAGTAGAAATTTTTTTCATAACTTCCAACAAAAATAGGGAAGAAAATGCATTTTTTGTATAAAAAAACTTCAAAATCACCATTTTCGTCGATTTTTTTTGGATTTTCTGGCATATTTCATCCCAAAGACGCCTCTATATCCTTTTGGGGCAAAATATAAAGGATTGAGCGTCCATCTGGCGTATAATTGACATTTGAGCACGAGAAGAGTTCATTCACCAGCAACTCCATCTCCTCATTACTCAACACCTGCCCTTGAGGAATAGCCGCATGTCGGGCCAGACTCAAAGCCAAAGCAGAATGTATTTCCTCCACATCACTACATCCCTTCTCTATGGCATCTGCCACCACCTGTCGTATCAGCCGGTCTGGACTAAGTCCCTCCAGTCCTGCCGGAATACCATTAATTACGTAGCTTCCACCTCCCAGAGAGTTGATATCAAACCCCATCGCCAACAAATCAGGCATAAACTTATCAACCATCACACTATCAGCCATGGAGAACTCCATAACCTCAGGGAACAGGACACGCTGTGTATTGGCTGTTTTCTGACGGAACTGCTCCATATAACGCTCGTAACGTATACGGATATCAGCGCGCTGCTGGTCAATAATCATAAGACCAGACTTCACTGCCGTCATGATATAACATCCCTTGAACTGGTAATGAACAGGAGATTTCTCTGAAATAAGTGTTTCACGTTCTTGTGCGGGTTCCTCTACTGGAAAGAGGTTCTCCTCTGCATAAGAAGGAATCTCCCTTGGCTCATATAGTTTCTCCCAGTCCTTCGCCACGCCACCTTCACGATAGAATGACGGTTCCCTGTAAGATGAAGAGTTAGCAGAAGACTGTTTCTCGAAAGGATTAAAGTTGGGATTATACGAAACTTTAGGCAGTTCTATCGAGTCACGCTGCGGATCAAACACAGGGATATCCGGTTTACCCTCCGTATCAAAGTCAATAGTAGGCACATCACAGAATTTGCCGATAGCATCTTTCACGCCAGCCTGCAGAATCTGCCAGATACTCTGTTCGTTCTCAAACTTAATCTCTGTTTTCGTAGGATGGATATTCACATCGATATCAGCAGGATCCACTTCGAAATAGATAAAGTACGGCACTTGCATACCCACGGGCACCAATCGTTCGAAGGCGCCACATACCGCTTTATGGAAATAGGCATGTTTCATATAACGGCCGTTGACAAAGAAGTACTCATAACCAGCCTTCTTACGGGCAGCCTCTGGTTTTCCTACAAATCCAGAGATACGGCATAGTGACGTATCGACCTCTACAGGCAACAAGTCATGACTGGTCTTTTTGCCAAACACATCAGCAATACGCTGACGCAGATGACACGCCCTCAGGTTCATCAGTTCCTGTCCATTGCTGTAAAGAATAAAATGGATATCCGGATATACCAGTACAATACGTTCGAAAGCCGTCAGGATATTATTCAGTTCCGTAGCGTTCGTCTTCAGGAATTTCCTTCGTGCCGGAACATTGAAGAACAAGTTCTCAACTTTGAAATTACAGCCGACAGGACATGCTACCGGTTCCTGGCTCACCACCTTTGAACCCTGCAGAGTCAGATGCGTTCCTATATCCTCACTTGCCATACGCGTGGTCAGTTCTACGACCGATACGGCAGCAATAGAAGGAAGAGCCTCACCACGGAAGCCCATCGTATGAAGCGCAAAGAGATCATCAGCCTGCCGGATCTTCGATGTCGCATGTCGTTCGAAAGCCAAACGGGCATCCGTCTCCGACATACCACAACCATCATCAATGACCTGAATAGACGTACGTCCTGCATCAACGACCAGCACACGAATCGTCTTTGCCCCAGCATCCACAGCATTCTCTACCAGCTCCTTTATTACAGAAGCGGGTCGCTGGATTACCTCACCGGCAGCAATCTGGTTTGCCACCGAATCCGGCAGTAGTTGTATCACATCACTCATAATGCTAATGTTTTCTTTTCCTGGGTCATTTCACCTTTGCGTCGAGTAGGCCTGATTTCCGTTCCCGGTTTCTTCGGGCGCCAATCAAAGATATCATCTTTTGACATAGGCCTCACATAGTCAAACCAGTTGAAGCCTTCAAGGAACCGTTTCTCTGGTGGTATCTGCGTCATCGGATACATAATACCGTTAGCTTTGGGCGTCCATATACTGCTTAGTTTCTTCTTTTCCATGATAAGACGCATCTTCGATGTTTCCATTCTGACGAGTCCCTCATAGGTACTATCCGACTCATTCACCGGATAATAAGCCACCAGCACATTATCGACAGCCTGTCCCTCGTGCATTTCTCCATTTTGGAAGAAAGCAAACATCTCATTCGACGACACCTGGTTATACATCTTATCCTCCGGCAGTTTCTCTATGGAGAATGCCTGGTTGATAACATGTGCCCTATCCACGACAGAGTCCTTCATAAAGACCTGCACCATCTCGCCCAGCAACTGCTGATTGACATTCCAGAGGATAGGATCGGTGTACATCGTCATACAAGAGTCCTTTGAATTATACACCAGAGAGTCACAGACGGCCTGTATATCAATACGGTACGCGCGTACCTTATTATAACCATGCATCACACGATACACAGAATCAGTATCAATGTTATACGTAAACACCTTGAAAGTATCGGCATGCATGTAAAGCGTATCTTTCTGGGAATACTCCAGCGCCACCACACTATCCGTAGACATAGCATAGCCATTCAAGTCATCATAATAGCCATAGTTACAGCGCATGCCATTCTTATTCACAGAATCATTATAGATGACTTTCCTGAAAGCCTCACTGACTCCTGTGATACCATCATACCAGATACTGTCGGCCACAATAGTACGTCCTTCATTCCGCACCCTCGACCTGTTCAACAGCTCTGCTTGTTTCTTTGCTGTGTTATAATACCCCAGTTCCGAGTAGATATGACTCTTACCAGAGACGATATCCGACGGTCCAACGATATTAGCCAGCTTGCTTCGCGTGTTATACACCAGCGTATCAGTGGTCAGCGTAGAGTTACCATCCACCAGTTTGACCTTATCCATGAAGAAAGCATCCTTCGAATCAGTATGATATTCCCCATGCCAGGAAGTCAGTGTAGCCGTCTTATCCACAATTTTTCCACCTTCATCATAATAGCCCATATTATCATTACGGTCGAAATAAAGCGTATCGGTATAAAGCGTTGTAGCCCGGTTACGGAGCACCACCTGCTTGCCACTGTCAAAGACCTTTGCGACCAGCAGTTTATTGTCACCGTCATAAAAGCCATAGTCACCAGTCAGCGAGAGGGTATCCCCCTGCACCATCTTCACATGACCCCAGGCTTCAAAAGAATTACTTTGTTCAAAATAGTTGGCACTGTCGCAATACAGGTGGGCACCGTCATGCTCAAACTCCACCTGTCCGCGCAGCACCTGAGCATTATTATTCTTCCAAATATCAAAAAACAACTCATCGGCATGTACCAGGTACACCCTACTCTTCTCCGTTTTCTTCTTTGGAGTTGACGACGCTGCGCCATACACGACAAGGCATAGCGCACACAGAAGCACCAAACTGATGCTTCTGCGACTCTTACCTAATCCAACCTTCATATTCAAACTTGCAGTTGCGATAGTCATCACTGACGTGCACGTAGGTATTCTTTATCTTATTGACCACCCAGTCGTGCAGCACCTTTTCGCGCCTTTTTTCCATCACGATATCCTTCATCACCTGGAAGTCTTCCGTGATAGTAGCCTTGTGTCCTTCCGTTCGGCTTTTCAACTTAGCGATAACACATACCGTCTTTCCCTGATCATTAATCATCGAGAACGCCTTCGACACATCACCCACCTGCATGCCATCCACGACACGTGCCACTTCAGAAGGCAGATCCTGCATCTGGAAGCGTGAGGTCTGTCCACGTTCCGAACGGTTAAACATCAAACCGCGGTTATTACGTGTATCCTTATCGTCAGAGAAAATCGTTGCAGCATCCTCGAAATTGAAGGTTCCCACATACAAGCCCTCCAATTGTTTGGGAGTCTCGCCATTACGGATATAATCCGCTATCGTATCAAGGAAGGCGATTGACGCATTGACAGCCGAATCCGAGACAACTGGTTTACGTAAGATGTGACGAACCTTGATCTTATCGCCACGCTTATCAACCAACTGGATGATATGGAAACCGAATTCCGACTCTACTATCTTCGAAATCTTCTTAGGATCGGTCAGGTTAAAGGCCACTGCAGCAAAGGCAGGGTCAAGCATACCACGCCCCGTATAATCCAGTTCACCACCAGCACGACGCGAGCCGGGATCCTCAGAATACAGACGTGCCAATGTCTGGAAAGACGTCTCACCTTTATTGATACGATCCGTATAGTCACGCAGTTCATCCTTCACACGGTTAATCTCCTCTATGGAGATTCGTGGCGTATTGGCAATAATCTGCACCTCCACCTCCGTGGGAACAAAAGGCACACTGTCAGCAGGCAGTTCCCTGAAATAGCGACGCACCTCGGCAGGAGTCACATTGATATCCTTCACCAGTTTCTCCTTCATGCGCTGAATCAGCATCTGATCACGCAAGTCATCATGCATAGACTGACGTATCTGACTAAGACTCTGCTTCTTGTACTCCTCCAGTTTCTCACGTGAGCCAGTCTGCTGAATCATATAGTCAATACGCTGTTCAATACCCGATGCTATCTCGTTCTCAGTCACCTCAATACTATCGATGGCAGCCTGATGAAGGAACAACTTCTGTACAGCCAACTGTTCCGGGATAGCGCAGTCGGGATCACCATTCCATCGCATACCTTCCATAGCAGCCTGGATACGCGTCACCTCCACCTCACTCTTTAAGATGGCCTCATCACCTACAACCCAGATGACCTCATCAACAACCGAGCCAATGCTGTCACGCTTATCGGCATAGGCCGAAGCAACAGCTACCAGCGACAGGAGTATAACAAAATATTTTTTCATCAATGCTTATTGACTGTTTTCAACACCTCTTCCTTGACTTCAAAAGCATATCTCTTACGCAGTTGAGCCACCCATTCCTTCTCCAGTGCCTCCTGATAGTCGGCCACCACAAGACCACGCACATCGGTGTAGTCCTCCGGTCCCTTCTTCAGCACCTTACCATAGACAGCATCAAAGGGATAATCCTTCAACTTTGTCACAGTTGTATCTTTCTTGAATACTGCACTATCTACAAGCGCATTATCACCCTGTTTGAAGATACCCTTTTCCACACGGATACGAATCACAGAGTCAGCATTAAAGGTGGTACGCAGCGCCTCAGCCCACTTATCAAAAGGCAGTTTCTTCACGCAATCAGCCACAGCTTTCACATCTTCCTTCACCTTCACGTGATAAGCCATACCCTTATAACGAGGCTTATCCCATGCATATTTCTTCTTATTCTTCTTGAAGAAATTTGCCAGTCCGGCCTCATCCTTGGCAGCCTTGTCCCAAACCAGGTTATTGCTGATTTCATAAAGCAGCAGTCCGTCGTGATACTCCTGAATCAGGTATTTCATCTCCATATCCTGAGCCGACAGTTCTGCAGCCTTCTCATCCAGAAGCTCAGCTTCCGACTTATTCGTGCTCTTCGCCAGTTCTCCAATCTTCTGCTCAGCAATCTGATCACGCATATTGCGCTGTTCGATGAACTTCAGAATGGCATCATGATGGAATTCGAAAGGCTCCAGCATCTTACGCTCCTTCATGAGGATG
>JAEEGG010029721.1_pt1 | contig 10193 bp, 6 predicted proteins | sample 9134161 | NCBI WGS metagenome assembly JAEEGG01 (sample SAMN16246543, study PRJNA631951) | gut metagenome | biome: gut microbiome; feature: rumen; material: CR-attached | host: Bos | place: Iran: Karaj | collected 2018-10 | reverse complement strand
AGACTCCACCTTTCGTTCAGGCTCAACATAGACGACTCCCGGCAGGGAAGAAAAGTCTGCCGCCGCTTTAGTAGCAGTGATGGCCTGGGGATCGTAGGTAAGCTTGTACCAACGATGAAGGCCCGCTTTACGGTGTCTGGCTTCCCACTTACCGGCATCAGGGTACACTCGCTCTACGTTGGTGATTCCGAGAGCGTCCAGGCTACTGCCGAAAACGGAAGCCGCATTCTCCGGCGATTCAGCCATCAAATCGGCCTGCTTTTCATCGAGCTGGATAATAAGGGATCCCGGAACGGTAGAAGAACGCTCTACGGTTTGCGTTTCTTCGGTTGAGGGAATGCCAGAAGGATTCACTTCCTGAACACACGAGGCCAGGAGTAAGACAACCACTGCCAGTGGGGGCAAAACTTTATACATAAAAAATTCTTTTTGAGTGAAAAGAACCCGCCCGTGAAGGGGCGGGTTCCGATAAAGTGTCAGAGTTTAACTCTAGAGACCAAGCAGTTCAGCGAGATCGGGACCGCCAGGGAATGAGATGTAAGCGACCGAAGTCTTTCCCCACCACCTGAAGCCGTCCGGGCCGTAATCCAGAACGGGATACCAGACGAACTGGATCACGTTGGGAGCGACGACACAGTTCTGGGCTGCATTTGCCTCATCCTTCCTAAGGGTAGGATGGAGCATATGGCAGGTCATACCTGAGAAGGTGAATCCCATATCAAGAACCTGAGCGTAGGTAACGATACCTTCATCATCGATGAAGAACTCAAGATAAGGAACCTCGCGGGTGAAATCAAGTCCACCTTCGGTGATTTCCTCCTCAGTCCAAGGGGTGATGAGACGATAGGTCTCGGATCCGTCGGGAGACTTAAGAAGAGTCTTCTCGAACGGGCCGCCGGTCCACCAGTCATCATAGAATTGAGCAATTCCGAGATTCTCCCATGCCTTGATGCAGGAAACAGGGAAAGTCGAAGGAAGGAAGTCAGAGATGAGCTCCTTGTCTGCGACACCTACGGTGATGCTATAGGTGACGTCCATTACCAGGTCTGCATAGTCGTAAGAGATCTTTGCGTTAGCAAGAGAATCACCGTCTGCAAAAGTGATGGTAGGGGTAGCCAGTGAGAAGATACCGGTAGTATCCTCGAGGAAAAGGCTAACCTCGAGAGCGCCACTCTTGTTATTCCTTACGAAGGGAACAAGAATGTCTTCACCTGCAGCCTCGATGTTACGGACAGCGTTAACATCAGCACCCACGAAAGTCTTGTTGGAATCTTCGATGGGAGAAGGCGTGTACTCAAAAGGCTTATCGCAGCTTGCAAGTGCGAACGCAACTGCAAAAGCGGAGATAGCAATAGTTATAATATTATTTTTCATATCACTCCTTATTTAAAACTATGATGCAACGTTCTGGACCTTATTGGTAGGATCAGGATTGTTGAGAGTTGTCATAACGCCGTCTTTCTCGGTAGGAGTAGCGTCCTCTTCGAGGATGTAAGGGTTGTTTTCAATCTCACGCTGAGGGATAACCCAGTTCCAGTAAGGGCTGACCTCGTTGATGTCATACTTCATAGTATCGTGGATAACGTTCGATCCAGGATACCAGGTCTTCATACCCGGGCGGATACGCTTTGCATCGAAGAAACCGACACCCTCACCGAGGAATTCAACCCTCTTCTGGAAGAGAACCTCTTCCTGGAAGTTCTTTACGAAGCCCTGGTTGAAAGTGCTGGCTGCTGCTGCATAGGTATAATCAGGATCGCGGTAGGTCTGCATGAAGTCCTCGAGAGCGGCAATACCTGCTGCTTCGCCTTCATCCATACCCTTGGCCTCGGCCTCGATGAGGTACATTTCCTCAACGCGCATGATAGGCCAATCGACGGCTCCACCGGTTGCATAGTCAGTCCAGTTGCCTTCCTTGCAGCGGATCTTGATCGACATGTAGTCGGGAAGCTCCTCGAAAGGATAGTCGGCGAGATAACCGGTAGCATCTGCCCACTGATAATAGGTAGCAGGATAAGTTGTACGGTCGGGATCGATGAAAGACTTCTTGCGGAAGTCGGAACGGTTGATGCGATCGTAGATCCACTTGTGGAGAGCAAGCTGGGTAAGAGAGTTGTAGCCCCAGTCTGCCTCGCCTGCGAGAAATCCGGTAGGGTTGCAAAGGTTACCCATAGTACTTCCGTCGATGTTGTAGTACCACATCCAGGAGTTGTTTGCGCTTGCGTCGCAGAAAGCGGTCTTAGGATCGAGCCACTGAGCCTGGGTAAGAGGAGTCTTGCCGGAAGCGTCGATAGCCTTGCGGGCGTAAACGGCAGCGTTCTTATAATCCTTCATAGCCAGGTACATCCTTGCCTTAAGTCCGTAGACTACAGGAACGCCAGGATAACGGCCGGTGGAAGGGGTATAACCGTCGAGGAGCTCCTCAGCCTTGTCAAGATCTGCAAGGACCAGAGCGGAAAGGGCTTCCTTCGGAGCACGAGCGCTCTTGTAAGCAGACTCTTCCTCTGCGCTGGAGAGAATGATAGGAACGGTCAGGTCTTTAACCTTGGAGCAATCTGTGTACTCGTTCTCTGCGGGCAGATAGCAGTTGTACAGATCGTGGTACATGAGAGCCCTGTAGACGTAAGCAGTTCCGAGATAAACCTTCTGATCTGCATTGAGATCTGCGATAGGAGCAAGGGGTCCGATGATATCGTTAGCACTCTTGATGATCTTATAGAAGGTCATATAAGGAACCAACTGACGGTCTGAGGTGTATTTCATACTGTAACCGTATGCGCCGCAGTAGCCGCTCCACCAGTCATATCCGATAGTTGCGGAGTTGTTGACAAGGTCATTGGTCTGACGTGCATAGGTAATAAGGATACCGGCATACGAGATGTCGTACTCCAGCTGAGCGTCGCCGCCGAAGAAATAGTAGCGCTGATAAGTCTGAGCTACCATACCGTCGACAGAACCCTGCATAGCTGCGGAAGACTCTGCCATCTGCTCGGAGGTGGCAGCACCCTCAAGGGGAACGGTTTCCTCGATACAACCAGGGATGAACGAGATTGTAAGAGCCGCTACAAGAAGAGAGAATATATATTTTTTCATAATTGAATCCTCCTGTAATTAGAATTTAACAGTAACACCGCAGGAAACAGTCCTCATAGGAGAGTAGTTCGAAGCTGTGGTGGCAGAAGAGAAGCTCTGACGAGGATCGAAGCCTTTACGTGCAGACCAGTAGTACAGGTTCTCTGCAGAGACGTAGAGTCTGAGCGAACTGATCTGAACCTTGGAAGTCAGGCTATGAGGAAGAGTGTAACCGAAGTTCACGTTCTGCAGGTTGAGATAAGATGCAGAGGTGAGGAACCTGGTTGAACCGGCATTTGCATAGGAATCTCCGTACTGGAAACGAGGGATGTTGCTATCCTTGTTCTCAGGAGTCCAGGACTTGAGGAGGTCAACATGGTAGTTGAAACCGGTCTGGCTGGAGGTAGGAGAGTACATGAATGTCTGGTAGGTGCTGTCGAACTGAGTTCCGCCGAGCTGATAGGTGAAGTTGACGGAGAGGTCGAAGCCGAATGCGCGGAGAGTGGTACCGAATCCACCGAATACAGGGGCGAGGGTCGAGAGCTTGGTGATATACCTTGTTGCCTTCGAGAAGTCGTCTGTTGTTTCGCGGTCTACTACGTTGCCCTCGTCATCGAGCTTGTTCTTGTACCAGAGAGACTTACCGGTCTCTTTGTCGACACCTGCGTATTCGTAGGTGTACCAGGTGTACATAGGAACTCCCTCAGTTACGAAGAAGCCGCCGCTGGCGTAACCCTGATACTCGTTGAGGTCTGCGTCATAGGCCTTGGTGTCCTTTACGCTGTCGACGAGGAGGTCGATATTGTTCTTGAGCCAGGTAACGTTTGCGTTGACATCCCACTGAATGTTCTTAGTGTTGATGATGCCGAAGTTGAAGTCGCCTTCGAAACCGACGTTGCTCATGTTACCAACGTTCTTGTAGATAGAGTTGTAACCCTGGGACGGAGGTACCGGAGTCGGGAAGAGCATGTCTGTAGTCTTACGGTTGAAGACCTCGAGGTCACCGGTGATACGGTTTCCGAGGAGAGCAAACTCAAGACCGGCGTTGATGTTGGTGTTGGTTTCCCAGGTAATGTCAGGATTACCCTTGGTTGAGAAGATGGTTGAAACTTCGCCGTCGGAGGGAACGATCTGGAAGATATCTGTGTACCTGTAAGCACCGATAGAGTCATTACCCTGGCTACCGATGGAAGCCTTGAGCTTCAACTCGTCGAGACCGGGGATCTTGAGCCAATCTTCCTTGGTGAGGATCCAGGCGGCACCTGCGCTCCAGAAGTCACCCCAACGATGATCGGGATGGAACCTGGAGGAAGCCTCCTTACGGTAAGATCCGGAAAGGAAGTAGCGGTCTGCGAAGTCGTACTGGAGACGTGCGAAGTAACCTTCGTTGTTGTAACGGGTCTGGTAGGAAGTAGCTCCCTGGCCGTCGACGACTGCACCGTCAAGTTCCTTGTTGCTCTGGGAGAACATGTGGTTCTTCGAGCCACCTACGAGGTAGTACCTATTGTCATAGTATTCGTGACCGAGCAGGAGTCCTACAGAGTGCAGACCGAAGTCGCGGGTGTAGTTGAGGAGCTGCTGGAGGTTCGTTGCATACGAACGGCTGTGGTATACGTCGACTGTACCGCCAGTAGTACGGAACTGTCCGTAGTACGGGTTGTAAACATAGTTCTGACGAGTCTCATCGAGAGTTGCAGAAGCGTTGATCGTAAGGGTAAGGCCCTTAAGAAGCTCGATGTCCATGTAGCCCTGTGCTGAGAGGGCGTTACCCTCGGAGTTGCGGGTGTTGTAGAGGTTCGCAAGAACAGGGTTAGCGTTGGTGATGAACGGACGGGAAGTTCCGGGGATACCACCCTGGAGGAGGTTGCCGTTACCGTGATCGAGAACAGCGATTCCGTTGACATCGTAGTACTGAGTACCGTCTGCATTGCGGATGTAGAGAGGATACACAGGAGCCATCTGAGAAGTGTAAGCCCAGACGTTGGCGGTTGAACCGTCGCTACCGTTGTTTCCAAGAGAGTTGAAGTTGAACTTGGCATACGACATGTTGGCGCCGACCTTGAGCCAATCCTTGGCCTGATAGTCACCCTTCAAACGAGCGGTGAGACGCTTGTGATCGGACTTGTCGACAATACCCTTGTTGTCAAGGTAGCTCACCGAAGAATAGAAGGAGAGCTTGTCCTGAGCACCAGCTACCGTGACGGTGTACTCCTGACGGAGGCCCTTGCGGTAAACTTCATTTGCCCAGTTGTCTGCCTTTACGAGGAAGTCACCGAGAACATATCCCTCAGTAGCTGCAGGGTTGAACTTGCCGTTCGATCCGATAGCGGTCTGTCCTGTAGGGAATGTGTAGGTCTGATAACCGAGACCGCCGCTCTCAGCGCTGAACAGATTATCGTTCGCGCGCATGTGAGCCTCAGATGCGGAGAGGTTCAGTCCGTCAGCTGCTGTATAGTAGTTATACAGAGCTTTGTAGTGCTGCTCGTAGTAAGCGCGAGGATCGGAGATAGTCTCGTACTCCTGAAGAGCCTTGGTGTTGAGACCAACCTTTGCGTCGAAGGAAACGACGGCCTGGCCGCGGTTACCTTTCTTGGTGGTGATCATGATAACACCGTTGGCACCACGTGCACCATACAGAGCGTTGGAAGCAGCATCCTTGAGAACGGTCATAGACTCAATATCGCTGGGAGCGATGTTGTTCATGTCGCCGTCGTACGGAGCGCCGTCAACGATGATGAGCGGGTCTTTTCCTGCGTTGATGGAGGAAATACCACGCACGCGGATTGTCGCTGAGCTTCCCGGAGCACCGTTGGAGGAGATAAGCTGAACACCAGCTACCTGACCAGCGAGAGCGTCGGTGACGCTGGAAACCTGAGACAGCGAGAGCTGCTCGTCACCGAGGACCTTTGCGGAACCGGTAAAAGCTTCCTTGGTCGACTTACCGAAAGCCACGACGATGGTTTCTTCGATTTCCTGAGCTTCAGCCTCGAGGGTGATATTCACTACCGCCCTGCCCGAAACGGGGACTTCGATAGAAACAAAGCCCAGGCAAGAAACTGCGAGAACTCCGTCCTTAGGAACGGAAATCGAGTAGTTGCCCAATGCATCTGACAATGCATAGTTGGTAGCACTGCCGACAAGCTGGATAGTTGCGCCGGGAACGGCCTCACCTGTCACAGCGTCGGTAATCGTACCGGACACACGCACGTTCTGTGCGAACGCCACGGTAGCGATCAGAAGCGCTACAAGGGTCGTGAAAAAAAGCTTTACTTTTTTCATAAGCGTTAAACTTTGTTAAACAATAAATAATACACTATAAGTTAAATAGTTTCTTATCTTTAGGTTATACTCGGGCCGCTAAAGGGCTCCCAAAAACGAGTAAATCGAGCACAAGGTATGAATAAAAATCCGAACTACAAAATTTTATAAGGCGTCCTAATATTGATTATCTTGCTGTCTGGAAGGGTTTTCGCAAATAATCACGCCCAGATAAAAGGTAAAGCGCTTCCGATTTAAAACTAACGGAGGCGCTTTACTTAAAAATTATAACTTCTCAATTATTAAATAATTATTATAATCTTTTTAAGAAGGGTCAAAGCTTCTCCTGTTTCAACTTTTCGATGTACTCGTCTATCTTATGCAGCTCTTCGGGGATATTGAGCTGCTGGGGACAGGTGACAAGACACTGCTTACACCCGATACAATGGTCGGCCTGACGGATAGTCGGGATAGCCTTATTGTATTCGAGCAGATATTTCTTGCGGACCTTCGCGTAGCGCTTCTGTTCTGAGTTGACTACATAGGTGCCTTCCTTTATATTATTATTATAAAAGGTAAAGATCCCCGGGATGTCGATTCCGTAAGGACAAGGCAGGCAGTACTTACAGTCGTTACACTCAACCTGGGGATATTCGTTCATTCGGATAGCCACCTCATCCAGAAGGCGGAACTCTTCCGGAGACAGAGGCTCGAAATCGAGATAAGTGTCCAGGTTGTCTTTCAGATGCTCCATTCGGGTCATACCGCTCAGGACGCACATAATCTGAGGGAAGCTGCCCACGAAGCGGAAGGCCCACGAAGCCACCGACTTATCGGGGCGCTCGGCCTTGAGCATATCGGTAATGGCGGCAGGCTGGGTAGCGAGACGGCCTCCGAGCAGGGGCTCCATCAAGACGATGGGGATACCAAGCTCGGTAAGTTTCTCATACATATGGATTGCGTTGACGTCGCGCTTGGCGTGGGTCCAGTCGCTGTAGTTCATCTGAATCTGGACGAAATCCCAGTGATATTTGTCGTGGAGAGCCATCATCTCGTCGAAGCCCTCGGCGGGGCCGTGGAACGAGAATCCGAGATGGAGGATACGACCCGCCTCGCGCTCTTTAACGAAATAATCGATCAGCCCCGTATCCTCGAAGCGCATCTTGAACGACGCGTAGCCGCTAAGGGAGTGGAGAAGATAATAATCGATGTAGTCCGTCTCGAAGTTTTCGAACGACTTGAGATACAGGTCCCTGCCCTGTTCGAAGGACCACGGGCCGCGGAAGTTCGAACATTTAGTCGCGATTATATAGCTCTCGCGGGGGTGGCGCAGGAGGGCGATGGCGGTAGCGCGTTCGCTCTGGCCGCGGAGGTAGACCGGCGCCGAATCGTAGTAATTGACGCCATGGGCAAGGGCGTAGTCGACCATTTCGTTGACGGCTTCCTGGTCGATGACGCCGTCTTCCGAGGAAGGCCAGCGCATGCAGCCGAAGCCCAGAAGGCCGATTCCGGGGAAATGCTGCTCCATGTGGTCCGGACCGAGCGACTGCTTCGACTCCGAGGCGACGGTAGAGGTCTTGGGGGCGCAGGCAGCCAGACCGGCAGAAGCCGCAGCGAGGCCCGATATCTTAAGGAAGTCTCTTCTATCCATTGTGTCTGAGATGTTGCTCGCGGCCGTTTACCCTTACCGCGCTTATCGGGCGCACGGGGCAGAGGTTCTCACACGCTCCGCATCCGATGCACAATTCTTCGTTGACTACCGGGACCTCGCGACCCGCGCGGTTGGTCACCATCCTTATCGCGCCCACAGGGCAGTGGCGGACGCAGTTTCCGCAGTCCGTTCCCTGGCGCTGGAGGCAGTCTTTGTGGTAGACGTGGGCCACGCCCCAGCTGAGCGTAAGCTTCTCGAACTTGGCGAGAGGCTCGATAGCGCCGGCGGGGCACACGGTCGAGCAGGTATTACACTCGGGACGGCAGTAGCCGTCTGCATAGCTCATCGTAGGCTGAAGCAGATGCTCCAGGTCGGTCGAAGTCTTCAGAACTCCGTTCGGGCAGTTCGACACGCAGAGCTGGCAGCCCGTACAACGCTCGTAGAATCGTTTCACGCTCACGGCTCCGGGCGGGACCAGCGGCACCTTGCGCTCCGGGTTTTCCTTCGGGATGACGGTACCCAGCCCGCCGTGGAGCTGAGCCTTCGCCTCGAGCCCAGTAAGGGCCATTCCGCCGGCGATCATTGTTGCTTGGGCGATGAACCCACGGCGGCCCTCAGGCTTTTCGGCCTCGACCCGGGGTTTCTTCCCCCATGCGAACTTCAGCCCGATTCCGCCTTCGTTGCAGACGCCGATGCAGTCGAAGCAATTGACGCAGCGCGAGCTGTCGATCACCTTCCCGCCCGGGATGTCGATGCAGGCGGCGCGGCAGGTGCGCTCACACTTGCGGCAGTCGATACACTTGTTCTTGTCGATCGCGATCCGGAACATCGAATAGCGGCTGACCGATCCGAGCAGGGTTCCGACGGGGCAGATGTTCGAACACCATGCGCGACCGCTTGTCCATGCAAGCACGACCAGGCCAACGAACGTCACCCCCGCTACCGCGATCAGCGGCCAGGCCAGCGACTTGCCGGCGGCCAGGGCCACCATCCTGCCGTAGGCGCTATACGGCGCTACAAGCAAAACTACGCCCTGGATTCCAGCGGCAATACATATTATGATAAGAGCGAGGACTCCGTAGCGAAGCCACTTGCGTTCTTTCGAGTAGGTAAAACGCTTGACCGGTTTAAACCTGCGGCGAAGCCAGATTATTACATCCTGGAAGATTCCGAGCGGACAGATTACCGCGCAGTAACATCTTCCCACAAGCAGGGTCACGGCGAGGACGCCGGCGATCACCGCGATATTCAGCCCCAGAACGGCGGGAAGAAACTGGAGTTTTGCCATCCAGCCCCACCACTGAGTTCCGATTCCGGTGAAGAGCAGAGTAATTCCTACAAGGAACAACGCCGCCAAGAAGATTCTGGTTTTTCGTAACATACGTTTCCAAAGATAATAATAACTTTGTAATATGAATGTCGTAATTATAGCTGCGGGTGATTTTCCGCGTAAGGCCTATCCTCTATATTTGTTGAGTTCGGCAGATGTCGTTGTCTGTTGCGACAGCGCCCTTCAGACAGCGCTCAGGCGCGGCGTACGAGTGGATGCGGCAGTCGGCGACATGGATTCTGTCTCTCCCGCAGTGTTGAAGCGCTTTGATGGGAAGGTGGTGAAGGTCCCCGAGCAGGAGACCAACGACCTGACTAAGGCTATGAAATATGTTCTTTCGGAGTATCCTTCCGTCTCGGATATTACAATACTCGGGGCAACTGGAAAGAGGGAAGCCCACACTATAGGCAATCTTTCACTTCTGATGGAGTACGAGAAACAGTACGGATTCTGGGCCCGCGGGATAAACGTTCAGATTATTTCCGACTGGTCGATTGCATTTGCCGTGGGAGATTCTTGCGCTTTGTCGGTAGGAGAGGGCCGAGCCGTTTCTTTGGTCTCCTGCGATCCTACTCTTAAAATAAAATCCAAGGGCCTTGAATGGCCCCTGGATAATGTTGTCTTCGATAATTGGTGGAAGGCTACGCTGAACAGAGCTACGTCCGACTCCGTGGACCTCGAATTCAATCACCCCTCCCCGCTTCTGGTTATCCTTGACTAAGGATATCTTCTATAGCTCGAACCACCAGACCAAACCGAGGTTGAGGGTGTAGTAGCCGGGGTTGTAGAGGGAACGGTCTGTCATGTGGTCTGCGTACCACTTGTCCTTAAGGCGGCCCTTGAGAGGGGCTTCGTAACTGACGCGGACGCTGAATTTGTCAA
>JAEEGG010029720.1_pt1 | contig 10193 bp, 12 predicted proteins | sample 9134161 | NCBI WGS metagenome assembly JAEEGG01 (sample SAMN16246543, study PRJNA631951) | gut metagenome | biome: gut microbiome; feature: rumen; material: CR-attached | host: Bos | place: Iran: Karaj | collected 2018-10 | reverse complement strand
CCAGTCACCTGCGATATAAGTACATGTCCTATATGTTCCTAATGCCATAATCTTCGAATATTAATTGTGCCAATATTTTCCTGCAAAAACTTTATCCACAGGAACAAGTTCTAATGGGATAATCATTTCTGCATCTACATTGTATTGAATAACAAGGCTCCAACCTTTAAGTTGTAATTCGTCGTACCCGTCACATTCTCTAACAGTGAAAAAATACTCGCAAAATGAAAGAGAAAGATTATGTCCTTTTTCGATAGTCACATCAATGACTTGATGGCATCTTTTTGGATATTCCTTCTTCCAGAAGGTAATATCTTCCTTTTTTAAGGATGACAAATTAATCGTATCTTGATCTAAATAAGATTTAAATTCTAATTCTTTATACGCTTCGCTACTAGGACCCGTGAAATGTTTCTTATTCCTGAGGAACACTCTCCGAAGAGAAATATTACTCTCGTCAGAGCGCATACGTAGATTTATCTGTATAACATACTCACCACCTCCTAAACACACAGAATTGAATGACACATCAAAGACCTTCAAAACCTGCAATGATTCTGTTGGAATGACATTCTTAACAGGCTCCGCTTTGGGTGTCACAATCGTTCCATTTGAAGAAAGAAATCTATCTATCCCGGATGAAAGTGGCTTAAAGCGCTTTCTTAAATCAATTCGAAGTAATTCTGCCAATTTGTCGGAAAGGGAAACGAGTTGGGATTTCTCGCATAACTGAACAGCCTTTTCAAGACTACTTAGCCATCCTATATAGCAAAAATCAGCATTTGGAAGAACCACTGATATGCATTTCTTTCCGAGTGCCCACGCTGCACCCATCTCGTTTAGACAAATATCACTTGCTTCATAATTGGAAGAAATCATCAACAGAACCACTTCTGCTCCACATATATTATCGCGAATGTATTTTGCAATATTCTCTCCAGGTTCTACGCCAAAGGTCTCTTCTGATGTAAAAGCAATATCTTCTGGTGCAAGACCTAACCCTAAACGAAGAATCTGCTCTACAAAACGGGAAATAATACCTGAGTCTTTAGAAGAATGGCTGATAAATATCTTCTTTAATACTTTTGATTCTGATGAGGATTCCGGATAATCAGAAATGATCTTTGCATCCAATTCTTTTTCAATATCATCAATCACCATTAAACACATCGGTGAGATTTCCTGATAAATACCATGAAGGATGTCTCCATTACCAGATATATCCAGATTCCTTACCTGTTGAAACTCCTTACTTTCTCCCGAACGATAATCTTTCAGCAGTAACAATACTGCCTTGTACCACTCGTGAAAAGCATCAACAGCTTGGGAAGAGTTGTAGCCATAGGCATCACAATTCTTCTTATAGTCTTGCTCAGATGTTTCTACATTATGTAATTTCTGCTGAATATCCATATTATTCAGGGAACAAAAGGTCATTCAACAACGAATGTGGCAGTTTGGCATCGTTTACTATGAATTATCCACCACGAAGAATTCATTCAATATTGAATTTAATTCTGCGAAAGCTATCTTACGAAGTTCTTTCCTTAATTCTTCTTCGCAATCTTTATTCGGCCAATGTGAAAGGCTATCAACACTACTGCAAAACAAAGCCCATTTTGAACGTGATATTTGAGCCAATTCATCCTTATTAGACTTATCGGTACTCTCTAAATATCGCTTTGCAGCCTTACGAAATTCGTAGGCACAAACATGTAGATTCCCTATTGCAATGCTGTAGGGAGGATTATCTATTGCCATTTTTATCTCTTCTACTGTCATAATATATAAAATTTTGTCAGGAGGCAAGCTTCTGTCACTATACCTCCGTTTTGGTTAAATAATATTTATAAACATTTATTTTTGTTCAGAACTTAGACGCTGCCGTCCTTAGACTTCATCGTAATTTCTCATGACAGGCCGAGACCTGTTTTTTCCAGTTCTCCCTTCATTTTACCTTCTTTCGTCCTCAGAACCGCCATCATAACCTCTCATGGAATTAACATTCCTTCACCATTTCGTATAAAACTTTCTTAAAGCTATTGCCTGTTTGGGTAAAAATGGCTACCTTTGTATAGAAATGAGCTGGAAAGGCTTAATTTCCCGGATGTCTGATGAATGTCTGATAACTCTGGAAACGGCGGTTTCGTTTTACACTCAGTATCAGGCTGTTATGCGGAAGTTCACATTAGCTGGGAAAGCTGCCAATGCAGCAGCAGTTGAGGTTGTGGTATCACCATGAACAAGCACCACATCAGGCTTGCACTCCTTGAAAACATCACGCATACCAGTCAGCACACGAGCTGTAACATCATACAGATCCTGTCCCTGCTTCATGATGTTCAAGTCGTAGTCAGGCTTCACATCAAAGATAGTGAGTACCTGATCCAGCATCTCGCGGTGCTGTCCCGTTACACAAACAATCGTTTCAAACTCATCGGGATGTTTCTGGAACTCCTTCACCAAAGGGCACATCTTAATGGCCTCTGGACGAGTTCCGAACACTAACATTACTTTTTTCATATCTCGTATTATCAATTTTATTCTTCAGTTCCCTTTCAATTTCAAACTTTCACTCTCTTATAAATATTTTAAACCTTATTGCAAAACTCTATAGAGCAATGAACCCAGCGAGATTGTAATGCTTGCGCCTCGTACCCAAAGCTGGGTTGTTTGACCAATCTTAGAGTTCTGCGCCATAGTCTCATTGGGCTCTACGTATACGATATCGCGCTGCTTGAGATAATAATAAGGCGAGTTCAATATATTGGCATCGCGCATATCCAATTCATGGACTTGATATGTACCATCGGGTAATTCACGGAGAATTTTCAAATTATCTCGTTTTCCATAGATGGTCATGTCTCCTGCTTGCGCCAACGCTTCCAATACGGTCATTTTATTTCGTGTCACGTCAAAGGTGCCAGGAGATTTAACCTCTCCCAAAACACTCACGGAATAATTCATCATATAGGTGTTTACCATAAAGGACTTGTCATCCTTAAAATATGGTTGTAGCGCATCCTTGACGGCCTTATTAATCTGCTCAATAGTAAGTCCTGCAACATGGATTTTCCCTGCCACAGAAAAATCAATATTGCCATCAACATCTACTAAATAACGATAGAAGCCACTGTTACGAATTTCATCATCCATCTTCTGACCTGCCCTCAAACCTGTTCTCTCACGTTTGTTAAATGTTGCCGCAAATTCTTCATTAGAAGAAGATACAAATATATTCAACTGATCTTGGGGTTGAATAATTAGATCATATAGATATGCGGATTTGCTCAAGTCTACTTCTGCTGCATTCTGGAAATAGGGAATGTCCTTGTAATGGGAGCAGGAAGAAGTAAGAAGTAAGATGGAAGATGTAAGAATGTAAAATATGTATGATTTCATTGAAATATTATTTTTCTTTGGATGTCACGGGGACAAGGGGAATAAAACCTTTTACGTTAATTATCACCAATTAGCCCGTTAATTTATCGTTAATTATTTCTTGGTTCTGAACACAACTAGTTCGTGACATCATACTGTCTCATGCTTTAGATATCATTTCCCAGTTCATGCACAAGAAGTCTAAATTGACAGCTTACTCACCAACTACTCCTTCTGTGCTTCAAATGACTTCATAATCCACTCATCATAATGAACGACATATACTTTGTCTCCATCTTTATTCCAGATAGAATTACCTAACCCCCAATAAAATTTGTGGGTTATTGTATTACTGGTATTCTTGTGAGTAGCATATTCTCCTTCTTTATGTGTAAACAACCAAATAAAGTCTCCTTCTTCTATATGGTGGGAAGGAAAGATGTACAAATGTCTTTGTTTGTTAGAAACAGAATTATCATCATTATACGTTTCATCAAACACTAGGAAACTCCCAGTATCACATGCAGCTGTAGCACGAAGAACAAGACATTCGTTCTCTGTTCCTGATTCCCTTATTTTTCTTATCTCTATTTCCATCTGTAATCTTATTTCTTTTCACCATCGCCCACATTCTCCTGAGTTTTCAACTCATTCAAATAACTGTCAATCTTCTCTAATATTTTAGGATCAAGGGACTTCTTAACAATATATTCCTTGAACCTTTTTCTAATTTGCGAATCAAACGAAATAAAGGTGAAATCCAGTTTACTTTTATCAGGCTGGTTATAATTTATTATCTTTGTCGAGATTAATATTATCAAGCAGCCATACAAGTATTGAGAGTATGACTTATCATTATAGAACTCATCAAACTTTGTCAGATCAAATGGCTTGGTTATTGCTTTCTCTAAATATTTGTCTATAGTATAAAGTAATATATATCCTACTAAAGACAAGCGATTGAAAAAATTATTTGTTACATCCTCACTAAAACCCGTCTCAATTTGTTCTTTTGATTCGGATGAATTCATAGAAAGTGCCAATGATTGCGTATTTGCCTGCATATCAGATACCATCTTCTTGATATTTTCGACATTGGCAGCATTTTCTTGTAGTTTATCAGCAACATGGCGCTCTAATTCATGAAATAAATTCTCAAATTTGTCTTGCATGTCTGCAATACCCTGCTTACTCTCCTCTGAAGCCTTATTCAGAGTGTCAGTTGTATCAGCAATTTTCTTTATAGCTTCATCCGTCGATTTTTTGACATTAGCTGGAACATCTTTCAGTCCATACATTCCATGGGCTAATTTATCCATTGAACCGTTGGAAACAACAGTTACAATAATAGCTAACACCGAAAGTATAATAGATGAGATACTTCCGGCAAAACCAACCTGAGCAACTAAATTCTTTTGGTCACAATGATAATAGGAGATAAATGCTACTATTATCATCACCAAAATCAGAATAATATAGATATAATGAAGATGGTGTAAACGACCAAACCAATTTTTGTATTGTTCTTCCATAATTATCACACAATTATTACTTTATCAGTAATGTCACGGGGACAGGTCAGCGGCAGAACTAAGGGGGAAGTACCCCTTTAACGTTAATGACCACCAATTGGCCCGTTAATTTGTCGTTAATTATATTCTAAGTTCTATTAATAACTGGTCCGTGTCACAACAGAACTGTGTCAGACGGGATCGTTATTATTTTTTCGTTTCAATTTCCTTACTAGGAATTAGGCTATCGCCCCAGTACTCTATAGGAGAGATGTTTGTAGAGTGAGTGCGGTAGTATAAATTCAAGGCAAGGGGACTGGGAGTGATGTTGGCATCCAGATTCTCGCCATCTGCTATAAAGCCGCCACCTGGCATGAAGATTCCGCCGTTTTCTAACAACTCGATGGAGCGCATATGGTCCAGCTCGCTGTCTAGGCGGTATATATTATCTGTCTTTGCGATATCCGTTAAGACATCAAATGGTATCTTTATTGTTTCTGCAACAATGAGCTTATTGGGATAAATCGTCTTCTTACAGTTCTTACATGCATAATCTAAGACTCTAGCCTCAACAGAACTCATACGACGAATCAAATCGACAAAGTTCATATTGCTGTCATCTTGACCATCAGGAGTACAGGATGAAGCAAAAAGGCCTGCCCACATATCCTGCAGCTCATCATTATCGACCTTTGAGCCTTCTTCCATTATTGCCAAGCCTACACGGGCGTTAGCTGTGAGGTTCAGTTCTTTTCCGTCAAAGTCCAGACGTCCCTTGGCTTTTTCAAGAACTCGAAGGATATTATTCAAACGCCACTGGCGTACCTCATCCTTTATGAAGAAACCTAACTCTTCAAGACCGGGCTTACATACCGCTTTAAGAAATGAAGATACACCGCTTATAGAGGCCTTCACAGTCTCAAGTCCTGCTTGACCTATCGGTTCTATGCCAAGTATATCTTTAATTTCCATAATATTGCGTTTATAAGTTATTAGGATTATTATATATCTTACTCCTCTTCACACACGATAGAGTATGTTCTTTTAGGATCATGAGAACTTCCATTAGGATGAACAAGTCCCAAATCAATAAGATACTTCAGGTGGTTTTTTATCGTACCTCCTGATTTGTTGAGATGCAGAGCTAACACACTCCGACTTACTTCTGCATTACTTGCCATATATGCCAATATCTCACGATCAACAGAATTCAACTGTTTCCATACATCCTTACCAACATATTCTACCGCTCTATCCTTTCTTCGCAATTTGCGCATCACGATATTATTCTTTAATACCAAACGCACAGATTGCTCTGGTTCACTATAGATTGGATCTTCCAAAAAGAACTTCTCCATATCAGAATAGATACGTTTGACACCTTCATTAAGTTCCCTAACCCAACCAAAATCGGTAAGCAAACGAGCTATTCTCGGATTCCGAGAATAACGGGTTTCCCTTATATTGTCAACAGTCACTATATTTGGCAACTTGCCAGGACTTTCAATCTCCAAACGATCATCGTACATACTTACAAGGATGTAACGACCTGTCAATGCATACTCTCGGTGGGTAACAGCATTGACAATTCCCTCAAGCCATGCAAATTCAGGATATTCAGGAACAACTTGGAACCTACCTGTTTTGGTATCAAGAGCTGTGAATTCACGCAACTGACTTCCAATGAAATCTTTTGCCGCCTGAATAATCCTTAGAATAGGTTGCTCAATATTGTAGTCTCTTGTTATGTTTATATCTACACCTGTCCTTGCCTTTGTACCATCATAACGGATAAACCTTATGCGGCAATTTGGATAGAACTGGATAATATTCTTTGCAAATAACAAAACTGCAGCATTAGTGAGTTTATTCTGTCGAATGAATCCTCGCGCCTTTAATATCTCTTCATAAGAGAGATTTTCTGCATGGAGCTTTTCGCGATAAGAGGCAAGTAACTCTGAATCTAAGTCTTCTATTCTTGCATCTGGATGACACTCATCCTCATAATGGCGAACATTCTTGCTATATTCCAGATTACGTAAATCATCACCCTTTAATTCCTTTGTCCTATCTGCTATACGAAGAAAGGTAGATCCATTTGCAATTCTGACGACCTGCTCAGGACTAGCTTCTATGTGCAAAAGCAATATTCTATCCTGTTTTCCTTTATTATTGACAACCTGAAGATACTCCTCTTTATATTGTGGCATAGGAGTACACATATCCTTAGGTGCAGAGATGAGGTTGTTTATAGAATCTTGACCTATACTATCAATTCCCTCAATATCTCGCGTTTTGTCTGCTATACCAATTACAATAGTACCACCATCCGCATTGGCAAACGCAGATATAATAGGAGCTATATCGGTTGGTTTTACTTTTGCCGACTTCCTATCGAATATTTTATTTTCGCTCTCATTGACTATATAGTCGAGAGTGAGAATGGGTTGATATATTGATTGAATCATTATTTATTTATATTTAACTGGATAATTACTGGACAAGTACTGGATAATTACTGGACAAGTACTGGACAAGTACTGGACAAGTACTGGATAATTACTGGATAATTACTGGATAATTACTGGACAAGTACTGGACAAGTACTGGACAAATTGCTTTATAAGCAGAAATTCCTAATTGTACTATATAAACACATCGCAATTAATGGCTAATAATAGGTTGTTACTTCCTAATTACTTCCTAATTACTTCCTAATTACTTCCTAACTACCCTCCAAAGTTGTACCCTCCGTAAATGACCCTTTTGAGGGCCGGTTAATACCGGTACTTTTCCCTTATAGGTAAAATCGTGAATTCACTCGAGTAATTTCGCGATTTGACTCGAGTCATTTCATGAATTTACTCGAGTGAATGTTTTTGATGTGTTATATAGGGGGAGGAAAAAGACCCACGGAGGTGGGGCTTCTTCACTATACCTGATAATGATATTCTTGAGGGTGTCAAAGAGCTCGTCCTTGAGATCTCCACACTGGCGCGTCCTTCGCACGACATAGAGGAGGACCGCCAGGTAGTAGAACAGATGGACAGGCTCGCCCTTCAATATTTTTTTAATACTGGATGGCTGATATGGAGATCTGCCATCATTTCCTTTACACTACAGTTGCTCATCAAACGGAAATCATCGATTTCACAGCCCAATTCCTTCAGTAGGGCTTGATAGCGTTGTAGCCAAAATTTTTCTGAGAAAGTAAATTTCATCAGACAATTCGTTTGTTTTTTGTTTATAATTGTTAATAAAGTTAATAAATTGCCCATTTGGTTTCACGGTATAACGTGGAACGCGATGGACGTGAATTATAGTAATTTTGCACCGTCAGCCAATGAGACACAATGTCGTGTTGAAGGGAAAAACAGAGTCCTCTACTGACAAGGGGCAAAGAAATGATTTCTACTCAATTTATTAAGATGCACAACAAGCTGAAGAATGAGCCTATCGTGATGGCTCGCGTGGTGAACACTCAGACCGTCAGCTTTAATGACTGGTGCGCACGAATGGCGAACGGCAGTACGGTGACGGCGGCCGACGTGGCGGCGGTGATGCAGCAGATCGAGGATAAGCTGCCTGAGATCGTGAGTCTGAACGCGAAAGTGATCTGCTCGCCTAACGGACTGGTCTTCCGTCCAAAGGTGTCGGGGTCTATCTCACAGAGTCAGTTGAAAGAGAGACTGACAGCGCGTAAGGAGGCGGAGAAGGATCCTGAGAAGGCTGCTCATATTAATGTGGATCGCGAGCTCTCCACTTCTGACCTCTCTCTCAGCGACTGTATCGCAACGATAGAGGTGGACCTCCCAAGAAACTGGAGCGCGATATTCAGGAAGCGCGTGGAACTGAAGCGTGTGAAGAAAGCGCTTGCTGAGGAGGTGGCGGAGGAGCCGGAGCCTGAGAATAACACGGAGCCAACGAATGGTAGTGAGGAGGGACCGGTGAATCCGTAAGGGAGGTTTCTTTCAACCTTTTTAACTGAGAGATGATTTAAACCAAAACCCAGAAAACCCCTTCTGTGGGCTTAACGCTCTCAGCGAGCGTTTATGTCAAGTGTCACGCCTTTGTCTTTTAAAGCAGGCTTTAACGCCAAAGTCTTGACGCTTGTCATACCACCAAGGTGGTTAAAGCCCACTGAAGGAAAAACCCCGGCTCTCTCGAGCCTAAAAAACAATTATAGATAAAAGGGGTAAAAATTAAACATTAAACATTTTAAAAAGATGAAGACAAGTAGCAAGAAGATTTTGAAATTCGCAATCCAGACGTTGATTAGTATTTTGACAGCGGCGATGACGGCGCTGGGAACATGTTCATGCACGTTTCTTAATACAACACAATATGGGTCGTAAGATAACGATGTTGATTGTGCATTGCTCTGCTGTCCGCCCTGGACAGCAGAGCTCCGCAGAGGATATCGATAACTGGCACAAGGAGAAGGGATGGAAGGGCATCGGGTACCATTTTGTGGTGCGACGCGATGGGACCATCGAGAAAGGGAGGCCTGTCGAGGAGGTGGGCGCCCACTGTTATCCGCATAACCGGCACAGCATCGGGATATGTTATGAGGGGGGCCTGAATGAGCTGGGTAAAGCGGTTGATACGAGGACGCCTGAGCAGAAGCGGGTGTTGAGGGAGCTTCTGGAGGAGTTGCATCAGCGGTATCCGGAGGCGATCATCTTAGGGCACCGGGATATCACGCATGACCGGAAGTGTCCGTGTTTTGATGCGGTGAGGGAGTATCAGGAGTTGGAACCTCCGGATGGGTGAATATCACACAGAAATCACTGAAATCACGGAAAGGTTCGCACTAAAGCGCGAGGATAAAGGGTCGCTGCGCTTAAAATTCTTGCTTAGGCAAGCGTCACCCTGACGGGATGCCGAGCGATTCAAAAATTTAACTCGAAAATTTGAGGGACCTAAAGGTCCTAGAAATTGAAGGAGTGCCTCTTGCGAGGCAGAAATCCAGCAAATCTTATCAAAATCGAGCAAATTGTTGAAATTGAAAAAAACAGCAATAATATTCTTTTCGTGAACATATAATTACCGCTAATTAAACCATTAATTGGTCATTAATTATATTTCCATGCGAGGACATTACCGGTTTTTCCGTCGGAGACTTTGGCTCTGACAAAACATTCCGCAGAGAAGCGAGGACGTTTTTCAGAGGTGAAGTCGAGAATGCCATCAGCAGCGGATCTGCTTGGCGATGGAGAGGAAGCGGCGGATGGCGAGGGGACAGTCGGAGTGGGACTGGCGCCAGGCCTTGACCCTACAACGGTACTCGGGGTTGTGAGT
>JAEEGG010029718.1_pt1 | contig 10194 bp, 7 predicted proteins | sample 9134161 | NCBI WGS metagenome assembly JAEEGG01 (sample SAMN16246543, study PRJNA631951) | gut metagenome | biome: gut microbiome; feature: rumen; material: CR-attached | host: Bos | place: Iran: Karaj | collected 2018-10 | reverse complement strand
CAGCATCAGATCTCAGGATCCACGCCCTTAGCCTTCATGATGGCTTTCTTGCACAGATCCACCGGAATAACGGTGGCAGAGAGCAGCAGGATTACCACCCACTGGCTTACGGAGAGACCGTGACAGTGCATGATGTTGCCGAAAGTCTCGCTGAAGGTGCCGCTCTGAGTCATGATCACCTGAGTAATGGCGATGAGGCTCATCACGATGAGGAACAGCCGGTTGTCAGCAATATGCTCGCCCAGATTCATGCCGTCGGTGCGGGCATTGAAGGCATTGAACACGGTGCCGAAAATGAAGAAGGTGAAGAACCCGGTGGCCAGATCCTGAGGATTCGAGAAGCCCAGCATTTCGGCAAAGGACGGAACGTACAAAAGCAGGATGCCCAGAAAGCAGATCCAGATAGCGGCCGTCAGAATAGAGGAGAGCATGTAGCCATTAATAAGCTTGCCCTGACGCTTTCTGGGCTTGGCCTTGAGGTAGCGATCCAGAGCCGGTTCGCCGCCAAGAGCCAGAGCGGCCAGGGTGTCCATGATCAGGTTGATCCAGAGGATCTGCACGATGTTCAGCGGCACCTCATGACCGGTCAGCGGCATGAACACGGAGATAAACACCGCAGCCACGTTAACGGTAAGCTGGAACACGATGAACTTCCGGATGCTGTTGAAGATGGTTCTGCCGTAAAGGATGGAGGATCTGATGGAAGCGAAGTTGTCATCAAGGATAACAATTTCGGAGGCTTCCTTGGCCACCTCAGTGCCGGAACCCATGGCAAAGCCCACGTCGGCCTTCTTGAGGGCCGGGGAGTCGTTTACGCCGTCTCCGGTCATGCCGGCAACGAGATCCAGACTCTTGGCGGCTTCCACGAGACGGGACTTGTCTTCGGGGAGGGCGCGGGAAATTACCCTAAGGTTGGGCAGAGCCTTGATAACGTCATCATCGGACATCTGAGAGAGTTCGCCGGAGGTGAGCACGATATCCTTGTCAGAGGTAACAAGACCGGCTTCCTTGGCAATGGCCACGGCGGTTTCGCGGCGGTCGCCGGTGATCATCACCACGGAAATGCCGGCGGCGGTTACTTCCCTGATGGCATCACGGGCTTCCGGACGCACATCGTCTCTGATGCCCAGCACGGCGGTAAATACCAGATCGCCGTCCGGAATGGTTTCGCCGTCCGGAGAACGATCAGCGGTTTCTGCCAGGAGGAGCACCCGCACGGCCTTTTCAGCGAGGCTGTTTAAGAGATCCTTAATGGGGGCAGTATCGCAGGGAACGCGGTTTCCGCTGGCATCGCAGGCCTGACGGCAGCGATCCAGGAGCATTTCCGGAGCGCCCTTGATAAGGCAGCGGCCGCTTTCCAGAATGATGCCGGAGAACTTCTTGGAGCTGGAGAAGGGGATTCTCCGGGAGACCTTTTCCTCAAAGACGTGATCCTTGAGAGAGATGCCGGCTTCCAGGAGAGCGCGGTCGGTGATATTGCCGCCGGTGGCTCTGACCACCTTGTCGGAGCCGGTGGTGAATACCGCCTGGTTGTTAAGCATCAGGCCTTCAGCGGTCAGCTTCTTATAGGCCTCAGGGAGTTCATCAAGACTCTTATACTCATGGAGCTGGCCGTCCCAGATGCCGGTAACCACGGGCTTGCCGCGGGTGATGGTGCCGGTCTTGTCGGAGAACAGCATGTTGAGGGAGCCGGCGGTTTCAATGCCGCTTACCTTGCGGGCCAGCACGTTGCTCTTCAGCATCTTGCCCATGTTGAGCGCGGTTACGATGGCGATCATGAGGGGGAGACCTTCAGGAACGGCCATAACGATAATGATCACCGCAAACATAATGGCATGGAGGATGTCCGACCAGAAGTTGAGCGATATCTTTAATGCTTCAGTGGTTTCCGGGATCGGGACTTTGACCTCGCTCCAGGGAGCGCTGAAGTAATCGCCCCAGGGAATCTCCACGCCCATTAAGGCATGCACCATGTAGGCCAGCATTACGAGAATGCCGCCGGCATAACCGAAGATGCTGATCTGCTCGGCCAGCTTGCGGAGCTTGACCTTGAGCGGGGTGTCTCTTTCCACGCCGGAGCTCAGCCCCTCGGCAATGGAGCCGTACACGGTCTTGTCGCCCACGCTGGTGATCTTCATGACCGCTTCGCCGGAGCCCACGCTGGATCCCCGGAATACCAGTCTCGCATCAAAAAGATCCTTGGGATTTTCCGGGAAAGGCTGTTCCGGATTGGCGATCTTGTGAGCCTCTTCGGATTCGCCGTTCAGCTGGGACTGGTCGGTGTCCACATTGCCGTACAGAAGATAGCCGTCAGCGGGCACCCGGTCGCCGGTCTGGAGGAGCACCTCGTCCCCCTGTACCAGATCGTCAATGGGAATTTCCTTCACCACGCCGTCGCGGTAGGTCTTGTTGCGGATCTTGGAGGCTTCCTCCTGCAGCTTCTGGAAGGCGGTGTCATTTTTGTACTCGGACATGGTGGAGATAAAGGCAGCCAGAAGCACGGCGATGAGGATGCCCACTGATTCATACCACTCGGACTGTCCGAAGAAATAGAAAACTACGTTGATAACCAATGCCAACAGAAGGATTTTTATAATGGGATCGTTAAAGTTCTCCCACAGCATTTCCCAGAACGAGAGGGGATGCTTTTCCGAAATGGTGTTTCTGCCGTAACGGGCCCGGGATTCCTGGACCTCCTGTTCCGTCAGACCTTTAAATTGCATAGCTGACTCCTTAAAAGCCGTTGCTTGATAACAGGTGAATAAACATGAATAAAAGTAAACAGACGCCGGAAACACTGTGAAAAAAAGACAGTTTTCATAAGCGCAATTTGCAAGCCGTTATATCATAAAAACCCGCTGACAGATATGAGTTTCCGTTTTTCAGGTGTGTTTTTGCCGCCGGGGTAGCAGGACAGCAGCAGGATATTCCTCCCGGCCGGCGCGGATTTCATTCGGTTTCCGGGAATTATGCGGGGCAGCCCCTGCTTTGCGGGATTTTATGCCGGGTTTAGATGCAGGAGACCGCTCTTTCGGGGATAATGGCAGCAGCGCTCCGGATCCGCTGTCAAGGGACAGCTCATTCTTGGTTTTATCATCCTTTGTTTTTATTTTCCGGCAGCGCCGATACCGGAGGTAACCATACATGAAGATTGGCGAATTGCGAGACCTCCTCAAGACTGCCGACAAGAAGCAGCTTCTGGGGATCATCGACATTGTTTACAAGTCTCTTCCCAAGGATCGCAAGGAGGATATCGATACCGGCATCACAGATCTCCTGTCTCAGGGCAAGGACAGCAGCAAGAAAGCCGCAAAGCCGGTGAAGCCCAAAAAGATGCTTCCGGATATGGCCGCTCTCAGAGACCAGATCAGCGCTTTTGTCGATAATGCCCGGGAGGGACTCTATCTGAGACCTAACAGAATCATTTCCAAGGACAGACGGAGCAAATGGCGCTTTGAGGCGCAGCGCTTCGTGAAGGATCTTAAGCAGTTTGCGCCGGCGGATGAGGATTACCAGAACTCTCTGGATTGTCTCAAGGACATCTATCAGGTGCTTACTGAAGGGTGCGGCGTTTATCTTTTCAGATCCGATGATCCCTTTGCGTCCATCGGGATCAATCAGGAAGAGTTTTATGCCATGCTGTGCGACCGGGTTTTTCTGCCGGAGGTTAAGCCCGATCGCGAAACCCTGGCCGACATGATCGATCTGGCCACCAATGTATCCATTGACAGAACCTCTCTCCACACCTCCCTCATTCTTTCTTACCTTGACCATCTGCGGGATGACGCCGATCTCCTCAGGCTCTCCGCTGAAATAGTTTCCGATCTTTTGCATGCCCTTCCTCCCGATGTAGGCCCCAGCTTTTTTATTACCATCGAAAAAAATCTTGCCAGCAGCAGACTTGCGCATCTCTGAGAGATGCTGCAGGGGCTTTACACCAGACTCGGGGAGCTTAAGAAGGGAAGCCCGGCTTTTCTTTGATGAATCCGTAAAGCACCGGACGCATTGCAGTGATAAGGAAGTCATTTTCTACTACATGCTGAAAAATGAGCATTGCTTCGGCGGTGATGACCGGACGTGGACGGAGATTTACGAGGAATTCCGGGACAAGGAGAAAATAAAGCCCCGGGAGAGCCTCGTGAAGCTTTATAACGAGAAAATGACCGCTTTGGAAGACTGAGCTTCGGGGGCCGGCGCCACGGCGGCGGATCCGAGAGGGGAGCCCGATCTGCCGCCGCTGATTCCGTTTCCTTTTCCGCTGCCTCGCAAAATAAAAAAGCTGAAGATTTTGTCTTCAGCTTTTTCTCATTGGGGTTATTTTTTTACTGCCGGCTGGCTTGCGCCTTCAGGCAGTCATATGAGTTATTTATGTCCCGTTCATTCCGTGTTTTCGGTTTCTCACCTGATTTCCGGCTGTTCCGGTGATTCCTGGTATTGCGCAGTTCTCTTCCGGAAAACGCCTCCTTGTTATTATATATCCTTCTTAGCTTCCCTGCAGCATGGAATGCAGAGTGGCGCCGCCTTCAAGCACGATGCTGTGATAGCCGTTACCTCTCAGGATGCCGGCGGCATTCCAGGCCCGGACGCCCACGGCGCAGATCACGATGACCGGACGATCCTTCGGGATCTCCTTCATGCGTTCCCGGAGCTGAGCCAGAGGAATGTTCACCGCCTCGGGAATGCGGTACTTCAGCACCTCCTCCCGGTTCCTCACGTCCAGCACATAGTAATCCTTCTTGTCCAGCGCCTTGTAGGCGGTGAGGGAGAGGTATTCTCCCAGTCCCAGCACCTGGTTTTCCGCGGTGAAGCCCAGCATGTTGATGTTGCTCTTGGCGCTGCCGTACTGCGGGGAGTAGGCCAAATCGATGTTGGCAAGGTCGCTGAAGGTGCCCCGGAGCGCAATCACCGTGGCCAGAGTGTTAATGACCTCGTGCACGCCTTTCCGTCCGGAGGCTTCGGCTCCGATGAGGGTGCCGCGCTTCTTGTCAAAAATGCCCCGGATGAAGATCTCCTGAGAGCCCGGATACCAGCTGACGTGAGAGCTCTGAATCACAAAGGAGGTGAAGTAGTCCTGACCGGGCTGGAGTCCCTTCTGCTTAAGCTCGTATTCGGAGGTGCCGGAGAAGGCGTAGGTTTCATCAAAGACCCTGATAATGGCTGATCCGGAGGTGCCGGTGAATTCAGCGGCATTGTCCGGCAGAATCCCCAGAGAGCGGGCGATGCTGTCCGCCGCTCTGCGGCCGCCCCGGGCGGCCGGGCCGGCCAGGGGGCTCCAGGTAAGCTCATCGGAGTAGTTCTTGAGAATTACCGCATTGTCGCCGGCGGCATAGATGCCGGGAACGCTGGTTTCCATGCGGCAGTTTGTAATAACGGCCCCGTTGGCAGCCTTCTCGATGCCGGAGCCCTCCAGAAAGTCCGTAGCCGGCCGGATGCCCAGAGCCAGCACCGCAAAGCGGAACTTCTTTTTGGAGTTGTCGGAGAATACCGCTTCTACGGTGTCCTCCAGAGTCAGAGAAAAGCTCTTGACTCCCAGCCCCAGCTTAACGTTGACGCCGTGCCTCAGGAGATTCCGCACCAGAAGTCCGGAGAATTCCGGATCCAGATTCTGCAGAAGCTGCTGCCGAAGCTCGATAAGGGTTACCCGGAAGCCCTTTCTGGTGAGGTTTTCCGCGGCCTCGATGCCGATAAAGCCGCCGCCGGCCACCAGCACATCGGAGATCTCCGAGGGGGACTGTTCCTGGGGAAGCTCCTCATGAATGCTGTCCACGTCCGGCAGAGTTCTCAGGTTGTAGATGTGGGGCAGGGTGATGCCGGTGATCTTTTCCGGACGGAGCGCCGCGGCTCCGGAAGCGATAAGCAGGCTGTCATAGCTGATCTCCTCCGTTTCGCCGTTCTGATGGTTGAGCACCGCCACGGTTTTCTTTTCGGGATTGATGTGAATGGCTTCGCACTGGGTTTTCACCTCGGCGCGGTATCTTTCGGAAAACACTCCCGGAGGAATAATGACCAGATTCTGCCGGAGGGGCACCTCGCCGCCGAGATAATAGGCAAGACCGCAGGAAGCGTAGGAGATGTCCTTGCCCTTTTCGAGAATGATAATCTCCTCCTGTTCGGAAAGCCGTCTCAGCCGGGCCGCCGCTGCCGCGCCTGCGGCGGAACCGCCGATAATCACCGTTTTATGAGCCATACCGTTACCTCTTCTTATTATTTGCTGATGCCGCGGAGAGCGGGGCCGCTCCCCGCGGCGCTGTGCCGACTGCCGGAGCAGAGTCCGGCAATGCGCTGTTTTATTCCTCTTCGGAGAAGGTGAGAGTCATAATGCCGTAGTACACGGATTCCGCCTGATAGGCGCTGACATCCGTGCCCACGTTGATAATCAGGTTATTGCCCCATTCCCGGAGCTTTTCTATGGCCTTCAGGGCCTGATCTGAAATATTTGCAAAACCCGATCCGGTATCGTCCGCTTCATCCTCTTCGTCATCTTCATCCCGGATCATGGGGTAGCCCTGCTTCAGAAAGCTGTTAACGATTTCTGTGAGACAGAACAGCGGCCCGTCCCCGAAGGATCCCAGAAATCCGAAGGTGCGGCGGAGCTCGTCATGGATAAAGCGCTTGAGATCGTCGTCATGGTCGAACTCGTTGGTTTCGGCCTTGACGGCCATACAGACCAGCGACACTATCACCTCGTTCATGCTGACTGAGAGCATTTGCTCCCGGTAGGAGCGGATGTGATCCGCCAGATTCTGAAAATCGGAGAGACGGTGTTCGCAGAGCACTCCCGTTTGCAGGGAGAGGACATAGCTTTGTTCATACAGCCGGTAGATCTCGCGATGGATCTCATAGCCGTCCGGCCACACCATGCGGGTCAGTTTTATCAGTCTGTCCGGAATATCTGATCTGTTCATAGATGATGCTTCGGGCGGGCTTTCCTCGTGAAATTCCCGGCCGTTTTACGAGAGCGGCCTCTTGCTGCTCCTGTTAGTCATAAGAGAAAGATAGCAGAAATTCCCGGGGATTTATGAGCCTAAACTGATATTTCGTTGCGATTTTGCTGTGACGCGTGCAATTTTGGCGAAAAACAGGGGAGGATCCCGGGGCTTTTTTGTTAAGCGGCCGTTTTTTCTGAATTTTTCCGGTGCGGCCCGGGGACTTGTTCAGTCCCGGATCTCCCGCCCTGTCAGCGGGCCCGCGGGAGATCCCGGAGCAGGCGTTCCTGAAAATCCGGGATCACCGGAAAATCCGGGGCCGCATAAACGCTTATAGGAGAGCCGCTTTCGGGATCCCGGAAGCGGAGAAAGGCGGCGTGGAGCAGAAGCCTTTCCGGAAAACCTCGGGAAGCCTCCCGAAGCCTGTCATCTCCCGGATTCCGGTAAATGCCGTCTCCGATAATGGGATGGCCTCTTTCCGCAAGATGCGCCCGGAGCTGATGGGTTCTTCCGGTTTCCGGATACAGGAGGAGCAGGGTGCGTCCCGATCCTGCCGTTTCTTCCCTTTTAAGCACCCGGTAGAAGGTGAGGGCGGGCTTTCCGGAGACGTAGTCGGTTTTCTGAACCGGAGCGGAAAGAAGCCGGGATCTTTCCATGTCCTTGGCCAGGGGATAGTTTATGGCTCCGCTGTCATGCCGGACGATGCCGGAAACCCAGGCCGCGTAAATTTTCAGGGGATGTCTGGTTTTGAAGTCCCGGACAAAGGCGGCGGCGGTTTCCCGGTTTCTGGCAAAAAGCACAATCCCGGAGGTGGCCATGTCCAGCCGGTGCGCCGGGTTGGCCCCGGGATACCGGTTCTTGATGCGGGAGGTGAGGGAATCCCGTTCCCGCTGCCCCGGAACGGTAAGGAGACCGGCGGGCTTAACGGCGGCGATAAGATTCCGGTTCTCATAGATGATTTCCGGCTCCCCGGCGGGCGGGCGGTAGGCAAAGATTATTTCGGTCATGGCAGGCTCCTCCGGAGATTGTAACAGCCGGGAAGGATTTTCCCAAGAACGGAAGGAAGCCTCAAGACAGCAAGGAAAAAAACGGAACAAGGCAGGATAACGATCCGCCGCTCTTCTGGTTACTTTTGTGAAAACATAATCAAAAACAATGTGACCAACATCAATATATTATTTGACCTCTGTTATTCAGCAGTGTGCTATTATCACAATCAAGAAATCTGCGGTGGTTGCAAAAAGCGGGTTTCGGCCTTATCTGGCGATTTTGATTACAAACCTTTAATAAGAAAGGAATTATTATGAAGAAACTGATGATTGCAGCTGCAGCTCTCCTTATGTCTGCTTCTGCTATGGCTGACTGGGCTGTTGTTGAGCAGACTGATGATAGCTATGTGTTTGAAGAAAGCGATCTTGGCATTCGCATGGTAGCCGCAAATCTTGGCGCCAGCGATGGAGCTCCTGTAGATCAGATCGCAGCCAAGCTCGCCAGTGAGAAGGGATGCCAGGCTCCTACCGAGACCGCCATTGCCGGCCACAAGGGCTATCATTTCGTTTGCCCTGATGCGGTACAGGGAATTATCCTTGATGATGACGGCAACGTTACCATGATCATTGGCAAGTGCGAGAGCGAAGAGCAGTGCGCTTCCATCGACTCTCTGATTACCAAGCTTTCCGCTAAGTAATCCGAAGATTTTTGCCTGGGGATTGGCCTGAACCTTTCCCTGTCTAAAAGGAGTGCCTCCGGGCGCTCTTTTTTTTGCCCCGGTTCCGGGGTTTTTCAGTATCCGTTTCGTGAATTCACTATGTTTGCAATGCGTTTTATGAGAGCGCCTTTGCTTCTGGCGGCTCTTTTTCTGATATTTTTCTCCGGAACCGCTGCCGCCAAAGAACAGGTGCCGTGGCTTATTTATGTTTATTTTGTGGGGTCGGATCTGGAATCCGGAGACGACGATGATTCCGACAGCGGCGGCAATGCCTCTCTGGATATCGGGGAGATTACGGACAGCGATGCCGGCAAAAACGTCAGGGTGCTTATTCAGACCGGCGGCTCCCGCAAGTGGCACAACGACTTTGTGAACAGCAAAAAGCTTCAGATCTTTGAATATCAGGGGGATGAGAAGCTGAAGCTGATAGACAGCGGGCCCGCCAAAAGCATGGGCAATTCCGCCACCCTGAAGCATTTTCTGGAGGTGGGAGAGAGCCGCTACGATCCGGAGCACCGCATGATCATTTTCTGGGATCACGGGGCCGGCCCCACCGGCGGTGTCGGCTATGACGAGCTCTTCAACGATGACTATCTTGAGCTCAGCGAAATCACCGCGGCCTTCGGAGCGGTTTACGGCAAGGAAAACAAGCCCTTTGAGATCATCGGCTTTGATGCCTGTCTGATGTCCAGCGTCAGCGCCGCCTACAGCATGAACAAGTGGGGGCATGCCATGATCGCCTCCGCGGAAACCGAACCGGCTCTGGGCTGGTTTTACACCCCCTGGCTGGACGAGCTGGAAAAGAATCCCCGGATGAGCATCAGGAAGCTGGGCACCCGCATTACGGACACCTACATGGAGGATCTCAACAAGTACAACAAGGGCCGGAAGAGCATTCTTTCCCTGATCTCCCTGGACGATTTTCCGGATCTGATGCTGGCCTTTACGGACTTTTCCGCCGCGGTGATGGATGCTGTGCTGGATAATAATTCCCAGATTTCCGCTATTGACCGCATCGCCGGCAAAACCGAGAGCTACGGATCCCGGGACAAGTCCCGGAATGACTTTTCCGACGTGATCGATCTCCGGCAGTTTGTGTCCGGCCTGACCTCCTTCGCGCCCAAGGAGGCCCGGGAAACCTTAAAGGCCATTGACCGCGCGGTGATCCACACCAGCAAGGGGCAGGTGGTGAAGGGGAAGGGGCTCTCCGTTTACTACCCCGTGGGCAAACAGAAGTCCAATTACGAGCATGTTTACCGGCACGGCGCTCCGCTCCCGCTCAATATCATGTACGGCCTGATGGTGAATTACCTGGACAAGGACGGCGTGCAAAGGCTGGCCAAAAGGATTGCGGATGCGGAAGACGAGATGATGGAAGCCAGCGATTTCAATGAGCGCTATGCCACCTATCTTGATGACTATCAGATTGCCGAGCCGGAAGAGACCGGCACTCCGGAAACTCCGGCCCCGGCTTCTTCTGAAAACACCGGGGTGTTTCTCTCGGGACTGCAGGGCGCCGCCGGCAGCAAGATCGTGGTCAGCGCCGGCACTCGGGGGAGC
>JAEEGG010029716.1_pt1 | contig 10194 bp, 9 predicted proteins | sample 9134161 | NCBI WGS metagenome assembly JAEEGG01 (sample SAMN16246543, study PRJNA631951) | gut metagenome | biome: gut microbiome; feature: rumen; material: CR-attached | host: Bos | place: Iran: Karaj | collected 2018-10 | reverse complement strand
GGTCAAATACCGATTACAAAATTAAAATTTTTGCCTCGTGTATGCAAGAGACTGTAATAGAATGTGGTGGAAAAGTTATCAACAATGGCCCTCCAGGGGTCTGGGGGGCCATTTCGTTGGAACTATGGTAACTCGAACTGTTATTCACCCTGTTCGGGCACCGGAATACCCTCTGCACGAAGATATCCTTCGATTGCGTAGAGCGGGAGATTCTCCATCCAGTCCTGGTCGATGTAGTTCTTCATCGAGACGCGGAGGCCTTTGAGAACTGGATGCTCGTCGATGTATGTCTTGAGCGATTTGCCCTTGACGTTTTCTTCAGCCTTGGCCTCTATAGGAATGACTCGTTTTTCTGTCTGGACAGAGAAATCTATCTCGCACTCAGACTCATTGGACGAATGGTAGAAGGTGGGAATCTGAATGCGTGCGAGCTGCTCGTTGACGTAGCACTCCGTGAAAGCGCCTTTGAACTCCTTGAAGATGCTGTCGCCCACCAGCATCTGGGAGGCCGGCACATCTGTCATCGCGCCCAGTAAACCCACATCCAGCGGGAAGATCTTGAACACATCGAAATCTTCGTAGAATTTGAGCGGGTACTCGATCTTGGAGACGCGGTGGATTTTGTAGATGAGACCGGCATCCTTGAGCCAGGTGATGGCCACTTCAAAGTCTTTGGCCCTGCCACCTTTTCGAACGGCGCCGTAGATGAATTTCTTGTTTTCCTTGGCCAAATGCGATGGCAGGGAGTCCCAGACCATCTCGATGCGGGGAACCTCTTTCTTGGGTGCGTGTTTGGAGAAGTCCTTGCGGTATCCAGCAAGGATATCTTTCTGGATCATGCGAACGGCATTGAGGCCTTTCCCTTCGATATAGCCGGCTACGGCCTCTGGCATGCCGCCAACGTAATAGTATTGGCGCAGGAGGTCGATATACTTCTGGCTAAGGGTGTTTACGGCGGGCCAGTCACAGCGGAGGAGGAGCTGCGTGAGTTTCTCATTTCCGGTGGCGTTCAGGAACTCGTGCAGGGACATCGGGAACATTCGGACCAGTTCCACCATGCCGACCGGGAAAGACTGGTCTTCGTGGATGGAGATACCCAGCAGCGAACCGGCGACGGCGACGTCGTACTGCGGGAAGTCTTCCTTGAAGTATTTGAGACAGCCGAGGGCGGCGGCGCTTTCCTGAATTTCATCAATGATGATGAGGGTGTCCTTCGGCACAATGTCTACGCCGGTATGGGCGGATAGAGTGCGAAGAATGCGCGGTATGTCGTGGTCCGGCTCGAAGATGGACTTGGCCACGGCATCTTTGTCCAGGTTGACGTAGGAGAAGTTTTTGTACTCCTTGCTGCCAAACTCTTTGAGAATGTAGGTCTTGCCTACCTGACGGGCACCGTCAAGGACGAGGGGCTTATGGTCTCTACGAGACTTCCACTCAAGTAGTTTTTCGTATATTTCTCTCTTCATATTACAAAAATTCTGACGAATATGAGATTGTTTTTAACATAAATTCGGACGAATCACGGAGGCAAATATACATTTATTCCGACGAATACGGAAATGTTTTCAACAATTTGTCTGCCAGTCGAACTATTCAGAATTGATCTTCCCTGAATCTAACATCTCCTTCTCTATGAGCGGAAGAAGGATTTCATCCGCAGGCAGCCAGTTTACCGAATGGATGTCTGCCATATCCAGCCATCTCGCCGCTTCGTGCTCGTTAAGATGCACGGCATCATGGATGAGCGTACACATGAAGCAGTGCATGGTGAGATGGAATTTTGGGTAATCCCACTCAACCGTGCGCAATAATTTGCCCACATTGATGTCTGCGGATAATTCTTCGCGAATCTCTCGCACAAGTGCCTGCCCGGGCGTCTCTCCCGGCTCCATCTTCCCGCCCGGGAACTCCCACCAGTCCTTGAAATCCCCATATCCGCGCTGTGTGGCAAATATCTTGTCGCCTTTTTGTATAATTGCAGCTACTACTTCTATTGTTTTCATATAGATTGCCGGAATATGCAAAAATAGCAAAAATGAGAGACAAAGGAAAAATCTATTCCGTCTGAGGGCCGCACCCCGGAATCTGCTTTTCCCTTGGGCTCGAATTACTGCTCCCGCTGGACAGAAAAGCCTTCCAGCGGGAGCAAAATCACCGCTAAGTGACGCCGCTGGACAGAAAAGCCTTCCAGCGGGAGCAGTCCGCTTGATGTGTTGCGGTTTTTTATCCAGCTGGCCGGTTGCTCTTTAATAATATAATTGCTATCTTTGCAATTGAGATCGCATAGAAAGTTCCTATCAGCATTTTAGCTTCTTACTTTCCGCGATCTCTTTTTTGTTATGGACGCAACCCTCATACAATTCTTCAAGGCTGCCGTTCCCGGAGCCCCGGCCGTGGCCGACCCCGCCAGATTGCAGGCGGATGCCAGCAAGTGCGGTTTCCTCATCCATCCGGACCTGCTCAATTCGGACCTGGAGGCTTTCGTGGCCAGGCAGACCGCCGACCCCAATTCCACCTTCTACAAGCGGTGGCAGGACGTGCAGGACAAAGACCGGTTTGCGCTGTTCCTGGACCAGATCATGCACTATACCAGCACCTACGGGGCCGGTTTCGCCCAGGAGGGTAACGGCTGGGTCCCCAACGACGGAGCTGAGGCGCCGTATCTGCGCGAGTACACCGTCATCGTGCCCATGACGGAGGAAGAGCTCTACAACCGTTGCCTGGCACTTCTGCAGGGCGGCGCGGCGCTAAAGACAGAGACGGTGCAGGCGCTTTGCAGCGCCGTGACGGACCATCTGGGCAAGCATCCCGGGACTCCCTTCGACATCGACCGCATCCGCAACCGCGAGGCCCTCAGCATCCTCTGCAAGGCACTCGGACGGCGTCCGTCGGCGCCGGTGGACCTGCTGCGCTACATGGTCTACGAGACCACGCACCAGACCCTTCTCATCAAGTCCCAGGAGATGCTCGGCCGCATCCGTATGTCCGGGACGCCCTTCGATTTCCGTCAGCTTTCGCAGGCGGAGCTGGAGGGCCTCGCCAGCATCTTTTACCGCTTCAAGAAACTGCTGCTGGCTTTCCGCTACCGGCAGGAATACGACTTCAAGCTCAATGCCTGGGTCATGCGCCCCACGCCCAACCGTGCCGTCATCAACCGTCTCCGCCGCCTGGCCACAAAGCGCCATGTCCCCATGCAGACGGGCTTCTGGGAGTGCCTGCTCTCGGCGGATGTGACTGAGGAGGAACTGACCGCCCGTCTGGACAGCGTGTCCAATTTCAAGCTGGTCAGGCTCCTGCAGGCCATCCGCGAGCGCCTGCTCCTGCAGGAAGGGGATCCGGTGATGTACATCATCCGAAACGGCAGTGTCTGGCTCAAGGACGCTCCGGCTCAAAGCGAAAGGACGGAATACCTGAAGATGCTGGAGAGGGTCTTGCACGCCCGCCTGGTGAAGAACCTGTCCGCCAAGGCCTGCCGCGTCCGTTTCCCGGGGGAGCTGACACTCACATGCCCGGCATCGGAGAAAACCTTCGTGGGCAATTTCCCCTTCGGCTCATGCTACCCTCTGAGCGACCACAATTTCTTCGGCATCTACTGGCGCGCCGAATGGGGCTGCCACGACTTCGACATCAGCTTCGTGGACTGGGAAGGCGGCAAGACTGGCTGGAACGCCGAATACAACACCGGCGAGACCCTCTATTCGGGCGACATGACGGAAGCCGATCCTGAAGCGGCAGAGCTGCTGTACGTCCGCGGGGGCTGTCCGGACGGCACCGTGTTCTGTAACCGCTATTTCGGCCAGGCGGGCAGCCGTTTCCGCTTCTACTTCGGCCGGCAGGAAATTGCCGATGTGACGGAAAACTACATGGTGGACCCGAACGCCAAGGTAGTGGACGAAGAGCTGGTCTCCGACCGGCAGGAGCAGATGCTCGCCATCGTGTGCGGAGGCTGGATCTATCTCTGCGACCTGTCGAACGGCAGCCGCCGCGTCTCCGGCGGCAAGGATGCCGGGCGCAAGGAGGCCGTAATGGCCCGAAAGGCGCACTGCTTCCTGTCGCTGCGCGAACTGCTGCTCGAGGCAGGTTTCACGGAAGCAGCCGAGAATCCGGCGCTGGACCTCACCCGCTTGAAAAAGGACACTCTGCTAAGGCTCTTCGCCCGGGAAGAGGAAAGATAGTCATTCTGACGGATTGTTGGCAAAAAACCGTCAGAATGCCACAAAATCACCACATCCTGACGACTTTTGGCCCGAAATCCGTCAGGGGAATTCGCCAAGCAAGCCCGCCATCAGTAGCAGACCATGGCGAAATCTGTGGGCCACGCTGGCGGGGGGATGGGATATTATGCTTATATTTGCTTCAGAATAGGGCATTTATATGCGAAGGGTTCTATTGTGCGTTGCAGTATTGCTGGGGCTTTGCGCGGGCTGGCCGCCGCCATCTTTTGGCCGGGCCGGCCGGGCTGTGCCCCAGGAGGTCCTGCGCCCGGCCCGGATCAGGGCCCGGGCGCTGCGAAGGCAGCCTCCCACCGGCCTTCCCCGGCGCCTGGACGGACAAGTGGATCCTGTGGTGTGGCAGGACTCCGTGGGATGGCACGGCGCCGATTCCCTCGATGCAGCTCCGCTTTGGAGTATGGCCAGTGCCGCAGTGCCGGACGGCAGGGGAGTGCCGGCCCCGCTGCTGGACCTGTGTGCGGCCTGGGCCACTGAAAGGCCGAAAGCGCCAGTGGACATTGTCTGGGGGCCGCACGATGCCGGATGGTTCGTTGCCATCTGCAAGAAGACCAGGGGCTCGCTTGGCTGGAAATCCATAGCATTCCTCATCCCCCGGGAAGGCATACCCGCCTCCGGGAAGATCTGGGACTACAGCCATAGCGTCAACTGGCTGGAACGCCGCATCGGCTATGACCTCTTCCCGAAACTGCCTTCCCATCTCCAGGAAATCATCGAGGAGATGAGCGCGAGCGAACTGCTGTGCCCCGTCCAGGAGTTCGATGCCGCTCCTATAGATGCGCCGGAGCTGGAAGTGGACCACGACTGGGAAGACGACCGGCGGGAGATAGACTGATATGCATTTTTACGTGAAAAGTTTTATATTTGCACAGAACACGGTCGAACAATAATAACTAATTAACTGTCAGTCATGAAAAAAGTATTATTCCTCATTGCAGCGGCGGCGCTCCTGCTGTCCTGCGGCGGCAACAGCAATCAGAACAAGTCTTCCGAAGGCGCCGAAAACGGCAAAAAAGAGGCTCCGGCTGCTGCCAAGAGCAAGCTCTCCATCGGCGACAAATTCGCCTTTGCCGGCCTGGAAAGCGATGCCCTCGTGCCTTCTTTTGCGTCGGAAATCGGTGAACTGCTCACTGACCCCCGCTCGGAGAGCAAGCCGATGAAGGACGCTGCCTATTTCTACACCGGACCGGACATCACTGCCATCCCGGCGGCAAAGGTCCAGGACTATCTGCAGCAGGTCTATGCTGCCGTGAAGAAGGCGGCCGAAGGCGGCACGGTCTACAAGGCCAAAGGCATTTCCGGCGATGAGCTGGGCGAAGAGATCACCACTCCTCCCACCGCCGACAAACCGGCTGCCACGGTCATGTACCTCTACAAGCACGACGGAAAGTGGTTCAACATCACCGCCGGCCACAAGGCCTACTTCCAGAAGTTCAAGAAAGACTACGGCGAGAAATTCATCGGCGTGGGTGTGAGCGTGAAGGAGATGCTCGGCGAGGTGAAGTAGGAGTCGCTGCAGCCTGTCCCTCCGCCTCGATACCAAATGGTGTCGGGGCTTTTTTGTGCTCCAACGGGTAAAATTGTCGAAATCTAGACCTTTAGGATGTATTCCTGCTCATCCCGGAAGGCGTTGCATTGTTCTAGATAAACCTTGAGTACATGCTCAAAGCATATCGTGTGTCTTCGTGAGGTTACGAAATTGATCCTGAATCGCCTGGAGGCTATTCTTATTGTATTCTGATTTGACTCAACTCCTCCAACTCCTTGATATCATTCTGGTCTGCTCGGATAGCATCAAGCCGCTTTCTACGCGCATCAAAGCTCTCATATTCTTCTCTGGCTTTGGCTTCTGCCTCGTCATTTGAAACCATTCCTTTGCCGGAGAGAATATCTTTCCCTTGGAAAGCCAGTAGAGAATCAACATTCTGCTTCCAATAACCGATGGTCAAGTCTTTGCGCTCTTTGACCCTGAGCTCGGCATTCTCTAAGAAAATGGTAACCAGCCGGTTGAGTGTATCTATCTCATCCTCGGAAAGATAGTTCTTCGCAATAATGATATCTCCCTTCCGCACGACGTTACCTTTCCAGGTCGTAAGTCCCATATTCGGCTTTTGGGAATCTGCTCTATGGTAGACAAGCTCTGCGGCAGTATTATGGGTCACAGCATATAGAAGTTTGTTTTGTGCCTCTGCAAAAAACATCTGGGTTGCTTTGTCTGACTTGTCGTAGTCGCTGCTAAGTGCAAACAGGTCGCGAATCTTCTGGTAAAAACGTTTTTCAGATGCACGGATATCCCGAATTCTGAGCAAGAGCTCATCAAAATAGTCAGGGCGACCGTCAGGATTCTTTAATCGCTCATCATCCATGGTAAAGCCTTTCACCAGATACTCGGAAAGGTGTTCTGTTGCCCAGCGGCGGAACTGCACTCCGCGGACGCCCTTGACCTTGTATCCTATGGCAATAATCATGGGCAACGAATAGAACAATACGTGGTATGGTTTGCCGTCTGCGGCAGTTGTTAAGTAATCCTTAACAACTGAATTTTTCTCTAACTCGTTATCCTTAAATATGTTAGATATATGCATTGAGATATTTGGGACTGAGGTCCCAAAAAGTTCAGCAATACTCTGCTGGTTCAACCACACCATTCCATCCCGCGCCATCAAAGCCACTGTGCTTCTACCGTCCGGGGTGTTGTAAATAATAAGTCCTTTCTCGTCATCCATAACATCTAATCTTACACAGTCAAAGATAACTATTTTCGTTTTAGTGACAAAACCTATTGCATGGTTATCGGCCGCCGCTCATCATCGCCCTCCACGTGGACGGCATCATAGACTTCATCCAGCAACGAGCCAACGAACCGCTGTAATTCCACCCCGCCTATCCCTCCGCCTCGACTCCAAAACGTGCCGGGGCTTTTTGTATTTTGGGGGTCAGTATTTCTGACAACTTTCCGTCAATTACAACTGCTGTTTCATTTTGTCGGACTTCTTTATACTTCTATGAATATAATTCATTAAATTTGCGTATTACCTAATTTATACATCTTGACGTTCATGGAAATAAAGTATAATCTTCATGACTGACATTGAACAAATCATTGACGAACTCCGTCGTTTCAACGAGGAAAGGGACTGGGATCAGTTCCACAACGGAAAAGACCTTGCCATCGGCCTTTCCGTCGAGGCCTCTGAATTATTGGAAGCGTTCCTCTGGAAGGCCCCGGAGGATGTCAATCCCGGCAAGATCAGGGAAGAACTGGCCGATGTGCTGAATTACGCTTTCCAGATGGCAGACAAATTTAATCTTGACATCAAGGAGATTATGTTGGAAAAAATCCGTAAGAATGCGGCGAAGTATCCAGTCGAGAAGGCGAAAGGGACAGCCAAAAAGTATACTGAGTTATGATAGTCTATAACGCCAGCAAGGGGCAGTTTGTCCAGGATGTCAGGATGAATGAAATCGCCGGCAAAATTCTGGACCTCATCAGGAAGAAGGGCCTGAACGCAGGGCAGGACCGGGAATTCGCCGCTTGGCAGAATTCCATGCAGTTCATGAGGAATATTGTCGATAATCCGGAAATTGACGATGATGTCCAGATTGCCATTGAGTATAACATTCCCCAGACTTCTAAGCGTGTGGATTTCATAATCATCGGAGCAAATGAAAAGGGGAGTGACAACATAGTCATAGTGGAGCTGAAGCAGTGGACCAAGGCCGAAGTGGTCGATGATGATATGCATTTCAGCGTCCGCACCTATGTGGCCAATGACAACAGGATAGTCTGCCACCCGTCATATCAGGCGTATTCGTACTCCCGGTTCATCGGCAACTATTCCCAAACAGTCAGCGATAACCATATCCATCTTGTCCCATGCGCCTATCTGCATAATTACCAGCCCGCCTACAAGCAGGCATTGTCGGCGGACATATATAAGGACTGGTACACCTCCGCGCCCTTTTTCATAATGGACGAGGTGCAGCCGTTCACTGAATTCATCAAGAAATATGTCACCCGCAAGTCTTCCAAAGGAGACCTTCTCTACTTGATCGACCACGGTCGGATAAAGCCCACGAAATCCCTCCAGGACGCACTCGCGACCATGGTGCGTGGCACGCCTGTGTTCGACCTTCTGGACGAGCAGGCTGTCTGTTTCGACATGTGCGTCAGGACGATGCTTCAATGCCTGAAGGACAACAAGAAACGCACAATCCTCATTCAAGGTGGCCCCGGCACGGGTAAATCCGTATTGGCAGTCAATCTGCTGATGCATTACATCCTGTGCAACTGCAACGCCGCGTACGTCACGAAAAACAGCGCCCCCAGGCAGGCGTTCCTTTCCATCCTGTCCGGGAACAAGGCGGAGAACATTGCCGATATCGGCCAGCTGTTCCGCTCTCCGTTCGGCCTCTCCAGGGTGCCGGCAAATTCATACGACTGCCTTATCGTGGATGAGGCGCACCGGCTGGTGAAGAAGATGTATGGCGACTGGGGCGGAGAGAATCAGGTGAAGGAATGCATAAATGCGTCCCTGCTGACGATTTTCATGCTGGATGAGGATCAGGCTGTAACCACAAAAGATATTGGCAGCGTCCAGGAGATAGGCAAATGGTGTAAGGAACTGGAATCGGGCATGATAATGCGCGAAGAGACGAAATTGGTGTCACAGTTCCGCTGCAACGGCAGCGATGCGTATATTCAGTTTATCGACAACCTCTTGCAGCGCGGGGAGACCCTGGCTGTGCCTCTGGGAGAGTTGAACTACGACTTCCGTGTGTTTGACAATCCATCCCAGATGCGGGAGGCGCTTCGGGAAAAGAACGGCGAAAACAAAGCCCGCATGGTGGCCGGTTACTGCTACGACTGGAATGTCAAGAATCACAGGGGAGACATCGACATTGAACTTCCCGGCGGCTTCGAGGCGAAGTGGAATCTGGAGAACGACAAGATATGGGCCATCAATCCCCGGTCTTTTGAAGAGGTGGGGTGTATCCACACGGCCCAAGGGCTGGAATTTGACTACGTTGGGGTTTTGATCGGAAAAGACCTGACGTATGATCCACTAAGCGGTCTGGTGCGCACAAACAAGGAGGCGATATCCAGGGACGATAAATCTTCCGGCATCCGCGGAGCAAGCGACGAACTGGCCCGCCGGCTTATACTCAATACCTATAAAACCCTGCTCACGCGTGGCCAGAAGGGCTGTTTTGTGTATTGCGAGGACGAGGCGCTGAGGGGGTATTTCAAGAGGAAGGTGACAAATAGTTTGTAAATCACAGTTTTATTTATATCTTTGCAAAAGAAGGGGGGATGGGTCCTCGGGGCTTGTCCCCTTTGAACCTTCAAATAAGACCGCCGCAAGGCGGTTTTATTATTTAGGGATGCTAAACTCTTGAATATCCTCGCCCACTATACATATTACTCGCTCTATGCTGTTATTATATTTCTGGGAAGCCTGATCATTTAAATACTTGACCCATCCGTCTTCTATTCTTTCATAGGAGTATAACTCCTTGTCGTGAAAATACAGTATTACACAAGAAGCCCCTTGTTTGGTAGCAATATGGAGTTTGTCTTTTATTGCCCATTTCCCATGTCCTTCAATTGCTTTAATGTCCATAATGGTTCCATCTATAAATCCATCAGGACTCATAATGCCATCCGGAGCTATTTCAGATTCAAGGATGACAGCGTGTCCTCTATCTCGAAGAGTATTAACGGCTATCCTTTCATAGTCTCCTTTTTTTATTCCAAAGGCGCCGATTTGAGAATCAAATTGATGATCACGATGTACAGCACTCACACCGCCTGAAACATCATCAAAAAGGACGTCTACATAATTGGGGTTATTTAACAACCTTAAGTATTCTTGATAATTATCTTCCCGGCGTAAGTCACTAATAATCATATATTCCCGTCCTTTGAGATTGGGAAGGCCGGGGTATGAAAGCCAATACCACC
>JAEEGG010029715.1_pt1 | contig 10194 bp, 8 predicted proteins | sample 9134161 | NCBI WGS metagenome assembly JAEEGG01 (sample SAMN16246543, study PRJNA631951) | gut metagenome | biome: gut microbiome; feature: rumen; material: CR-attached | host: Bos | place: Iran: Karaj | collected 2018-10 | reverse complement strand
CGGCAATCTGCGGGAACTCCTCTGACGCAAACTGCGCGGGATCCTTTCCATCCGGAACGAGTGCAGAAAAACGCGCCAGCGATGAAGCCGCGCGCGCGGCAGACTCCGCCGCCTCGGCTTCGCGAGCCGCCCGCGCCTTCGCGAGGCCTTCGAGCCGACCGCGCACGCCGCCGATCCGCTCCCGCGCCGCATCCGCCGCGCGCTCTTTCGCCTGCACGGTCTTTTCAGCGGACGCAATGCGCTTTTCAAGCGATCCGTCGATCCCTTCGGCACGCATCCTGACGCGCACGTCCTCAAGCTCCTCGCGACATGCCGACGCCGCTCGGCGGCACTCCTCCGCACGCGCCGCCGATAGCGAGGCGCGCTCGCCCACGCGGCGCAACTCCGCGTCTGCCGAGGCGACGGACGCCGCTTCGCGCGCGGCATCGTCCCGCGCCGCTTCGATGCGCTCGACAAACGTCTGCATACTCGAACGCGCCTGATCGCATGCGGAGCTTTCCTTCGCCGCCGCCTTTTCGGTCCGTTCCGCCTCCGCTAGCCGCGCTTCGGCCGCCTTTTCAAGGCGCGCCTGCTCGGCCGCGCGCGCCTTCGCTCCGATGAGGTGCGGCTTGGCATCGGGCAGAAGCCCCTCGCGTCCGCGGAAGAGCCACGTCTTCATCGAAAGGAAATCTCCGTCCCCCGGACCGCCCTTCGCCGCAAGGTGCCGCGCAAGCAGCGCGACGGCCTCAACGTCGGACTCCTCGAACGACACCAGCGTCCCGAGCCACGGCGCAAGGTCGTTGACGGACACGTCATCCGATCCGCCGCGCACGGCAACTGTCGCCGATGGAACGGCGACCTTACCGCGCACCGCATTCGGTAGGGACGGCGTTCCACCGCCGTCCGCACTCTTCCACGCAATCCGCCGCACTTGGTCGGCCTCGTCCGGACGCACGACCCACGTCGCGAGAAACTCGTCGCCGGCAAGCCGCTCGAGGAGCGCAAGATGACGCGCATCGCATCCGCTCGCTGGCTCAAGGAGCTCATACATCGGACGCGCATTCAGCATCTTTGCGCGAATCTCCGCGCGCGTCTCGGCGAAGCCTGGCACATCCGGAAGATTCTCGCCGCGCTCGCGGATCGCATCAAGTTCACTGCGGCGCGCCTCGGTTTCGCGGTGCGCGCTTTCCAGTTCGGACCGCGCCTGAAACGCTGCGTCGGTTCTGACGGAAAGCTCTGTCGTTGTGCGTCGGCGCGTTTCGGTGAACAATTCGCGAAAATCCTCTACAGAGGCCGCCGATGGAACGGCGGCCCTACCGTATCCCGCGCCCGGTAGGGACGGCGTTCCACCGCCGTCCAAAACTCCCGCGCCCGGTAGGGACGGCGTTCCACCGCCGTCCGCATTCTCCGCGCTATACAATGCATCGACTACTTCGCCCGCCGGGAAATTCGCCGCCTTGCCTGCTGCGGACAATGCGTCCGCGTGCTTCCGCAAAACCGCCACTCGATGTTCTGACGCTCCCTTCGCAGCTTTCTCCGCGGCACCTGCGGCGCGACGGTCTTCTGCAAGCACTCGCTCCGCATCGGCCGATTTTCTCTCCGCTTCGGAAAGCCGCTGCGCGGCGGCCTTTTCCTGTCCGACCAGACCGGTCTTGTCCTTCGCGCGCAGATCGGAAAGCCTCTCGCGCGCACGGGCAGCATCATCCTTCAGCGCCGCCCATTCGCCTTCAAGCGCGGATAGTTCCTGCTGTCCCGCCTGCACTGATTCCGCGAGCGCCTCGCCCTCGCGCGCAGCTATCGCGCGCTTCGCATCGGCTTCTGCCCATGTCACAAGGTCGGCATGAAGGCGCAGTTTCTCCAGCCGCTCCGATTCGCGGCGCAGTTCGTTCAGGTAGGTCGCGCGCTCGTCAATCTGCTCGAGGCGCCCCTTGCTCTCCTCAAGCTCGCGGAGTCCCTTCAGCAGCGGCTCAAAAGTGTCGCGGCTCGGATCCTCGAGAAGCCTGCGGAAAAGATCGTCGTAGTTCGCCGCGCGCGCGGCGATTTCGCGGTAGGCCTTGGCGGTACGGAGAAGCTTGCAGACATCGGCGTACTTCGCCTCGCCGCCGAAGAGCCGCGCGCCGACAGCGTCCGCGTAGTCGTTGATGTGTCCGTAGTACTTGCCGCCGGTGAGCGTGGCGATGGCGCGCTTGAATTCGGACTGCGTCGCGGCGCGGAGACGGCCTTCCTCCTCGACTGCGAGCGGAAGCTCCGCGACGGGAACGGACGCGATGCCGCCCCAGCGTTCATAGGCGACGTCCATTCCGTCAGCGGAAAGTCCGATGGCGAGCGAGACGACGCGTCCGGTATCGGACTTCAACTCGACCGCCGCGTATGTGATACCCGTCTCGCGCATGGGGCGTCCGGTGACGGCGTTGTAGCGAAGCACGATTCCCTGGATGGTGCGTCCGCCGGAATCCTTCGCGCCCGCCACGCGCGCGGCGGAGTTGAACTCCATTTCGCGTCCGGCGGTCAATACGAGATGAATTGCGTCGAGAATGGTCGTCTTGCCCGAGCCGTTGTCGCCCAGAAGGAACAGATGCCCGCCCTCGGGAATCTCAATCGTCGTCGTACCGAGGTTGTGGAACTCCACAACCCTCACGGCGGTTATCCTGTATGATTCACGCTGCTTCATTCCGCGACCTCCTCATTGTTGACGGGCTGGTTGAGCTGCGCGGCCTGGTAGTGCCAGAGGGCGGGGAGACACTCGAAGATCGTTTCGGACTCGCTCACGCTGTCGTCCGCCGAAGGTCTCACTTTTTGCAAAAAGCGGTACCGTACAAGGTCGGGCATGATGTCGCGCAGTATCTGCCGCACGCGCTCGTCGGTGTAGTTCTCCTCCTTGCCGGACATCAGCGCGCGGAAGCGCGTCGCCGCGTATTCGAGCCAGTCGCCGAAGCGGAAGCGCAGGTTTTCGCGGTCATCCGCCGTCACGCCCTGCTCCCGGCATTCGCGCTCGAAGAACTCGATGAGGATTAGAAACGCCATGCACTCGTCGCGCTTCGTGAAGCCGAACATGTCGCGGTTCGGCTGCGTGATCTTCTCGTTGAACCACTTCGGCTTGTAGAGGCGCGCACATTTCGAATCCATCACGAGCGTCCATCCGAAAAACTTGTCGAAGAACGCCTCAAACGCGCGCTTGTAGCGCGTCAGGACGAGAAAAAGCCGTTCGTCGTCCGTCTTGTAGAAATACGGGGATTCAAGGAGGACGTTCAGCGTCTCGCGTATGCGCTGTCCCGTCTCGTCACCACGGTCTATAAGTTCCTCGATTTTCATGCTCCGTCAGCTCCTTTTCCATTCTTTTATGCATTAGCCTTAAGCCATTCCCTGAAGAATGGATTTGAGAACTTGTACGCGGTGCGGTTTTGGCAGATGAGACGCGACGCGACAAGGCTGTTAAGCGCCCGCTTGACGGCACCGGGGCTCGCAATGCGGACGCTGTCCATGAACTCGGACGTGAACACGCGCGCGGATTCCATCTGCGCAAGCCCTCTGAGAACGGTCAGCTGGTTTGGGGTCAAGTCGGCTATGGCATTCTCGAAGCCATTTTTCTCCCGCGCAAAGACGACAGCCAACGCCTTCGGCAAATCCTCCGCTGATACCGCCGTTCCCTCGCTGGTCACGCTCCACAACGCATCGCACAATTCCTGCACGTCGCCCGAAACTCCGTCCGCGAACTTTATCAAGGAGCGGGCGACTTCTGCGGCGATTTCACATCCGCCCTTTCTGAATCGCGAAACAATAAACCGAACGAATGCCGCCTCATCGATCGGCGACACCTCGAAAGGCAGTGCGGACTTGAAGAACGGACTGTCATAATGCGTGAAAATCCGGAGCATGTCGTTTCTGGAACTCCCAAGGTAGAAATACGGCGTATCCGCCTGAAACTGGATCGTTCCGCGCATTTCCGCAAGTATCTTCGCCGAATCCTCAAGCTTGAGCAAGTCCTGAAACTCGTCCATGACAACGCACAATCCGCCGTCCTCGGCCAGCTTCTTCACGGTTGCCATGACGGTGCCAAGGGAATCTGGTTCCGACGCGGCACGCGCGTCGACGACAATGGTTGGCGCACCGGTCGTTGAATCTATTGTAAGCGCCGGGCGCAACCGATGGGCAAGCGAAAGCGCCTTTTTCAGAAACGACATCTTCTCCGTCACGCCTCCCACGCCGGACATCACGCGTCGGCAAAAATCGGACAACGTCCTGATGCCATACAAATCGATATAGAGGAGTCGCTCCCCTTTCATGCCCGAGATTGCCTTCTTTACCAAAGAAGTCTTTCCCATGCGGCGCTCTCCCTGTATGACAAGATTCTGACCTGATTCCGCATAGCTGCGTAATTGGCGTTCCAATTCCGGACGCGGGCAGAAGTATTCCCCGTCAACAACGCATCCGTATCTGAATGGCATCTTCATCCTGTATCCTCCTTACGTTGGGCATTATATCAAAAATTACGCATTAGTGCGATACGCAATCTTGCGTAATTTTTATGTTATGCGCGGGGAAGCTGACAAAACCTATGCGCCGGAATCGCCCGGCTGGCTGAGCCGCCGTGAGATTGCTCCAACGAAGTCATCGCGGACCTCAGCCTCGGCGGCGAAGCGCGGCCAGTCTCGGACCGCGCTCCTGACTTCGTCCAGCACCGCGCGCGCCTTGCGTTCGCGCATGTTCGCGAAGCGCGCGCAGGAGAGGATGTCGTCGTCCGTTATGCCGATGCGCTTTCCGTTCACGGACATCTGGTGTCGCGAGGTCCAGTCGCCTTCCGGATTGTGCGCGTAGCACTCGTCGTACGCAGGGGCGAGCGACCACTCGCCGCGCCGGTCCATGAGGTACGCGATGTTCTTCACGTGGTCGTCGCAGTTCCACGCCAGCACGTTGAACGCCATGCGCCTGAAGAGCTGCTCGTTGGCACGCGCATCGTTCACGACGCGACGCGTGACACGAAACGCCTGTTCATACGAATATGCGGCGGGGTCGTTGAAATCCATGTGCGCAAGCGCTCCAAGCGTCTGGGCATGCAGCTTGCCGCCGTCCGCGAGTCTGTCGAAACGGCGCGTCATGAAGTGGCGCTTGTTCCAGAGCCGGCACTCGGTCATCTCGATTCCCGCCGCGCGGGCCATCAGATGGTAGGCGTATTCTACGCGCCCATAGCCCCATTTGTCGTCGCCTTCCTTGTCTCCGTTTCCCGTGAGCCCGTCGAACTTGATGAGCCAGTAGCCGAATCCCTCGGGAAGCGCGACCTGTCCGGACCTCACCTCTCCCGTCGCCTCGTTCCACCCGATGAGCGCCTTCGCGCGCGCGCCGCCTGCGGAAGAACCGACCTTGAGAATCGACGAATACCGCTTCATGTCCGGCACAAGCTTTGCCGCGGCCTCGGTGCGGGATTTCAATACCTCGTCAGCAAGTTCCGCCAGCGCATCCACATGTATCTCCTCCGACTTGTCCTCGTCATCGAACATGGTCGGCTTGTATTCGAGCGCACCCATGCCGCGCACACCGGTATAGCACAGCCGCTCTATCGGCGTAAGGCTCTCGGGAAGCCTGCCCTGCGCCTTCAGCCATGCGCGGATCACCGCGTTTCCGAACTTGTCCGGGACGGAATCGGAGAGCATTCCAGGAAGGCCGTGGAATGATCCTTGCGGAAGCGCAGGAAAGGAATACGCAGCAATACCGACGGGCATCATCAGCGGCGAAGGCTCAATCCCGGCATCTCGAAATTCCCTGTCGTATGCAAAAGACGCACAGGGCGCGCCGTCCACGCGGGAGGCAACTCCTATCCGCCGCCCCCACAGCAATACTTCAACCGCTTCGCTCATGCGTTCCCCCATTCTTTTGTCGCACCGCTTCTCCTGTGCGCGCGCTTTGGCAATGTACGTTTTGCAAGAATATCCTGCGGCGACAACTGCACTTCAGGCAACAGCGCCTCGAATCCGACTGTCAGGCCCAATGCACCGCAGACAGCGAAAAAAGCATCGATTCTTACGCCGACCGCCCCCATTTCAAGCCTCTCAAGCGTGCGCTTGGATACGCCTGCACGCTGTGCCAACTCTGCCTGCGTCAGGTTCCGGCTGAGCCGAATCTGCGCGAGTCGTCTGCCCGACTCGCGCAACGCCTCATCTTCAGTCATCGCTATATTGTATTTCATAATTACTCTTTTCTGGCGAATTAACAACCCATTCAGCGTGCAATTCGTCATATCAGACATATTAAACCATTTTTTTGCTCGCTGTGCAAGAGGGAATCGTCTCGTCTTAAAGCGAACCGTCAACGACATCTGAAAGCAGGCGTCTTTCCGGTAATATCTGTCATTTTGCGTCTCCTATTCGGCAAACACGCTTTTGACCTCGGCAAGGATGTCTTCCGCCGAACCTATCGAATAGCGGGCAGCGACTTCCAGAAGATCATCGTCGGTGATGTCCGACTGCTTTCCGTTGATGCTCATCGCGTGGCAGTTGGTCCATGCTCGACGCGCATCCCCTTCCGGGGCCTCCGGCGGAACGCCGCCCGTAAGATCGTATGCCGGCGCAAGACGCCATGGATCGCCCTCCTTCATCATGAACGAGAAGTTCTTCGAATGATCGTCTGTTTCGTCGGAATAGACATTGAACGCCATGCGGCGGAACATCTGCGAAAGCGCGTCATAGCCAAGTCCAAGTGCCACGATTGTTTCGAAAAGCTGTCCGTAGGAGTTCATTTCAAGCGACACGTCCGGAGGAAGCGTGCGCATTGCGCGGAAAGTCATCAGATGGTGGCGCCTTGAGCCGTCCCTGTCGAATCGGCGCGTCATGAAATGCCGCGCGCCGTCGAGTTCGTACAGCCTCGATTCGCTTATGTCAACGCCGCAGGCCCTTGCGAGCTCATACGTACGGTATTCGGCGACGCCCAGATACGGTCGCTCGTCGGGAGTGATCTTGACGATCCAGTGCTCGAATCCGTCCGGCATATCCTCGCTCGGGACACAGAATTTGTCGGTTTGCGGATTCCATCCGACGACCGCCTTGGCCTGCGCGCCGCCCGCAGACGTTCCAACCCGGAAAATCTCCTTGAGTGCGTCCGGGCCGGACATTCTCTCTATCCTGTGATCCAGGACATGGCGCGACTGCTCGACGACGTTTTTCATGCGCAGCGCAAGAAAGGCATCCCTGCGCGGACCTCTTTGCGGAGCATACTCCAGCGCCCCCATAGCCCTTGAACCGACATAGGCCAGACGATCAAGCGCCGTGACCGATGACTTCATCACGTTCTGCTGTTCCATCCATGCATCGATGACGCTGTTTCCGAAGGAATCCGGCAGGGAGTCCGCGAATACCGCGGGAAGGCCGTAGAACGCCGAAGCAGGTCGGTCGAGAAAAGAGAACTCGCGTTTTTCAAGCGGAAGCTCAAACGGCGCGATCTCCGTTCCCGAACGGAGAAACGCGTCGTCGTACTCAAAGCGATAGTGCGTAGCCGTCTTGGGTGCGATCGTTCCGACATGCCGCCCCCACAACGAAACTTCGATTGCCCTTACGTGCGAATACATCAGCGCACCGCCTTCCGGGGAGCGCTCGCCCGCAGCCTCGGCCGTCCGCCACGCTTGGCGTAGTCTCTGATCGAGACCTCATCCGGCGGGCCAAGCCGCATGATCCACTCGTCCTTCCCGAGCGTACGGCAGACCTGGATGAACGTGGTAAGCGACGCACCGCGTCCACACTCAAGATTCTTGAGCGCGCTCTCGGAAATGCCGCTGCGCTCGGACACGATTTTCTGCGAGAGATTCCTGTACAACCGCTCCCGCTTCAGCATCGATCCGATGTCTACCAGCAGATCCTCTATTTTTCCAAGCACCATAACAGTCTCTTTTTAAACCCTTGTGCTTGATATTATACCATAAGAGTTGCTTTTGCGTCTATAGTAAACCACTACTTTGCGATCTTCCAGCAAAGCCAGGCGGACAAAGTCTTGGAATCGAAGATCGTACCGCCGCGGATGGCATCTTCGACCTCGGTTTCGGAGAGGACGACGGGGTAGACGTTCTCGTCAGGATCCTGGTCCTGCGAATGGGCCGTCTCTGAAAGCTCGGCGAAATAGAGGTGAATCCGCTCCTCGCAGTACCCGGGGGTGCAGATGATCGTCGTCAGGAACTTGATGCTCGTCACCTCGTAGCCGGTCTCCTCGGCTGTTTCGCGCTTCGCGCCCTCGACCGGGTCTTCGCCCGGTTCGAGTCCGCCCGCGATGACTTCTATCAGCGCTTCTTCCGCGGCCTTGCGGTACTGCTTCACGAACACGAACTTGCCGTCGGGACGCCGCGCAAGTATCGCGACGGCGTTGCCGTGGCGGATTACCTCGCGTTTCGCCTTGCGCCCGTCGGGCAGCTCGATGTCGAGCAGGTCGACGCTGATGATCTTCCCGGTGTACTTCCGCTCCGTCGCGAGCGTCTTTTCAGTGAGGTCTGTCGTTTTCATTGTCTTGATTTAAGTCGCTTTTGAGATAATTATACCATAAAACTCCGTCTTTTGATTCCAAGGTTTTTTAGCCACAAAGGACAGGAGATGCAGGAGTGTGGGGATGGGTGAGTGTCTTTTCTAGCCACAAAGGACAGGAGATGCAGGAGTGTGAGGGCGAGCAAGCTTTCTCGTCTCGAACTTGTGTGAACCAAAATTAATCATCTCGACATTAAAACCCGCTTTTGCCAGTCTATGTGCAAGACCGTTTTCATAGACTTTTTCAAGATAGCCGACGCCGAGATACACATGCAGATCATACGCAATCTGGCGTATGGCATCGCATTTCGCATTAATCTCTTCTTCTGTCATGGCGTTTTTCCTTTTCTGCTTCTCATCTCATGTTTCTCCTGAACTTTGTGGCTAAATACTCCTGTTCCTCCTGAACTTTGTGGCTAAATACATCCCCCCGAACCTTATCATCTGAAGCATCTATCGCAAGCACTTCTTCCACGAAGAGCCGCAACGGCAGTCTGTATTTCGGCGGCAGCCACGAGAACGGATAGCAGCCAGCCTCTTCAAACAAGTCGTCTATGCTCGTGAGCTCTCTGCCAGACGACGGACTTTTGCCTTCAAGCGAGATTTCGCATTTCCGCACAAACGGCCACAATCCCGACATACAGGCCATCCGTTCGCTTCTAATTTCACATCTGGCGCAGCCGAAAAACCCCCTAAGCATTCCGTAAAGACATATTGCGAAAACAGCCAACGCCACAACGGCGAACAATGCCCATCCTACGCAAGGGATATAGAGCAAGAACGTTGCCAGCATAAGCACGATCAAAGCGCACCCGATGCCATCGAGCGATATATTCGGCGAACGCGGGCGAATGACTGCTATCCGTCCCAGCCCGTCATCCGTCGCGCTCATCTTCATCCCGCGCGGCAGATTTGCGAGACGAGTCTTGCGTGCGGCAATATACGACGCGTCATCATACTTGTTCGCAAGATTGATCTGGATCGCCAGCATCATTGCCGTGCGAGCGTATGTCCTGACCAACGGTCGGCAGGGTTGGATATACTCGCCGTCCGGCCATATCTTAACGGTGTCAAAGTCGTATGCCTTCAACGCAGAGTCGCACGTTCCGCCGGTCGCCCGCGACCATGGCGACAGCGTGAACCGCCGCGCAGGAAGCGGCAGCCGGCCAAAGAGCCAGCGGCGGCACACGCCCTCGCCATTCGCGAAGCGTATCTCCGCCGCGCATTCCACACATGCGGCGATTGCCTTTATCAGCACGGCAACCGAAAATACGAAGCCAGCGAGAATCACGAGCAGGACAACGAACAGAACCCGCCGCGACGGCACATACACCCCAGACTTCGCAAGCGCATACAGCAAACTGAACACGGCAAATCCAATAACAGACGAGAAAAGAGTCCACAACAGACTCACACCGACCGCCTTAAAACGTTTCGCTCTGTCCTTTATCGTGATCTTTGCCAGAAAACCGTCGTCCGTCTCCTTGAATTCAAGCGCATCGTCTTCGAGAGAGCCGTCAACGACGTCGGTAAGCTGGATGTCGTGCGGTTCACTTGGAAGGTCGTCGACTATCTGGAACGAATAGGCGACGCCGACTTTGGCTGCGCCCTTCGGCGCGGATGCGAGGAATCGGTCGTACCATCCGCCGCCATAGCCGAGGCGCTTTCCGCCGCGCGTAAACGCAAGGCCCGGGATGATCCATGCATAGACGCTCTTCGG
>JAEEGG010029714.1_pt1 | contig 10194 bp, 7 predicted proteins | sample 9134161 | NCBI WGS metagenome assembly JAEEGG01 (sample SAMN16246543, study PRJNA631951) | gut metagenome | biome: gut microbiome; feature: rumen; material: CR-attached | host: Bos | place: Iran: Karaj | collected 2018-10 | reverse complement strand
CGCCTCATGAAAGCCTTGTTCAAGGATCCTGAGTATATCAAGACCAACGGTGGACGTGACCAGAGCGGCAGTCTCTATACATCACTTTACGATGTGGCATCATATGTTCAGGGATCGGACCCCGGAGTGGACCTGAATGACGTATTCACCTATGAAGAATGGTATGACCTGTTCCTGATGAACAACATGCGCTGGTACTCACAGGCCGGATTCTCTCCGCTTACTGATAATGTGATTCCTTACGGCCACTGCGTAACCCTCCAGAACTTCATTGATTTTGCCGATGAGGCTCTGGCCGGCAACGGAGTAAGCGTAATGCTGCGTTACGGCCACGAGGTAACCCTGATGTCATATTTCTCACTTCTGGACCTGAACGGCTCCGGCTACAGCACCGATGACCTGGAGAGCGTAGCCGACCATTGGGCTGCATACAATCTGGCTTATATGGGCGGTAACGTACAGTGGGTATTCTTCCGCGACAAGAAGGGTGAGGTAATTGTCAAGTTCCTGCTCAACGAGAAAGAGGCTACACTGCCCGAAACCGTTCCGTTCTACACTGACGCCAAGGGCAAGGAGCAGCGCCCGTACTACAAATGGGAGGACGTAAGGAACTTCTACCTGGCCAAGATTGCATATTGGGAGGATTTCAAAGCCCATGACGATACCCCCGTCGAGGAGACTCCCCGCCGCAGCTACCGTCAGGAAATAAACACCAACTCGAACTAACCAATTCAACCAACATAACCAAAAACTTATGAGGACTTTAAAAATTTTGGCCGTAGGTGCAGTGGTTCTGTCCCTGACGGCATGCGGAAGCGGAAATTCCAAGTATGAGTATCCCTTCCAGAACCCCAATCTCAAGATTGAGAAACGTGTCGAGAACCTTCTGTCACTGCTTACTCCCGAGGAGAAGGTAGGCCTGATGATGAACGGTTCAATCTCTATTGACAGCCTTGGCATTCCTGCCTACAACTGGTGGTCGGAGGCCTGCCACGGTATCTGTATGAACGGTGCTACCGTATTCCCGCAGGCAATTGCACTTGCCGCTACATTTGATGATGCTCAGCAGTATGAGGTTTACACCGCTGTGTCCGATGAGGCCCGCGCACATTGGAACACATCGGACCACAACCAGTTCGGCAAGACACGCGCTACAGGCGGTGCATGGCATCAGGGTCTTTCATTCTGGTGCCCCAATATCAATATCTTCCGTGATCCGCGTTGGGGACGCGGCCAGGAGACAAGCGGTGAGGACCCGTACCTGACAGGTAAGATGGGAACCGCTCTTGTAAAGGGTATGCAGGGTGACAACCCCAAGTACTACAAGACACATGCCTGCGCCAAGCACTACGCCGTTCACAGCGGACTTGAGGCTGACCGCCACCGCTTTGACGTAAGCGTATCCATGCGTGACCTCTGGGAGACATACCTGCCTGCATTCAAGACTCTGGTAACCGAGGCTAACGTTCAGGAGGTTATGTGTGCCTACAACCGTTATGAGGGCGAGCCCTGCTGCGGCAGCGATCGTCTGCTCACCGATATCCTGCGCAACAAGTGGGGATTCAAGGCTCTGGTTGTATCGGACTGCGGTGCCATCAACAACTTCTATACAAAAGGCCAGCATGAGACCCATGAGAACGCCACCGATGCAAGTATCGATGCTGTGCTTTCAGGAACCGATATTGAGTGCGGTACCAGCTACAACGCTCTGGTTCAGGCAATGAAGGACGGTAAGATCAATGAGGCCGATATCGACGTATCCCTGCGCCGTATCCTGCGCTCACGCTTTGAGCTGGGCATGCACGATCCCGTTGAGATGGATCCCTGGAAGGATCTGGGTGCCGATGACATAAGCAGTCCCGCACATACCGCTCTGGCACACAAGGCTGCCGATGAGGCTATGGTTCTGCTAAAGAACCAGGGTAACATCCTGCCTCTTAAGAAGGAGGGTCTGACAATTGCAATTGTAGGTCCCAATGCTGACAATGTATCAATGCAGTACGGTAACTACAACGGTACTCCCACACGTGAGAACCAGATTTCAATCCTTCAGGCTATCCGCGCCAAGGCTCCTAACGCCAAGATTATCTACGAGCGTGGTTGCGAACTGGCCGATGACTACCTGACCGTTAACCATCTGGGTGACCTGAACAACGGCCGCGGACTCTATGCAGAGTTCTGGAACAACACCACCATGAGCGGTAAGGCTGTCAATGCAGGCTTCTACAATGAGATCAACATGCGCACCATGGGTGACTACCGTTTTGCCGACAACGTTGAGATGACCAACTTCTCAGCCCGCATGACCGGTACCTATGTTGCAGACTTTACTGGTGACCTGAGTTACAACCTGCGTGGTAACGACACCTGGAAACTCATTGTCAACGGCAAGGTTATAGCCGAGCAGAAGCAGGCTGTGCAGGGTCGTGGCGGATTCGGCCGCGGACAGCAGCCCCAGGCTCCTTCATTCAAGGTCGTCAAGGGTCGTACCTATAACATTGAACTCCAGTACACCAAGGGTGAGACCGGTTCAGCATATCTGACATTCGAGCTCAGCCAGCGCAAACTTGCTGAATTCAACTCTGTTGCACAGAAGGTTAAGGATGCCGATGTCATCATCATGGTTTCCGGTATATCGGCCCGTCTGGAGGGTGAGGAGATGCGTGTAAACTATGAGGGATTCTCAGGTGGTGACCGCACCAAGATTGAGTTGCCCAAGGTTCAGCTGAACCTGCTTGAGGCCATGTACAAGACCGGCAAGCCCGTTATCCTGGTTAACTGCTCAGGTTCTGCTATCGGCTTTGGTGCTGTAGAGAACCAGTATCAGGCTCTGCTGCAGGCATGGTACGGCGGTCAGGCCGGAGGTCTGGCTGTTGCCGATGTCCTGTTCGGCGATTACAATCCCGCAGGCCGTCTGCCGGTTACCTTCTACAAGAGCACAGACCAGCTGCCCGATGTAGAGGACTACAACATGGATCACGGCTTTACATACCGTTACTTCAAGGGTGAGCCTCTGTACGCATTCGGTTACGGTCTGAGTTACACCACATTCTCATACGGTGAGGCAACTCTGTCAAAGCAGAGCATCAAGGCCGGTGGTTCAGTAGACATTACCGTTCCTGTTACCAATACCGGTAAGATGGACGGCGACGAGGTTGTTCAGGTCTACATCAAGTCACTTGACAATCCTGCTGCTCCCATCAAGTCTCTCAAGGGATTCAAGCGCGTGAATATACCCGCAGGCCAGACCGCACAGGTTAAGATCACTCTTGAGCCCAAGGCATTCGAGTACTACGATGAGAAGATTGACGAGCTGTCAGCAATGCCCGGCCGCTATCAGATTCTGTATGGTCCCTCATCATTGGATAAGGACCTCAAGTCACTTGCTTTTGTAGTAAAGTAATTGCGTGCAATCAAAAAGAAAGCCGATTCAGACGAATCGGCTTTCTTTTTATTTGGTGTCTACCTGCAACCTCAACTCGCGGAACGGACGGGTGGGGTCGTTGGTGGTGAGGTTGATGGAGCCTAACGTGGCGTTGTGGGGTATGTTGGAATTGGTGATGGCAACCGTGACCTTGAGTTCCTTTCCGGGTTTGATTACCTGACCGGTCTGAATGCTTATAGCGGTGCCCTCCATGGGCTCTACGTTGCGGAAAATGAGGTCGGCATTGCCGGTGTTGCCAATGATGATGGTTTTCTTGTAGATCTTGCCGGGTGCCTTCTGACCAAAGTCCACGTAGGAGGGTTCAATGCGCATAACGGGTTTGTTCTTGTCCTCCTGTGACAGTTTCTCAATCCTTAAGGCATTTACAGGAATGGGTACCTGGCTTTTTACACCGTCCACTACAACCCATACGGTGTCACGGGCCATTCCGAAATGGTTCTTGCCCCGGCCTATGTTATATGTGATACGGATACTGGCTACATCCTGCGGAGTAACGATTTCGGGGCACTCTACAGACATTCCGTTACGGTTCCCGGTGGTTACGACTGACAGTTTTGCGGTCTTGTCACCTACGTTTGCAACCCTTACTATCCTGGTTACCTTCTCACCCTGGGTTATGTATCCGAAGGGGCAGTTCTTGGCGTTGGTCTTGACGGTACCGGCCAGAAGGTGGGGGTAGATCTGTTCCAGGCCCATGGGGATGGGATTGACATCGGCCGTAATCATTAGGCTGGCGTAGTTGCGGCGGTCCTTGGTGAATATCTCAACCTCGCGCAGTACACGGCCTTCGGTACGGGACGGGTCAAACGCAACGGTAAGTTCGCCATACTCACCTCCTGCAACGGGCTGGGTGGAGTAGAGCACCGTAGTGCAGCCGCAACTGGTGGCTACATTGTCTATCTGGATGGGGTTGTTGGATATGTTCGTGAACCTGAAGGTGTGCTGAACGACTCCATCGGCCTCGTTTATCTGGCCGAAATCCCACTCATATGTCTCAAATACCAAGGCTGAGTTGAGTTCCTCCTGAGCATGGGCTATGCTGACGGAGAGTGCCAGTATTGCGGTAAGTAAAGCTTTGGTTTTCATAGTCTGTAGTAGTTTCTTTCGTGTTTTATAGTTGTAATGGGGCCGTGTCCCGTGTATACGACAGTCTCATCGGGCATGGTGAGCAGTTTTGTGCGGATACCGTTCATAAGAGCCTCGTGGTTTCCGTCAGGAAAATCAGTCCTGCCGTAACTGCCCTGGAAAATGACATCGCCTGTAAATACGCAGTTCTGCTCCTTATTCCAGAATACCAGACTGCCTGGCGAATGGCCGGGAACGTGCAGTACGTGAAGAGTGGTGTTCCCAAACGATACGGTATCGCCTTCGTGCAGCATGTGGTCCGGTTCAATGGGATTGACATGACCCTCATAATTGATTCCGAAAACAGCCAATCTGGCGGACATGGTGTTGATCCAGGGCATATCCAGGTCATTGGCATAAGCTTTTACTCCGTAGGTCTGCTCTACAAAATTATTGCCGAATACGTGGTCAAAATGCAGATGCGTGTTCAATAACAGTTTTACTTGTAATGAGTTGTCTTTGATGAATGAGGCCAGTTGATCTGTCTCACCCGGATAGAAACAGCCGGGGTCGATGACTGCGGCCTCCTTAGTCTCATCCCAGATTACATAGGTGTTGACCGGAAGGAAGTTGAATTCAAAGCACTTGACCTGCATTATATCTGTACGTAGACGGTTTTCTTGTCCTTAAAGAACTCCTCGTTGAAGTATAGGCTTATCTCGGTGATTTCGGCCACCTTTCTGAACTGGGCGGCCTCGGTGCTAAGGTCTCCGCCCTTGAGGCAGATTACACCGTTGGGATAGGCGTTGCGCTGTGTCTTGCGGTCCAGCATATGGCCGGCAACCTGGCAGAGGTCGGGCAGGGGCATGACGCCTCTTGACAGTATGAACTCATACTTGTCCTTGTCCTCCTGGGCGCGCTCATGGCGGCAGATTACATTCTTGAGACCAATCTGAGCAGCAATGTCCTGTGCAACACGTACCTTTTTGCCGATGCTGTCTATAAGTGTGAAACTGCACTCGGGAAAGAGTATGGCAAGCGGTATGCCGGGCAGTCCTCCGCCGGTTCCGACATCGGCCAGACGTGTACCGTCAGCAAACCTAATGACCTTGGCTATGGCCATGGAATGGAGTATGTGATGCTCGTACAGATTGTCTATATCCTTGCGTGATATGACGTTGATTTTACTGTTCCAGTCTGTATATAACGGACCGAGAGCCTCCAGTTGTTCATACTGAAGGCTCGTCAGGTCCGGAAAATATTTCCTTATAAGCTGCATTTATTTGAGATAATAGGTGACGGTGGTTACAACGCGTACGTTCTTGATCCACGGAGTATTGCTGTCACGGTCATAGATAGAGAACTGACCCTGTGAGGCTGTCTGGATCTTGCCCAGCTTGGAGCCGGAATCATCGGCAAACTTCTGGGCTACCTCACGTGCGTTACGGGTGGCAACCTCAACCATCTGAGGCTTGAGTTCGTTCAGGCCGTTAAAGTCATACTGAACACGGTACTCATAGTCATTACCGCCTATGGCTATGCCTTTCTTGAGCAGGTCTCCCTGTTTGAGAATGAGCTGACGAACAAGATCAACATTGTCGGAGCTCACGGTCACAACCTGCTGCATCTGGTAGCGGTTGGCTATGTACTCGTTTGAGTAGCGGTTTGCGGTACGGTCATATACAGTAGGAGCGGTGGTGCTTATCTCGCTGTCCTTGATGCCGCCTTCCTTAAGGAACTTTACAATCTCGTTGCTCTTCTTTTCCATTGTTGAATAGAGCCTGACAAGGTCATTATCAACATCCTGAATAACCAGGGGCCAGATAACGTGGTCGGCCATAACCTCCTGAGTGGCAAGACCTTTTACATTTACAACACGTTTTGTGCCGGTAAACTTTCCGACAGATAGGATAATGCAGACACCCAGTGCCAGCAATCCCCAGAAATTGGTTGAATTCTTCATAACGCCTGTACTATTGGAAAATTAATTATTCAAGGTGTAAAGTTAGGTATTTTTTTCTCATATTTGCAAATACAGTACTTATTGCTAACCTTATTACAACCAATATGAAACAGATTCTTAGATGGACTATTGCCGGCATGGCTATGATGCTGGCATGTGTTACCGTACAAGCCCAACACACGTTCGCCAATCCTCTTGACGTGGTGGTAGGTAATGAACCGGCCATCAGAGGCGGTGAACCCGTTGTAATCATCTTTGAGGATAATTATTTCCTCTTTGTATCCCACAGGCGCGGATACTGGTATTCCCAGGATTTCCGTGACTGGACCTATGTTGATGCTCCCGGTTATCCTGCCGGTGTGGTATCGGTCGTGGAGATGGACGGCAAGCTGATTGGCTGCTCCATGAACAACCGTAACGTCTACTGTGCCATAGATCCCTATAAGGGAGAGTGGGAGAAGATAGGAGAACTTTCAAGTGACCGATACGGTGACGCCAACATGTTTGTGGATGATGACGGCCGCCTGTACATGTACTTTGGCTGGTCTCAGATAATGCCGTTCCAGGTTGTTGAACTGGACAAGGAGACTTTCAAGGAGAAGGGTGAGCCCAAACCGCTGTTCTGGAGTGATATCAGGAACCACGGATTCGAGGTCCGCAAACCTGAGGACGTGATCTATTCCATATTCAACGGACGCCGTGACTACGGCCCAGAGGAACTGCCCTGGATTGAGGGTCCCTACATGATCAAGCACAACGGTAAGTACTATCTGCAGTACGCAGCCATCGGCCTTGAATTCATCTCTTATTCACATGGCGTATATGTATCGGACAGCCCCATGGGGCCGTTCACATACAGCGAGCATAACCCGCTCACATTCAAGACAAGCGGTTTCCAGGTTGGTGCCGGACACGGCAGCACTTTCAAGGACAAGAAGGGTAACTTCTGGACCATCTGCATGATTCCCGCACAGTACGGTGAGGGTGGACGCGGATCAGAACTTGCCATCTATCCGTCAGCTGTCGACAAGCAGGGCGTGATGTACTCCAACACCGCCCTGGGTGACTATCCCCAGTATTATCCCGATGAGCGCAAGGTAGGCGGCGTAGACAACTATGTTGACTGGAAACTGCTGTCAGTAAACAAGAAGGCAATAGTTTCATCAACATTTGAGAACTATGCTCCCGCTCAGGCTCTGGATGAGGATTTCAAGACCTGCTGGGCTGCCGCTACAGGCGATGCCGGTGAGTTCTTCACGGTTGATCTGGGAGACAAGGCTACCATCAATGCCATCCAGTTGAACTGGGATCACATCGGCGCACAGCGTGCCGGCGGCCGAGGCGGATTCGGCGGAGGTATGATGGGCGGAGGCAGGCCTCAGCAGGCTCAGGCAGAGCGCCTGTACCAGTGCTATGAGGTGTTTGTATCGGACGATAACTCCAACTGGACCAAGATCATAAGCAAGCCCCAGAACAAGATGGAACTCAAGCATGACTATAATGAACTGGAGAATCCTGTTCAGGCCCGTTATGTGAAGGTTGTCAATGTGGCTACCTATGACAATGCCAAGTTCTCAATCAAGGATCTGCGCGTGTTCGGTACCACACCCAAGATGAAGACTCAGAAGGTTACCAAGTTCATGGCAGTACGCAATCCAGAGGACCGTCGTGAGGCCAACGTGATATGGGAGCCGGTAGCAGGTGCCGACGGCTACATTGTACGTTACGGTATTGAGAAGAAGAAACTGTACAACAGCTATATAGTTTACGGCAAGAACGACCTTTACATGCACAGCCTCAACACATCACCTGAGTACTACTTTGAGGTCGAGGCATTTACGAGTGGCCTGCCCAAATACAGCGAGAACCCGCGCGAGACCATCGGCCTGGGTGCTGAGCTTCAGATTGCACAGCGTGGCGGCGGTGGCAACGCAGGCTATGCCCAGGGTGCAGGCACCAGATATATCATGCTTAAGGAGAATGTCAATGAGTACTGGTTTGATGATATTACAGCCGGAACATGGACATTGAGCCACTCATACGGTCCCGTGCTTTGGTCAGGCCAACTCTCTGAGGCCGATGTTATCTCAAATGCTGCCAACCCCCAACCCACAGTAACGGCCAAACTGACTCTGCTGGGTGAGGGCACAAAGACCACCGGTACCCTGGAAATGCAGGTAATCCCCGGCAAGGAGAAGGCACGTATTAGGATTGTTGTTGTAAAATGATTATAATGAAAAAGTTATTGTATCTTTTAGCTGTTGCTGTGATTCCTTTTGGAGCAACAGCGCAGAAATGGGAAGGTCTGGCAGATACCCCTCAGATGGGTTGGAACAGCTGGAACAAGTTCGGACAGAATATCAGTGAGAAACTTATCCGTGAACAGGCCGATGCTATGGTGGCCGAGGGTCTGGTGGAGGCAGGTTACATCTATCTCAATATGGATGACTGCTGGCACGGCGAGCGCGATGCCGACGGATTCGTTCAGCCCGATCCCAAGACATTCCCTTCAGGTATTGAGGCATTGGCAGATTATGTACACTCCAAGGGTATGAAACTGGGTATCTATTCCGATGCCGGCCGCAAGACCTGCGCCGGACGTACAGGCAGTTTCGGCCATGAGTATCAGGATGCTCTGCAGTATGCACGCTGGGGTATTGACTACCTCAAGTATGACTGGTGCTCAAGCGAGAATATCAACCCGCGCGGCGCATACGCCCTGATGCGTGACGCACTGCGTGCAGCAGGCCGCCCCATATTCTTCAGCATGTGCGAGTGGGGCAGCAACAAACCCTGGGAGTGGGCCGAGAACATAGGCCACTCATGGCGTACCACAGGAGATATCACCGCCCGTTTTGCAGGTAACCCGCGTCAGCGCGGCTGGGGACAGACGGTACTGAGCATCATTGACCAGAACGCTCCGCTGCGCAAGTATGCAGGTCCGGGACACTGGAATGATCCCGATATGCTTGAGGTAGGCAACGGCATGAGCGTGAATGAGGACCGTGCCCATTTCAGCATGTGGTGCATGATGGCCGCTCCGCTTATTTTGGGCAATGACCTGTCTAAGATGACCGATGAGACCCGCGCCATAATACTGAACAAGAAGGTGATAGCCATCGATCAGGATAAGCTGGGCGTGCAGGGACTGCGTTATAAGACTGAAGGTGATATAGAATACTGGTTCAAGCCTCTGGAGGGCGGTGACTGGGCATTCTGCCTGCTCAACCGCGGTACAGAGCCTGTTGAATGCAACATCAACTGGCAGGATTACAATCTGACCGATGATGAGGTAAGCCATCTCTCCACATCATTTGATGCCATCACCTATAACATCGAGAACCTTTGGGAACTGAACGCCAAGAAGGCCAAGGTTGGTAATACCAAGAAGGCTCTCAAGGTAACGGTTCCCGGTCATGACGTTGCAATGTACAGGCTAACTCCCGCAAAGAAATGAAGTTAGCTAGCTATTTGAAACTTTTTTATTCAATTTGATTGCAATTTGAAATTATATACGTAATTTTGCGACGTTTTGGAATGATAATGGAGGGAAAAGTTACATATAACTGTCTGTCTAACCAGATGAATGACAAGCAGAATCTGAATAATAATCAGATTCCGGTTTCCCCGTGTTGTTTCACCAGTCGGATAATATGACGGAGATTTTGGAAATACTTATTGGATAATTTGAGTGAAGGCTGGTTCAGTTTGAATCAGCCTT
>JAEEGG010029711.1_pt1 | contig 10195 bp, 6 predicted proteins | sample 9134161 | NCBI WGS metagenome assembly JAEEGG01 (sample SAMN16246543, study PRJNA631951) | gut metagenome | biome: gut microbiome; feature: rumen; material: CR-attached | host: Bos | place: Iran: Karaj | collected 2018-10 | reverse complement strand
GCGGATTGAGATCCAGGATGTGAGAGACGCGTCAAAGAAGGTTGCGGTGAACGAACGGAAACGGCCGGTCGAGCACCCCGGTCTCGGTGAAGGCGGAAAGTATCACCGGGAGGGCGAGACAACGGCACTTCCCGAATCGACTTTACTGACCTTTGCGCTTGCCGGTAACCAGAACTGCGGAAAGACAACGCTTTTTAACCAGTTGACCGGCGCCAACCAGCATGTCGGGAATTTTCCGGGCGTGACGGTGGATCGAAAGGACGGACACATCCGCGGCAACGACAAGACGCTTGTGACGGACCTGCCGGGCATTTATTCGATGTCCCCGTATTCGAGCGAGGAGCTCGTGACGAGACAGTTTATTCTTGACGAAAAGCCGAAAGGCATTATCAATATTGTGGATACCACCAATCTTGAGCGGAACCTGTATCTGACGATGCAGCTGATGGAGCTCGAGGTGCCGATGGTACTTGCCCTCAACATGATGGACGAGGTCCGGGAGAACGGCGGCTCAGTTTTGGTGAATGAGATGGAGCGCCGGCTCGGCATTCCGGTCGTTCCGATTTCCGCCGCGAAGAACGAAGGTATCGACGAGCTTGTGGACCATGCGCTTCACGTGGCCCGTTATCAGGAAAAGCCTGCCGGCTTTGAGGAGATTGACTTCTGCGATGCCGAGGAGGCGGGCGGCGCGGTGCACAGGTGTCTGCACAGCATCAGCCACCTGATCGAAGACCATGCGAAGGAAGCGGGGATTCCCGTGCGGTTCGCCGCATCTAAGCTTGCCGAAGGCGACGAGATCATTTTGAAGGCTTTGAAGCTCGACGCCAACGAGCAGGAGACGCTCGAACATATCATTACGCAGATGGAGACGGAGCGCGGGCTGGACCGCTCGGCGGCGATCGCGGACATGCGGTTCCGTTTCATCAACAAGGTCTGCGCGGAAACGTTGATCCGTCCCACGGAGAGCAAGGGGCATCTTCGGAGCCGTAAGATTGACCGGGTACTTACCGGACGTTTCACCGCGATTCCGCTGTTCGTCCTTATAATGGGGCTTGTGTTCTGGCTTTCCTTTAACGTCATCGGCGCGTTTTTCCAGAATCTTTTAGAGATGGGAATCGAAGCGCTCGGAAAGCTGACGGAGCGGGGACTTGACGCATGGCAGGTGAACCCCGCCGTACGGAATCTGATCATCAACGGTATCTTCGCCGGTGTCGGCAGCGTTCTTTCATTTCTGCCGATCATCGTTACGCTGTTCTTCTTCCTTTCGATGCTTGAAGACAGCGGATATATGGCGCGTGTCGCTTTCTTCATGGATAAGCTGCTCCGTAAGATCGGACTCTCGGGTCGAAGCATCGTGCCGATGCTGATCGGCTTCGGCTGTACGGTTCCGGCGGTTATGTCGTCAAGGACGCTTCCTTCGGAACGCGACCGTAAGATGACGATTCTTCTGACACCGTTTATGAGCTGTTCCGCGAAGGCGCCGATTTATGCGTTCTTCGCGCTCGCGTTCTTCCCGAAGCACGCGGCACTTGTGACCATCGGACTTTACGTGCTCGGTATATTCGTCGGAATTCTCGCAGCCGCCGTGTTACGGCTTACCGCATTCCGCGGCGAGGCGGTTCCGTTCGTCATGGAGCTTCCGAATTACCGCATGCCGAGCGCGAAGAACGTGGCGCAGCTCCTTTGGGAGAAGGCTAAGGATTTCCTCACGAGAGCGTTTACGGTAATCTTCGTTGCAACGATTGTCATCTGGGTTCTGCAAAATTTCGATTACCGGCTGAATTATATCGGCGAAGCGGATTCAAAGAAAGGCCTCCTTGCGCTGCTTGCAGGCCTGATTGCGCCGGTCTTTAAGCCTCTCGGCTTCGGAAACTGGCAGTGCTCGACGGCCTTGATCTCCGGCTTCCTCGCGAAGGAGAGCGTTGTTTCGACGTTACAGATTCTGTTCGGTGACACCGTAACGGCGGTAATCTCGCCGGTTGCCGCAGCATCGCTTCTCGTGTTCTGCCTGCTGTATACGCCCTGCGTTGCGGCGGTCGCATCCGTACGTAGAGAACTCGGAAGACGCTGGGCCGCGGTGATGATCGTGTCGCAGTGCGCGATCGCGTGGATTGTGGCATTTGTCGTACATTCGATCGGATTATTGCTGTAAAAAATCGCCGGCTGCGGGGAGACCCGGCCGGCGTTTTCATAAGCGGACTGTATATTTGAGATGCTTTCGAAGAGAACCGTTTCAGGAGAAAACTATGGAGATGAAAGTAATTGCCAGAATCGAGAACCGCTTCACCGGCAAATTCGGAATCCCCAGACAGAGCGGGCTTGCGGATACGGAGGAGGCGCGCATCGTGTTTCTTCCCGAGTACCGGAATCCGGACGCGCTCCGGGGAATCGAGGGATACTCGCACCTTTGGATCTTGTGGGATTTTTCGGAGGCGGAGCGGAAGGAGGCGTGGAGCCCTACGGTGCGGCCGCCGCGGCTCGGGGGCAATACGAGAATGGGCGTGTTCGCAACGAGAAGCCCGTACCGTCCGAATCCCATCGGACTTTCGTCGGTACGGCTCGTGCGGGTCGAAACAGACACCCCGGAGGGACCTGTTTTAGTGGTTTCCGGGGCGGATTTAATGAACGGAACGCCGATTTATGATATCAAACCATACCTGCCGTATACGGACTGTCACACGGACGCGACATCCGGCTTTGCGGGAGAGTACGTAGACTACAGACTGGCTGTGGATTTGCCGGCCAATGTAGAAGCCGAAGCCCTCGCGCTCGGAATGGACGAAGGGATGCTTCAGGATCTTCAAAACGTGCTGTCCCTTGATCCGAGACCTGCGTATCAGAATGATCCGGACAGGCGCTACGGCATGTCCTACGGGGATTATGAGGTTTCCTTCTTCGTTTCGGATAACCGCATCCAGGTTTCGAACATCCGGCTTCGCTCGTCCTGAACGTGCGTCTGCTCTTCGCGGATGGCGCGGGCTTCGTTCCGGTAGGCGGTGGGCGTGCAGCCGTTCAGCTCCCGGAACTGCCGGTTGAAGTTGCTGAGGTTTTCGAAACCGCAGGAAAATGCGATCTCCGCGACGGTCATATCGGTTGCCTGCAAAAGAATGCAGCTCTGGTGCAGCCGATGTGCGAGCAGGTACGCGACGGGAGAGGTGTGGAACTCCTTTTTAAACAGCGCGCTGAAGCGGCTCACACTCAGGTTGACCTTCGAGGCGAGTTCGTCAATCGTGATCGGGCGCTGATAGTTCTGATAAAGATAATCAAGGGCCGGTTCGAGCCGACTGTAGCTGCGCTGGGGCTTTGATCCGTGTCCTGCGTGCAGATAAAGCTCCGACCAGATGCCGAACAGGATGCTTCTTAGCATCAGATCCGACTGGTCGTAGGGTATGTATTCGTAAAGCCGGGATTCCCGAACAAGGGAGATGACGTGCTCCTGCCAGTCATTATCGTGCGTCATGTGCTCGGGAAGCCGGATATCGCCGCGCTCCACCGGAGCAAGGTACGTATCGTATAGGGCACCGGTGCGTTCCGGGGCAATAACCTCCGGACGGAATACGAGCGCAAGGAAACGGCAGGAATTGGATTCCGCCTTGTAGCAGGCGTGAAGCGCATAGGGCGCAATGTAGGCAACCTCACCTTCCTTAAGGTGATAGGTGCGGTCGTCGATTCTTATGTTTACGTCACCGTTCTCCACGAGAAGCAGTTCCGCCTCTTCGTGCCAGTGCAGATAGAGCATCAGCATGGAATCGTCCGATTCCGCGTCGGTCTCATGAACGGCGAAAGGATAGCGCCGGTTTCCGTGTACAACGGTATCTTTGAGTTTCAGGGGGAGTTCCATGGAATTCGCCTTCTTTTTTTGATGATTATAGTAAGATAGTATCACATTTGAGGAAGAATGCAATAGATTTTTGCCATATTTTAGGAATATAATACACTCATAAATGAAGCAGGTGATTTCATTATTCCCTTCGCGTAATATATTGAGACAGATAGACCGGAAACCTTCGGACCATCCCACCGAAGGTTTTAGTCTGTCTAAGAGAAAAAGCAGAAAGCACGGTGTGGCATCAGCCATCCTCCGTGCTTTCTTTATATTTGAAGGTTGAAGTATAGGGAACTTCCGATCTCACAGGTTTGCGCGCCGGCCCTTACCGGCTTCGCAGCGGTCTGCCGCTTCTAGCTCACGCGGCGGTCCATACCGGGATTCTCTTTGGTAAGGTCCTCAACCGACTCGATGCGGCCGTCCAGTACGCGTACGAGCTTCGTGCCGTAGCGGGCAGCCTCCTCGGAATGGGTAACCTGAACGATCGTCATACCGAGGCGTTTGTTAATCTCGCGGAAGAGCTCCATGATGCGCATGCCGGTCTTCGAATCCAGGTTTCCGATGGGCTCATCAAGGAACAGAATCTCCGGATCGAAGACGAGTGCTCTTGCGATTGCCACACGCTGTTGCTGGCCGCCGGAGAGCTCACGGGGCGTCAGCTTTCTCTTATCCGTCATGCCGATGATCTCGAGTACTTCGTCAATCTTCTTCTTGTAAGAGGAGCGCTTCTTGCCGGCGATCATCAGAGGAAGCGCGATGTTGTCCTCAACGTTCAGGTTCGGTACGAGATTATAGAACTGGAACACAAAACCGATCTTGTCGCTCCGCATGTCGCAGAGGTCCTTTTCCTTCATTGTGCTGAGGTCCGTCCCGTAAAGGGAAACGCTTCCGCTTGTGGGCTTGTCAAGGCCGCCGAGGAGATAGAGGAGTGTCGATTTGCCGCAGCCGGACGGCCCCATGATGGAGACGAATTCGCCCTTCTCCACATTCAGATTGATGTTCTTTAAGATGTTGGCAGTCTCTCTGCCGTTAACAAACGATTTATTCAGGTCCTTAATGGTAATTGCATTCATGATAGATTCCTCCGTGGATTCTTGATTTATTCGTATTTGAGTTCGTTTACAACACTTAAGTTCTTGGAACGGCGCATGGTCGAAAGCGACGCGATGAAGACGATTCCGACAAATGCGACGAGAAATGCGGGGGTTCCCTTCCAGTCATACAGGATATCGAAGGGGGTACCGATGTAGTAGAGCATTCCGGTTACCAGACGGTTCGTCAGTAGGGTGAAGGGAACGGCGATTATCACGGCACTCACTACGCAAAGGATGCTTTCCGAAAGAACCAGTCTCTTTCTCTTTGAACCGTTCATGCCGACCGAGGCCATCATGGCAAATTCCTTACGCCGCTGGTTAAAGCTGATGACGATGTTGTTGAAGATTCCGATGGCCGAGATCGCGATGGCCAGATAGGAGAAGATCGAAATCAGGTTAACGATCATCGCGTTCTGATCCACATTGTCCTGCATTCTCGTGTCACGGTCACTGTAGGTTGCGCCGTAGCTTGTGAATAAGGATTTGAAGGAAGCTTCGGCAGCGTTTTTGTCACCATTGATCTTAAAGGAGAAGCCCTCAACCTCGCTGTCATGGTAGACATCGACGTAATCGGATCTTCTAAACAGAATGAATTTACCGGAGTTTAAAAGCTTGCCGTCCGCTATGCAGGCAACGCGCCACTCGTGGGTGATTCCGTTTACGGAAAGCTTCAGCGTGTCACCTTCCTTAAGCTTCATGTCTCTTGCAAGGGCCGTCGTTACGAGAATCGTGTCGTCCTCTGCGTTCGAGAAATCCAGGTAGGATTCGCGGTACTTATCCTCCATGAGGTGCATGTACTGATTGTATTTTGCGTAAGGCTCCGGCTCGACTGCCGTCGCGAGAATCTGGGTTCCTTCATGCTCGGCGATGCGGAAGGCCTGCGGGCTTACGGTACTCTGATCCACATAGGGATTCGTCTGCAGTTCCTTGAGGATTCTGTCATAAGAACTCTCGTCGGAACCGGAGGGAAGGATGTTGTCGACTTCAAAGTCGTATTCGAGTTCCTCATAGGCTTCGATGACAACCTTGGTCATCGTACGGCCGGTGGAGGAGCAGCTCAGGATTCCGTTCAGCGCGATGATCAGAAGTACGATGTTACTGATCAGAAGTCTTGAGGTACGGATATTGTTGCAGGCAAGCCACATGGTCGTGTTGCCGCGGAATACTTTGCAGAAGAATGTCATCAGGACCTTGATAAGGGCCGGTGCCGCCATGATGATGCCGATGTAGCAGGCCGACGCGGCAACGATGGATAACGGAGAAATCTCGCCGTCAAGAATCAGGGTGATGACAATGGAGGAAGCAAACAGGAGAAGACCGATTACGGTACGAACCGTATGCTTCTTATGGGTGCTCTCCACGCGGTTCAGGATAACGTCCTTCGTCTCAAAACCGGCAATCCGGCGGACCGGAAGCCATGCCGCGATAACCGAGATCACGACGGCAAATGCTATGCCGAACAGAACATGCAGCCAGTTGATGCGGAAGGGAAGATAGATGCCGTATTCCCGAAGCGGGGAAACGAGGCGGTTTACAAGAAACAGGATTCCTTCGCCGAGGGCGCTTCCGACGATGCCGGCAAGAAGCGCGTAGCAGGCGCTCTCAAGAAGTACGATGAAACGTAACTGGCGTTTCGTGGAGCCCTGGCTTAAGAACGTTCCGAAGACCGGAATCCGTTCGCTGATGATCATTTTGAATACGCCGCTTATGATCAGAATGCTTACGATAATGATGATACCGAGCACAAGCCCGACGGAGAGGATAAGGGAGGAGATGTCTCCGAAGAACAGGCTGTTGGTACGATCGGCTGCCTTAACCGAGGTGTTGATCTCGTTGAAGCGGTCAACCGCTTCCTTGATCTGGTCTGCGGTAGCCGTCTTACCGGACTTTCCGGTGGCGACCTTCGCGTACATAACGTTGTAGGCGTCGGGGGAGCCCGCCTTTTCGTTCATAAAGCGGTAGGAGACGATGACACCGAAGGTTTCCTTGCTGTCGGCGTAGAGAACACCGTCTGTGACGGCGATGGCTTTCACGGTAAATGTGACCGGCTCACCGTAGAGGCTTAGTGTAAGTTCGCTTCCGACCGAGAGGTTTCTTTCCTTCGCCGTACGTTCGGAAACGATACATGCGGCAGTTCCGTCGTCGGCCCACTGTCCGCTCTTAAGTACCCCGCTGAAGGACTTCTGTCCGTGCAGCGTTACGTAATATAATTTGTCGTCTTTACTGATAACCCCGGTTCCGGTGATTTCGCCCTGCAGATCCGTAAGGCCCTCTGCATCGAAATCGTTTTCCGTGAACCAGGCGCCCTCAACCGAGCTGAGGGCCACTTCGCGTCCTTCCGTCGCCCGTCTCGTGGGCTCCGAGAAGCTGTCCTTGATGGTATCCATCATTCCGACGCAGGCAACCAGCAGTCCCGCGCTGATCGCGACGGAGAGAATGACGAGAAGGAGTCTGCCCTTCTTCTCCATCATGTTTTTTCGGATGTACCGAAACAAAATCTTCACTTCTTCAACCTTCTTTCTTCTCGTATCATTTTCCGGATACTTTGTTTTCGTTTTTGTTTACAGTCGCAAGTATAACGGAGAGTTCTTAAATGATATTTGAGGAAAGATTAAAGTTAGATTAAAAAAATCCGTTTTCGTTACGGTTTAACCATTGCAAGAGGCAAATGAAACCGTTACAATATAGAAAAAGAGTTTGAAAGGAGCGCAAAATGGAATCGATTTTTTCGCGTTTTCAGATAAATGACGGGTTTTTCTCCCCCCTCGAGGAGAAGGTGCGCACGGTGGTGCTTCCTTATCAGGAAAAGGTATTGAAGGATGAAGTTCCGGGAGTGGAGAAGAGCCACGCCGTCGCGAATTTTAAGGCGGCTGCCGAGATGCTCCGTACGGGAAAGTGCACGGAAGAGTTTTACGGAATGGTCTTTCAGGACAGTGACGTCGCCAAATGGCTTGAGGCCGCGGCATATTCCCTGCAGAATACCCCCGATCAGGAGCTGGAGGCACATTGCGACGAGATGATCGACATTGTCAGTGCAGCGCAGCAGGAGGACGGCTATCTCAATACCTACTTTACGGTGAAGGAGCCCGGACGGCGCTGGACGGACCTAAGTGAGTGCCACGAGCTTTACTGCGCCGGTCATATGATCGAGGCGGCGGTTGCCTACGCAGACGCCACCGGGAAGACGAAGCTTCTCAATGTGATGTGTAAATTTGCCGATCATATCTATCGTCATTTTATAGAAGAAGGCAATCCGGGGTTCCCGGGGCACGAGGAGATTGAGCTGGCGCTTCTTCGTCTGTACCGGAAGACGGGAGAGGAGAAGTATAAGGAACTCGCGGCACATTTCATTAACGCGCGCGGGGACGGGGGCGCGTTCTTTAAGAAGGAAAGCGAGGAGCGCGGATGGTTCCTGTGGGGCAAGCATCCGGCGGCGCCCGAATACAACCAGACGCACCTGCCCGTAAGAGAGCAGAAGGATGCGGTGGGGCACGCGGTCCGCGCCGTCTACCTGTATACCGGAATGGCCGACCTCGCGGCGGAAACCGGCGACGAGGAGCTGAAGCATGCCTGCCGGAATCTTTATGAAAGCATCACAAAGCGCCGCATGTACCTGACCGGCGGAATCGGTTCCGCCTATGAGGGAGAGGCGTTCACGACCGATTACCATCTGCCGAACGACACCGCCTATGCGGAGACCTGCGCGGCCGTCGGCTTATGCTTTTTCTTACGGCAGATGTTACGTATCGAGAAGAAGGGCGAGTATGCTGACATTATGGAACGCGCGCTTTATAACGGCGTGCTCGGCGGCATGCAGCTTGACGGAAAGCGTTTCTTCTATGTAAATCCTCTGGAGGCGGTTCCCGGAACAAGCGGGGTTGCCGCATCAATGAGGCATGCGCTTCCGGAGCGCCCAGGCTGGTTTGCCTGCGCCTGCTGCCCGCCCAATGTGGCAAGACTTCTCGGCTCCGTAGCCGAGTATGCCTACAGCATCGAGGACGGCGCACTCTATGCGCACCTGTATCTCGGCGGAACAATAGACATGCAGAAGGAGTTCGGCGGAAAGATTATCGTGGAGAGTGAGTATCCGAAGAACGGGCATGTAATGTTCACATTTGTCCCTGCAGGAGCGGAGCCGATGGATGTGAAGCTTGCCGTCCGGGTTCCCGGTTATGCGAAGAAGGTGCAGGTGCTTAGGAACGGTTCTTTGTATGTCCCGGATGTGGAGGACGGGTATGCCTATATCGAGGGCACATTTCACACCGGAGACAGTTTAATACTGAATATCGACTTAAGCGCGAGGCGCGTCTATGCAAATCGCCATGTTGCTGCGGATTCCGGGCGCATTGCATTCCTTCGTGGACCGCTTGTGTACTGTGCGGAGGGCGCGGACAATGACGGCGACGTGCTCGGGCTTCGTGTGAGCCGTACCGCACCGATTCGGGAGATCGATGGTGCGCCGGACGGAATGCCGATGCTTGTCGTATCCGGAAGCCGCATCGAAACCGATGACGAGCTGTATTCCTTCGAGGCGCCGGAGAAGGAGCCGGTCGGAATCCGTCTTGTGCCGTACTATACCTGGGGCAACCGCGGGCTTAACGAGATGCGTGTCTGGATTCCGAAGGAATAAATAAACAGTCGTATTTTGTCCTATTTGATGTATTTTTTTATATTTTTCAACGAAAAATGTCATTTTTTAACTTTTTTCTTGACTTGAATAGATTAGTTAATGTATAATCCACACGTTGTCTGAAAAGACAGGAAGAGGATTATATATTATATGAAAAAAGTTATGTGTGTCTTCGGTACGCGTCCGGAGGCTATTAAAGTATGCCCTTTGGTCATTGAGCTCAAGAAGCGCGAAGGGCTTGAAGTAAAGGTCTGCGTGACGGGGCAGCACCGCCAGATGCTTGATCAGGTGCTTAGGGCCTTCGATGTGCAGCCGGATTATGATCTGAATATTATGAAGGAGAGGCAAACGTTATTCGACATAACGCTTGCCATTCTTTCGTCTTTTAAAGAGGTTCTCGAAAAGGAGAAGCCCGACGTCGTGCTGGTGCACGGCGACACGACCACCGCATTTGCCACGGCACTTGCGTGCTTTTACATGCAGATTCCGGTGGGACATGTGGAGGCAGGGCTTCGGACTGAAGTGGTAAGCTAAAAGTAGACACCGGCACACTTTTTGTAGACATTACTCTCTGATAATAGTACCATCTTTACAGAAGTAATCACTCTTGCAAAATAGTTCCTCATGGAGGTGTCAATGAAATAC
>JAEEGG010029709.1_pt1 | contig 10195 bp, 8 predicted proteins | sample 9134161 | NCBI WGS metagenome assembly JAEEGG01 (sample SAMN16246543, study PRJNA631951) | gut metagenome | biome: gut microbiome; feature: rumen; material: CR-attached | host: Bos | place: Iran: Karaj | collected 2018-10 | reverse complement strand
TACAGGTCTCTTTTCTGTTGAGAGGCAAAGACATCGATGCTGATTCCTGCTTCCCGTGCTGTGTTGTGGAGGTGTACTGCGATGATGAACTTTGATGAATTCCTGGAAGCTACCAGAGCCCGTGTTCAGGAGGAGCTTCCTGATACGCAGGTGAAGATCCAGGAGGTCAATAAGCTGCAGGGCGAATCCTACATTGGGATCTCCGTCCAGCCGGAAGGCGCTGCGGCAGCTGCCACGTTTAACATCGGCCCGGCCTTTGAGCGTTACCAGGCGGATCCGTCCCAGGAGAGTGCCATTCTCGATAAGATCGCCGCTGATGCAAAACAGGTGTCTAGCGCCATCCCGGTGTTTGAGGTCAACAGCATCACGGACTACGAAAGCGCGAAGACCCATCTCGTGATGCAGGTTGTCCCGGTGGAACCTAATGCAGAAATGCTGGAGAACATCCCGCATAAGACTGTGGAAGATATCGCAGTCGTGTATCGCGTGGAGCTTCCCCATCCTGAAGACAGCTCCGCAACAACTCTGGTGACGAACCAGCTGCTGGATCAATACGGCGTCAATCCGGAACAGCTTCACGCAGATGCGGTTGCAGCGCAGCTGGCCAATCATCCTCCGGTTCTCAAGAACATGTCCGAGATGATGGCAGAGATGTCCGGCGGCATGTTTGACATGCCGGAATCGCCCATGTGGGTGGCGACAGTCGAAGGCGGCATGAACGGCGCTTCCGTGACCCAACTCCCGGATTTCCTTCAAGAAGCTTCAGACAGGCTCGGCGGTGACTTCTTTGTCCTCCCTTCTTCCGTGCATGAGGTTCTTTTTATTCGTGATGACGGATCTTTTGAACGGGAACAGCTGGAAAGCATGGTTCAGGGCGTTAATGCCACTGAGGTCAGCGAAGCGGATTTCCTCTCCGACAGTGTCTATCACTATGACAGTGATGATCACGTCTTCGAGAAGGCAGTTACCTTTGAAAGCCGCGTGGCAGAACAGTCTGCCGTCTATGCAGCCGAGGCTCCGGCTCCTGCCGTCGAGACGATGACTGTCCTTCTGGTGGAGCCGAACCAGCATCCCCGTCCCGTTGAGATCGGAACCGGGCTGGAAAATCTTCAGAGCGCTGTCGGCGGCTATATCGAGGTGGTCTATCCCTTCGATGAGCCGGTAGCCCTGGTCATGAATGAAGAGGGCAAGCTCGACGGTCTGCCACTTAACAGGGCCCTCAGGGATGATAACGGCGAGATCTACGACGTGGTAGCCGGTTCCTTCCTGGTGGTCGGCCTTACGGATGAGGATTTCGGTTCCCTTACGCCGGACCAGATGAAGACCTTTGAAGAGAAGTTCCATTCTCCGGAAGTCTTTGTCCGAATGGGCCGTGGGATCATGGCTGTCCCCCTTCCGGACGAAAAGGTCGAGAAACAGCAGGACAAGAAGGTGGATGCTCCGGAGCTGAAGCCGCACAAGAAAGTTAAGGAGGAAACCCTGTGATGAGATGGATCATCCCGATGCTGTGCTTCTTCGGAGGGGCCATGTTCGGCATGCTGACCATGGCCCTGATGGTGGCCAGTAGCCGGGAAAGCAGAAATGAGGAGGTGATGACGGATGCAGGAGGAAGTCGAATGCAGGACTGTGAACCTGGCGGTCAGCACGACGAAGCTGAGCGCACGTACCATAGTATCTGCGGTCCGGGCCTATCTGAACCACAGGAAAAATGTGGCGGTAAAGAAGGAGCATAACGCTGAAAAGACGCCTGAAGGAAAGCAGACTGTGAAGGAGCTTATTGGCCAGGGACAGGGTGTCACCAATATCGATATTGCCAAGACGGATCTCAGGGGCTTTGAAAAGGTGGCCAGGAAATACGGCATCGACTATGCGATCCGGAAGGATTCCTCCGTGGATCCGCCGAAATACCTGGTCTTTTTCAAGGCTAAGGATGCGGATGCGATGACTGCCGCCTTCAATGAGTATTCCCAGAAGGCTCTCAGGAAAGAGGAACGTCCGAGCGTCCTGGATCAGCTCAGGAAGTTCAAGGAGCTGGTGGCTGCCCTCCCCGGCAAGGTCATTAACCGGGAGAAAAAGAGGGAGCTTGACCGATGAATACGAAAAAGCTGAAAAAGATCATCATCAAAGCTCTGCCGTATGTGCTGATGGGCCTCGTCTGTACCAATCTGGGCGAGGCCTGGCGGCTGGCTGAAGGCGCGGATGCCAGTAAGAAGCTGCTCTCATTTTTCAGCACGCTGGGGACAGCCTTCAGCAATCCTCTCCCGAGCTTTCATCCCGTGGATCTCCTGGTCGGTGCCATCTGCGGCGGCGCTCTGTACCTTGCGGTTTATACCCGCCATAAGAACGCAAAGCATTTCAAGCACAACCAGGAATACGGATCCGCCCGGTGGGGCACCCATGCAGATATTGAGCCCTTTATGGATCCCAAGTTTGAGAATAACGTGATCCTGACAGCAACTGAGCGCCTGACCATGAGCAACCGCCCCAAGAATCCGGCCAATGCCAGGAACAAGAACGTCCTGATCGTCGGCGGCTCCGGCTCCGGTAAAACAAGATTCTGGCTGAAGCCCAACCTGCTCCAGATGCACAGTTCCTATGTCGTAACGGATCCGAAAGGAAGTATTTTGGTGGAATGCGGCTATGCGCTTCAGAAGATCGGAAAGTATGAGGTGAAGGTATTTAATACCATCAATTTCAGCAAGAGCATGCATTATAACCCCTTTGCCTATATCCACAGTGAAAAGGATATCCTGAAGCTGGTTACGACGCTGATCGCCAATACCAAGGGCGACGGCAAGTCCGGTGATGAGTTCTGGACCAAGGCGGAAACGCTGTTGTACTGTGCGCTGATCGGGTATATCCATTACGAAGCGCCGGTTGAGGAGCAGAACTTCGCTACGCTGATCGAATTCATCAACGCCATGGAGGTCCGGGAAGACGATGAAGAGTTCCAGAATCCCGTGGATATCATGTTCGAGAACCTGGAAAAAAGGAACCCGAAACACTTCGCAGTCAGGCAGTACAAGAAATATAAGCTGGCTGCTGGCAAGACCGCTAAGTCGATCCTCATTTCGTGTGGGGCGAGGCTGGCGGTCTTTGATATTCAGGAGCTAAGAGAGATTACTGCCTACGATGAACTGGAGCTGGATACCATCGGAGACCGGAAGACGGCGCTGTTCCTGATCATGTCCGATACGGACGCCACCTTCAACTTCCTGATCTCCATGATCTACACCCAGCTCTTTAACCTGCTGTGCGAGAAAGCGGACGATGTGTACGGCGGCAGGCTCCCGGTCCATGTCCGGTGCCTGATCGATGAGGCGGCGAACATCGGCCAGATCCCCAACCTTGAGAAGCTGGTTGCTACAATCCGAAGCCGTGAGATCTCAGCCTGCCTGGTGCTGCAGGCAAGGTCCCAGCTGAAGGCAATCTACAAGGACAATGCTGATACGATCATCGGCAACTGTGATTCCAAGATCTTTCTCGGAGGAACAGAACCGACAACTCTGAAGGAACTGAACCAGTCACTTGGCAAAGAAACCATCGATACGTACAACACAGGCGAAAGCCGTGGCCGGGAGGAGTCACATTCCCTGAATTATCAGAAGCTGGGACATGATCTTCTTTCTGTTGATGAACTTGCAGTGCTTGAAGGAAGCAAATGCATTCTGCAGCTTCGCGGTGTGCGTCCTTTCCTGTCAGATAAATATGATCTGACCCAGCATCCGAATTACAAACTCACCGGAGACTATGACAAAAGAAAGATGTTTGATATCGAGAAGTTCCTGAACCGGAAGATGGTGCTAAAGCCGGATGAGAAATACACAGTCATTAACATGGACGCTTGATCCTGGGCCGAATGGTTCCGGATCTTTTTCGTTACTGCGAAGGAGGTGGTGCCTAACGAGAGTCACTTATTTCGAATGAATGGAATGATTAGAAAAACAACTCGCGAAAATGACGTTTACGAAACGTGGAAAGGATGGAAATGATGAGCGAAAGCATTATTACGATCAAATTTGCAAGAGGCTTGCTGGGTGAGGAATTCACAGCAAAGAACGGAAATGAACTGGTTCGGGTGAAGATCCCGAATGAGGATCCGGAAGATCATTCTCCCTGGGCAAGCTTCGTAGTACCAGTCGATGCTGTCTATGACAGTCAGAACGGAAAGGCGATCTGTGTGGATCTTCCTGCCGATGGAGAAACCACAGTCACCAAATCACACCTGAAGGGAAAGGATCCTGACGGGAAGAATCTCTGGGAGGATGAACGGTATAAGGTGAGCAATTCTCAGCTGAAGGAAATGGTTGAGTTCTATAAGAAAAAGCCCAGAGAGAATGCACGATAATGAACGGTAAAACTGAATATTCCTATCACAGACGCAGACGGATCTCAAAAGGGTTCGGCTGCTTTTTTTGTTTCATGGCAGTTACAGCTGCCGTTTATCTTGTCCTCAATTCCAGAAACTCCGGTCACCGGACAAAACACATTGAAATCAACTAAGCGGTCCATGAGAAACCGGAAAACAGGAATTTTGGAATACACATTATCAGCCGCATAGACGGCAAAGGAGGAAATCGAATATGGCATTTTTCAACAGCGCAGTTGGTGTACTGCAGACTCTCGTAATCGCTCTTGGCGCAGGCCTCGGTATCTGGGGCGCAATCAACCTCATGGAGGGCTATGGTAACGACAACCCTGGTGCAAAGTCCCAGGGAATGAAGCAGCTGATGGCAGGAGGAGGTGTCGCACTGATCGGGACCACTCTTGTACCGCTTCTCGCAGGACTGTTCTGATCGGGAGGTGATCTTCTAAGTGGACACGATCTTTCAGCAAATCGCTGATTGGCTGAAAGAAATGCTCGTGGGCGGAATCATGAACAGTCTGACAGGCATTTTCGATGCTGTGAATCAACAGGTCGGAAATGTCGCGACGCAGGTAGGGACGACCCCGGCGAGTTTTTCGCCGGGAGTCTTCTCCATGATCAGAGGGGTGTCCGAGTCGGTGATCGTTCCGATAGCCGGCCTAATTCTGACTTTCATCGCCTGCTACGAGCTGATTCAGCTGATCATCGACCATAATAATCTGGCGAATTTTGAGACATGGATCTTCTTCAAGTGGATCTTCAAGACCTTTGTAGCAGTCATGCTGATCACAAACTGCTTCAACATTACTATGGCGGTCTTTGATGTGGCACAGCATGTGATTGCCTCAGCCGGAGGCATTATCGGAGGAAATACAGCGATCGACGATTCTGCCATCGCCGGCATGCAAAGCACGCTGGAAGCCATGGAAGTCGGGCCGTTACTCGGTGTCTATCTACAGACATTCCTTCTGAACTTTGGCATGAGGATTATGTCTCTGATTATTTTCATTATCATTTACGGACGTATGATCGAAATTTATCTCATGACAAGTCTTGCACCGATCCCGTTTTCAACTTTCGGAAACAGAGAACAGAGCCAGATCGGACAGAACTATCTGCGATCCCTGTTCGCACTGGGATTTCAGGGGTTTCTCATTATGATCTGTGTCGGCATATACGCTGTGCTGATTCAGGGAATCTCTTTCTCCAGTGATGTCGTTGCATCGATATGGGGAGTTCTGGGATACACAGTTTTGCTTTGCTTCACGTTGTTCAAGACTGGAAGCCTGGCAAAGTCTGTTTTCAATGCACATTAAGGAGGTGGCAACTTGTCAGCATATATCTCAGTACCAAGGGATCTGACCAAGGTCAAATCCAAAATCTTTTTCAATCTGACGAAGCGGCAGCTGATCTGTTTCTCTATCGCAGCAGCGATCGGGATCCCGGCTTACTTCCTTTTGCGGAAGACCGGGAACATGAGCTTTGCGGCCATGTGCATGATCATCATTATGCTGCCGTTTTTCTTCCTGGCTATGTATGAACGTGACGGAATGCCGCTGGAGGTGATCTTCAGGCACTTCATTGAAGCCAAGTTCATCAGGCCTAAAGACAGACCTTATGTGACGAATAACTACTATACAGCCCTGCTCAGGATGGCAGAGGCAGAAAAGGAGGTGGACGCGATTGTTCTTCAAGCAGAAGAGAAAAAAAGAAAGCGTGGAGTTAAAACTGCCCGCAAGTCTCACAAAAAGTGAGAAGAAACAAGTCGAGAAAATCGTTGCCCGCGCAAGAAAAGATGACGGGATTCCCCGCACAGCGCAGCAGACAATACCGATCGACAGAATGTTTCAGGACGGTATCTGCAGATATGGGCAGAATTACTACACAAAGACGATACAGTTTCAAGATATCAACTATCAGCTGGCACAGCAGGAAGACAAGACAGCGATCTTTGAAGAATGGTGCTCCTTCCTGAACTTCTTCGACAGTTCGGTACACTTTGAACTTTCATTTATGAATCTGGCAACGGATCCTGCAAGCTTTGAGAAAAACATCCAGATCCCGTTCAGAAAGGATGGATTCGATGATGTCAGGGAGGAATACTCCAGGATGCTTCGGACGCAGCTCGCCCAGGGCAATAACGGCCTGACAAAGACCAAGTTTCTTACTTTTGGCATTCAGGCAGAGTCCATGAAGCAGGCTAAGCCCAGACTGATCCATATTCAGACAGACCTGCTGAACAATTTCCGCCGCCTGGGGGTTGTTACCAGAGTGCTTAACGGAAAGGAGCGCCTGAAAGTTATGCACGATATGTTCCATATGGGCGATAAGGACCGTTTTGTATTCGAGTGGAAGTGGCTGAATGAGTCAGGCCTTTCGGTTAAGGACTTCATCGCTCCTTCTTCCTTTTCATTCCCCGGCGGCAGGACTTTCCGTATGGGACCGCTCTATGGAGCCATGTCGTATCTGTCCATCACGGCATCAGATCTCTCTGATCAGCTGCTGAAGGATATTCTCGATATGGAGTCCAGTCAGATTGTAACGATGCATATCCATTCGGTGGATCAGAATGAAGCAATCAAAACGGTAAAACACACTATTACCGAACTGGACCGTTCCAAGATTGAGGAACAGAAGAAAGCCGTAAGATCCGGCTATGATATGGACAGTATTCCTTCTGATCTTGCAACCTATGGCAAAGATGCAAAGGCGCTGCTGCAGGAGCTGCAGAGCCAGAATGAGCGTATGTTCCTGCTCACGTTCCTGATCATGAATACAGGGATGAGCAAACAGGAGCTGGACAACAATATCTTCCAGGCTTCTTCAATCGCACAGAAGCATAACTGTAATCTGCGCCGCCTGGACTTCCAGCAGGAACAGGCGCTGATGAGCTCACTGCCGCTTGCAATGAACCAGATCGAGATCGAGCGCGGGATGACAACCAGTTCAACGGCAATCTTCGTTCCGTTCACTACCCAGGAATTGTTCCAGGACGGTAAAGGCTCTCTGTATTACGGCCTGAATGCTCTTTCCAACAACCTGATCATGGTGGACAGGAAGCTTTTGAAGAATCCGAACGGACTGATCCTCGGCACTCCAGGTTCAGGTAAATCATTCAGCGCCAAGCGTGAGATCACCAATGCATTTCTGGTAACGGATGATGACATTATCATCTGCGATCCGGAAGCTGAGTATTCTCCGCTGGTAAACAGGCTCAAAGGGCAGGTTATCAAGATCAGTCCTACGAGCACGCATCATATCAATCCGATGGACATCAACAGCAACTACTCGGAAGAAGACAACCCGCTTGCATTGAAAGCGGATTTCATCCTGTCTCTCTGCGAACTGATCGTGGGAGGCAAAGAAGGCCTGCAGCCTGTAGAGAAAACAGTCATAGACCGTTGTGTCCATCAGGTATATCAGAACTATTTTGATAATCCGACGCCGGAAAACATGCCGGTTCTTGAAGACCTGTACAACCTCCTGCTGACTCAGGAGGAAAAGGAAGCCAGGCATGTAGCAACAGCGCTTGAGATCTATGTTAAAGGCTCTCTGAACCTGTTCAATCATCGGACCAACGTTGATATCAGCAATCGTCTGGTCTGCTATGACATCAAAGAACTCGGCAAACAGCTGAAGAAGCTGGGAATGCTGATCGTTCAGGATCAGGTATGGGGACGAGTTACCGCAAACCGTGAAGCCGGACGGGCAACCCGTTATTACATGGATGAGTTTCATCTTCTTCTGAAGGAAGAACAGACGGCTGCTTATTCCGTGGAGATCTGGAAGAGATTCCGTAAATGGGGCGGTATTCCGACCGGTATCACGCAGAACGTAAAGGACCTGCTTTCAAGCCGCGAGGTTGAGAACATCTTCGAGAACTCAGACTTCATCTACATGCTCAACCAGGCACAGGGTGACAGACAGATCCTGGCGAAACAGCTGAATATTTCTCCGCACCAGCTTTCGTATGTTACTCATTCCGGTGAGGGTGAAGGTCTTCTGTTTTATGGCAATGTCATTCTGCCGTTCGTGGACCACTTCCCGCAGGATCTGGAACTCTATCAGATCATGACAACGAAGCCAAATGAGGTATCTAGAGAGGAGGATGTGATTGCCGGATAAAACAATTTTGCCGGAGGATATGACTCCGGACACGCCGGATATTCTCCCGAATGAAGCCGGCTATACCAGAAAGAAAAGCAGATTTAAAGGAATGGATCCCAAGGGAGATAAGCTGCGCTACGGTAAAAAGAAAGTGGAAATTCCTGAAAAGTCTTCTCACATTTCTTCTGCAGCCATCTCCCGGCAGATGCATGAAGCAATAAGTAAACAGGACAAGGACGATAATATCGGAACAGAGGCAGTGAACCGCAGTACTGAGTTTGCCGAAGACAGTGCTTATGTTGTACGGGATACTGTGAACCGGGTGAAATATGGTCACAAGCTTCATTCTTCAAAGAAAGAGGCACAGACCGCAAAAAAGGCTGCAGACACTGCGGAGAGCTCCATCGGTGCAGTTGACGAGGTTCCGACAGCTCCCAAGAGCCAGCGCTCTTTCAAGGCTCAGCAGGAGCAGACAAACACCAGCTGGTTCTCCAGGTGGAAGCAAAAACAGGCAATCAAGGCAGAATACAATGCTGCCAGAACCGGTAAGGAAACCGGATCTGCAGCATCTTCCGCCGTACAGGGTACAAAGAAAATATCAGAAAAGATCAAAGACGCACTCGGATCTGTAGCGCAAACAATCGCTGAACATCCGGGTGCTGTTATTACCTGCGGATGCCTTGCCTTGATTCTGATCTTTGTTACCACCACATTCTCATCCTGTTCCGTAATGAGTGGTAATCCCGGTGCGACGATTCTGGGGACAAGCTATACGGCGACAGATGAAGACATCATCGGAGCGAACGATGACTACAAAGCGCTGGAAGCAGCTTTACAAAGCAGAATCAGCCGTATTGAGTCAACTTATCCGGGATATGACGAATACCAATATGACCTGGCGGAGATCAATCACAATCCATATGTCCTTACTTCCTACCTGACCGTTCTTTTTGAGGACTATACAAGAGAAGAAGTACAGGCAACGCTGCATGAGATCTTTGATGCACAGTATGAGCTGACCACAAGGGAAGAAATCCAGATAAGAACGCGGACGGAAACCAGGACCGGCACAACAACTGTTACGGATCCGGAAACCGGTGAAGAAACCGAAGAAGAATATGAATACGAGGTGGAGGTTGAGTACGAATATCGGATTCTCCACGTCAAACTGACCAACAATTCAATGGAACTGGTAGTGATGAACTCGCATCTCTCAGACGATCAGATGGAACGGTATCTGTTGCTGAATCAGACGCTTGGAAACCGATCCTATCTGTTTGAAGGAGACATCTATGCGAACAGTTCACCAGGACTGGAATACACCTTAAATACGGAAGCACTTTCCGATGTAAAGTTTGCCAACATGATGCATGAGGCGACTAAGTATCTGGGTTATCCCTATGTCTGGGGCGGGTCATCGCCATCTACCAGTTTTGACTGTTCCGGCTTTGTCTGCTGGGTGATCAATCACTGCGGCAATGGTTGGAATGTCGGACGAACCACGGCGGAAGGTTTAAGACAGATGCTGAGAATTATACCGGCAAGTGAAGCAAAACCCGGAGACATCATCTTTTTCCAGGGAACCTACAATACGACCGGTGCCAGCCATGTGGGCATCTATGTCGGTGACGGTATGATGATCCACTGCGGTAATCCGATTCAGTACGCATCTGTTAATTCAGCCTATTTCCAGGCGCATTTCTACTGCTACGGCAGGCTGCC
>JAEEGG010029706.1_pt1 | contig 10195 bp, 15 predicted proteins | sample 9134161 | NCBI WGS metagenome assembly JAEEGG01 (sample SAMN16246543, study PRJNA631951) | gut metagenome | biome: gut microbiome; feature: rumen; material: CR-attached | host: Bos | place: Iran: Karaj | collected 2018-10 | reverse complement strand
ATATATGGCTTTAATCAAATGTCCTGAGTGTGGAAAGGAAATTAGCGACAAAGCTGCAGCTTGTCCTAATTGTGGTAATCCAATGAATCAGCAACCACAACAGCAAGAAGAATATCTTTGCTGTCCCAAATGTGGTTCTCGCGAACTCCATGCAGAACACAAGGGCTTTAGTGGTGGAAAAGCACTTGTAGGAGCGCTTGTGACTGGCGGTATTGGCCTGCTTGCAGGAACTATAGGAAGTAAAGATACACAAATTACGTGTCTCAAATGTGGCAAAAAGTTCAAGGCAGGTGAAGCTGTAGTTAAAAAGGTCAATGGCGATAATGATACGGGAGAAATGCCAGAAGAAGAGTCCACAATTATAAAGTTTCTTCAAACAGGAGAAAAGTTACCGGCAGTTAAATGGTATAAAGAGAGACATAATTGCGGTATGAAAGAGGCATTAGATGCTGTGGATGAAATCGCTGCCAAACATATCACAGATCTGCCTTCTAATTATTCTAGCGGAAGTGGTTGCTCAATTATCATCTTGATAGGAATTAGTGTAACGTTAGGTGCTATGTTTATGTTGTAGAAGAGGAGAGACTTAAAAACAACCTGAACTATGAAGTATATCGTATTATTCGTTCTCTTCATTCTATTCCCAATATGTGGCATCCAGTCACTTGAGGAAGGGGAAATAGGCTCAGCCATCTTTTTCTTATTCCCATTATTTGTACTTATCTGTGGTATTATTATTAATCTGTGTGTCATTGAACCTCGCAAGAAACGGCAAGCGGCTCTGAACAAGATGTACAATTTACCCGATGTCGTTCGTGATGAGTTTGGTCATACCTGGGACAGGGAGTTCCAGCAAGTAATTAGCAAAGCTATCGAAGAGGCTACTGATAATGAGAAGCGTACTGACCTCCTGCAATGCCAAAAAGTTGCCAAGGGAATGATAAAAGACAGTAACCCCTGTCGATTTGACCGTCCATATTATAGCATTAATCAGGCTTTCTGTCTCACTGGTTGTCATCTCACAATTACCGACTCACAAGGTAAAACAATTACACAAATCGTATAATCATTCACTAATCATCAATAACAATGTCTTCGTTTTATGCTCGCAATCTGGCTCGCTATTTTGCAGCCTCACAAATGGAAAGAATGTCAAGACCAGCTACGCCAACTGTTCCTGACTATGTAGAAGAAGGAGTTAATGCATGGAACCTGCATATGCTCTGGCTTATTCCTTTTGTACAGGCTTCAGGCTACCGCATTGTAATTGAAAATCCAAAGTCGCATGAGAAAATAGTTATCGATAAAGACACGAATGCCTTCCCTTACCTATCTTCTTCATGGCTACGACGATACGATAAACAAGACCTTGAAGCATGGATGGCAAAGGAGAAAAAGATGGAAGAGGCACGCCGCATAGCAGAAAAGCGAGGGCGTGCTAAGTACGGCAATAGCTACAAACCCTCTGAACAAGAGGTAAAAGAAATCCTGAGTGAATTATAGTTTGTAGCATGAAAGGCAATGACGAATAACATTTTTAAAAAACAGAAGGAGTTTCAAAGCATTTTACCGTTAATGAAAGTGCTTGGCTATGATGCGCGGCAGACCGAAAGTGTTTTAATTCCAGTTGAAGAGCCCGACTTTCTCTTCAAACATGAAAATCTGAATGTAGGGATAGAAGTTACGGAATGCCATCCTGAAAACACGAAGGGAAAGGGTGCCAAGAATCTGCTTGCTGCAAGACAAAGAACTTACGAGATATGCAAGTTTATTGAGGAATCGCAAGATGCCATAGGCGATATTGTAAACTACAGGCTTGGCTTCAATCTTGTGCTTTTATTTGACTTGCAAAAGCCCAAATTGAAGAGACCTGGAAAAGAAAGAATTCAAAATGAAGTTCTAGGAGAGATGCGCAAAAGAATCAAAAACGGAGATTTTATTGCCATTGAAGATGACCATCAAAAACTGCACAAGGAATGGGCTAAAGATTATCATTATATAAGGGACATAGTTGTTGACGAACCATTGGAAAAGTCAATCGTGACATATTCTTATCCTGCAAGAGGTGCATCTTCTATTGAACATGAAATCGTATTGAGTGCTATAGCACAAAAAGAGGTCAAGTTGTCTTCATATCGCAACAATCACCCACAAACCAATGAATTTTGGTTATGTTTGAATATTCCTATGGGGGTTGACCGCACATTAGATGGTTTACAAGAACTTAAAGTTGAGTCGCTATATGATAGGGTATATATGACATCGACTCACGAATGTATAAGATTGAAGTGAGAGTTGCTATGAAGGTATCCAAAGTAACACTGGAGTCTAAAAACATTTAAATCTGTACCTTAAATGGTTGCGGATTGCTGATTTTTCGTTATCTTTGCATCCAAGTATTGAGCATTATTTGATATGGATATAGCAAAGGCATTCGAAGTGGCGTTCAAACGCAAGATTGAGAAGAATTGGGAGAAGATCTACGTAGTCGTGGATATTCACGACACCATCTTGCGTGCATGCTACGAGAATGAGGAGACCTACGACTACTATCCTTATTCAAGGGAGGCCCTGCAGCTGATGACCAACCGAGAAGACATTTGCCTGATTCTCTGGAGCGGATGCTACGATGAGAAGATGAACGAATATCGGGCGCATTTTGCGGAAGAGGGCATTCATTTCGACTATGCCAACGAGAATCCTGAAGTGGGCAATACGAGTTTCCAGAACTTCGAGGTGAAGCTCTATTTCAATGTGGGGATAGATGACAAGTTCGGCTTCGAGCCAGAAACGGACTGGGTTAAGGTGATTGAGGTGCTAGGGGGATTCTAACCCAAATATTTCTCCATTCGATAACAAGTAAAGGTTTCACCGACTATCTTCTGTGCGTAGTCTGCAACATAACCCATCGTTTCATAAAAATGGGTCTTGTTGTCTCGGCTCTCTAAAACAGCAGTCGTAAAGCCCAGTTCCTTAGCCCACTTCTCAGCCTCCTGAACTACAAGCGTTCCAAGTCCCTGATGACGATATTCTGGCAGAACGACTATCCGGCCAAGCATAACGCGTTCATTGTCTATGGCATACAACCGGCAAGTGGCTACTGGAAGATAGTCATCAACGACTACAATATATTTGGTCTCTGGCGTGTCATGCTCGTCAAACTCAGCATACAGCGTAATCTGGTGCTTACGTGCCATTGCCTGTATGCGGACATAGTAGGCTCCGGCTTGCTCTGCTGTCTTTGTTGCTCTTATTATCTGCATTTGATGCTATTTTATAGGGTCTGCACAATATTCACGTCGGCCACAGTCCTTGCAGAACTTGCCGATCCATACATTATCGAACTGCTCAATGGCTGCTTCAAGCATTTCTGGGTCATCGGTCAGGATGCCAGCCTCGAAGTTCCTTTTCTTAGGCGATTTCATGCCCATGCCTGCACCTGTCAGGTTCGCTGATCCGACGTAAGCAATGGTACTGTCGATGATGATGAGTTTGAAATGGACTCTCGGACATAGCACACGTTCCATGCCGTCATAGAGGATAGGATGCTTCTCGTGATCCTCCCGCCAAGCAGTTCCTGGTTCCTTGGCATGAATCAACCTGACCTCTATGCCTTTCTTCAGTAAGGAGGCAATCAGTGCAAGGAATGGCTTGTCATCAACATACAGGTCTTTAATGTCTGCCGTCCCAATCCACACCGTCTGTTTGGCTTTACCCACCAAAGACAGGACTTCCTTGTAGTGGTTCTCGTCTGCTATGTACTTGATGAAGCTCATTCTTTCTTTGTAATTCTCGCCAAAAAGTCGTAATGTTCACCTACGGCCACCACCTCGACCGCATATCCATATCTCCCTGCTTTCTCTTTCAGGGTATCAGCATCAATATAGAGCCAGTCAAAGGGTTCTCCGATGGTGTCCTTGTATTGCATTCGGAAGCTATGCTCACCGTAATAGTCCATTTCGTTTGGAATATCTATCATGCCTTCCTCATCCTCGAAAACGTAGCTGATATCCGATGAATCGCAGAGAACTTGACCTCCAGGAGCCAGAATAGTGTCGAGCTGCTTGAAGAACTTTGGCATACGCTCCAAGGTTCCCACAATGCCAATACCATTCATCAGCATCAGGATGGTATCATATTGTCCTTCCAAGGTAAAGAAGTCTTGTTCGATGACCTTCTTGACCCCTCGCTCTTTCATGGTCTCAACAGATAATGGAGAAATGTCAATAGCAGTCACATCCAAGCTACGCTCTTGGAGAACAAGTGAATGACAGCCAGATCCAGCTCCGACATCAAGCACTTTTCCGTTTGCCATATCCAGAGCCTTACGTTCTATCTCTGGCATTGATTCATAGCTGCGGAATAGAGTGGTCAAAGGTATCTCATCCTCCTCAAACATTGGGGAGAACACTCTGAGCTTGCTTGCCTTTTTGTTCTTGTGATATTCGGCAATGGCTCTTCCCATCGGATCCATCTTGCTATTGACTTTGTCCATCTCAATCACGACTCGGCCATCTAAAACATGTTTTGATGGCTCTCACTGTTCATTCGATTCATCTTCAACTTCACAATGAATGAATCCCATTTCCTTGGCTTTCTCCTGATTCATCAGGAAATAGACCACTTCACCCTCATTGCATAGTTCGCCTTTCGAGTTGGTTATCTCGGCATTGATATACACCAGGTTCCGAACTTGTTTCGTGACTTTAGCCCGTATGGTCAGCTCAGGCTCTGTGGTAGAGACAGCCTTGCGGAACTTCACATTCAGCTGTACGGTATAACCGCTTGTCTGTAGCTTACGGGTGACAACCCATCCACAAACCTCGTCAATTAAGGTGCTCAGTATACCGCCGTGCATGGTGTTCACCCAGCCTTGATAATTCTTTTCAGGATGCCATTTGCTGACGATATAATCTCCATCCTCATAGAACTCCATGTGAAGTCCGATTGGATTCTCAGGACAACAGCCGAAGCAGTTGTATTCAGGATGGTTGCGCCAAGGGTTTATAATCTTTTTCATCTACACTATTTCCTGATAAACTGGTTCTCCGTTTCTGGTGTTTCAACAGCAGTATAACGTTCCACCGTCATGTGGAGGTCATACTTCTCGCGAAGCTTGGCGATGGTATCCATCATGGGCGTGGCATGATGCTTGTCGATGGCTTCTTGATTGGCCCAACTGTCAATGTGAATCGTTTCATCAGCTACAGTTTCTCCACTAATGCCTGAATCTTGCTCAGAGTGGCATCTGTCTTCTGCTCGTCAATCTTGGCACTTACGTAGCCCATGTTCTCAACTTTCCAGTAGTTGCAGATGTCGCGGAACTCAGCGAGTGCACCATCATAAACATTAGGCGAATAGGATGACATCAGCAGAGCCATCTTCTTCACTTTAGCTGGACTGTTCACGCAGTACATTCGCTGAATGGGAGTTTGAATCTGTGCGCAGAGCGTGAAGTAGTAGATGGGTGCAGCCAGTACCAGCACTTCTGCTTCTGCCATCAGCGGATAGAGTTCCTGCATGTCGTCTTTCTGGATGCAGGCACCATTGCCCTGGTGCCCTCCCTTATGACAGTACTCGCAAGCCAGACAGCCTGCAATCTTCTTTCTCGATACGTTGACCAGTGTAACCTGATGACCTGCTGCCTCGGCAGCCTTCTTGTACTCTTCCGCCATCCATGCGGTGTTGCCGTTTGCTCGTGGTGAGCCTTGTAGAATCAGAATGTTCATAATCGTATTTGTTTATATAATATTTAAAGACTCTCTTGAAGTATCTCCGTGATGTCCTCGGGCTTCAGGTCCATATAACCTGCGGGATAGCAGATGGTGCCTTGGGTGATGTTGGGAATCATGTCGGCAGTAGCACCAAGTTCGCTGATGGTCAGGGGCAAACCGATTTCCTGCATCCAGGCTTTCAGGGCTTCGAGACCTTCCTCGGCTACCTGCTGGTCGGTCTTGCCGTCGGGGCAGACATCCCAGACGTTCTTGGCGAAGCGAACGAACTTGGCGAGACCGGGCTGCATGGCGCGACGGTAGTAGGCCATCGAAACGGCAGCGAGGGTGTAGCCGTGAGGCGCGTGCGTCCAGGCACCTACAGAGTGACCAATCATGTGCACCATCCAGTCCTGCGTCTTGCCGCACTTCAGCAGCGTGTTCAGCGCCCAGGTGGCTGTCCACATGATGTTCGAGCGGGCTTCGTAGTCCTGCGGATTCTTCACGGCAGCACGTGAAGCCACGATGAGTCCACGCATCAAGCCTTCAGAGAGGTAATCGCTGGTGTTGTCGTCGAAGTCTGAGAAGTACTGCTCCATGATGTGATTCATAATGTCGTAGATGCCAGCCTTCATCTGGTCAAGGGGTACAGTCATCGTGAACTTAGGGTTCAGGATAGAGAACTTCGGCATCAGTCGGTCATCGAACACATGGCCTACCTTGAAGTTCTTCTCGGCATCGGTAATCACGCAGCCGCCGTTCATCTCAGACCCTGTGCCAGCCATCGTCAGGATGCAGCCCACGGGCAGAATCTTTTGGTCCATAGGCGGATTCTGCTGTTGGAGCCAGAACTGATTCCAGTAGTCACCATCATAAAATACCGATGCCGCCACGCCCTTCGAGTAGTCACAGACGCTGCCGCCACCGAGCGCGAGAATCAAATCGACATTGTTCTCGCGGGCGATCTTCACGCCCTCGTGCAACTTCTCAAGCGTCGGGTTTGTCATCACACCGGGATTCTCCACGATGGTTTTGCCTGCCTCTTTCAAAATGGCGACCACCTGATCGTAGATGCCGTTGCGCTTCACGCTGCCGCTGCCATAGTTCAGCAGCACGACGGGACCATAGTTCTTCAATTCGTCCTTGAGATAATTCAAAGACTCATCACCAAAATAGAGCTTGGTGGGATTGTAATAAGAAAAGTTTCCTTGCATAATACTAAATTGTTTTGAATTTCTGGATTTTGCTGCGAATATACGAAAAATCCTCCATATCGTGGTGATACGGAGGAATCTTTTGTGATTATTTATGAGAAACTAACCAAGTACTACATCGAGCACCATCATCAAGACGAAGCCGATGGCGAAACCGATGGTACTGAGATTGGAGTGTTCGCCCTCATTGGCTTCTGGAATCAGTTCCTCGACAACGACGTAGAACATGGCTCCTGCAGCAAAGGCCAGCATGTAGGGCAGAACGGGTGTCATCAGCGAGGCCAACAGCACTACTGCCAACCCGCCGAGTGGTTCCACGGCACCGCTCAGTGAGCCGATGACGAATGACTTCCACTTGCTGTTGCCAGCTGCCCGCATGGGCATGGAGATGATGGCACCCTCAGGTACATTCTGGATGGCGATACCAATGCTGACTGCCAGCGCACTGGACAGCGACAGGCCTGCTGCACCATTCTCGGCTCCTGCAAACACTACACCCACAGCCATACCTTCAGGTAGATTGTGGATGGTGACGGCGAGGGCAAGCATAGCCGTTCGAGAGAGTTTTGAACGAGGACCCTCTGGCTTGTCGGTTCCTATATGCAGGTGGGGCGTCAGTTCGTCAATCATCAGCAGGAATCCCATACCCAAAAGGAAACCGACGGCAGCAGGCAAAACCGACCACCGCCCGTTGTCTGCTACCATCTCCATCGATGGAATCAGCAGCGACCACACTGATGCCGCCACCATTACACCCGAAGCGAAACCCAACAATGTTTTTTGCAAACGGGACGACATTTCGTCCTTCATCAGAAAGACGAAAGCCGCTCCGAGCATAGTTCCCAACAGGGGGATGAGTAATCCGAAAATCAAAGCCATTACTTAGCTGGCTCCCATTTGCAGCGGACGGGCGATACGATGGCACCCTCCTTCTTCAGTTCAGCGAAAGCCTTGTCCACTTCCTTACGGTCGATACCTGTAATTTCTGCAATCTTGCCAGCGTTGACGGGTGCACCGAACTCACGCATGGCCTGTAATACCTTTTCTTTCATATTTCTTACGTTTGTTGTTTAAAGAGTTATTGATCATTTGTAAACTGATACTTATCGCGTAGTGTCACTATGCTTTATTGAATTTTTCCTTGGGCTGTTTGCAACGGGGACAACGCCAGTCATCGGGTAGGTCTTCGAAGGCCACACCGTCGTGCTCAGCTGGGTCATAGACATAGCCGCAGACGGAACATACATATTTACCTGATGCCTCCTGCTTGGAGAAATCTACTTCGGCTAAGACCGTTGGCACGGGATCGTCGAGGTCCATCACGCGCTTGGCCTCCAGATTCTCGTAGCCCTGCGGGGTGTGGGTACCCATATAGACGGTGGGGTTGTTGCGGACGAATTCACGTACTCGGTCCAGCGTCTCACGGGCTGCGGGCAGGTCGTCATAAACCACCGACAGTTTATTCTCATACAAGGCTTCGTCCACATAGGTGACATCACCCTCGAACATGTAGAACAAGCCCTCATTCTCTGCTATAATGAGGCTATTGCCGTTGGTGTGTCCCTTTGCCTTGATGAACCACACTCCGTCACAAATCTTCTGACTTTCGGGGAAGTTATGATAAGGACCATCGGTGAATTGTACTGGGACAAGGTTAGGAATATCCTTCAGCTCTTCCACACCCATTTCGTCGGCATTCACATAGATTTTCGCATTGGGGAAGCTGCGTAGTTCGCCTGTATGGTCGGCATGCTTGTGGGTAACCAGAATCTTGGTCACCTGCTCTGGCTTGTAGCCAAGGGCAGCGAAAGCTTCCATGTAGGTGCAGATGTCCTTTCCTGTGTAGATCATTGACTTCTCGTCGGGCGATTCTTCAGGGAACCCTGCAGGTAAGCCTGTATCCACCAATATCACTTCCGAACCTGTGTCGATGAGGTAGTTCTGCAGGCTGCCACGATAGCGGATGTTCTTGTCATATTTGTCTGCTCCCTCCTCACCACCGAATACGAACGGTTGGGTATAGAACCCGTCACGTCTGAATTTTACTGCTTTTATTTCCATAATAGTATCATTTTTTCGTGATTATTCTTCTACAGGTACAAATTTCTCCTTCTTCCGCTTGCAGCGGGGACAACGCCACGTATCGGGCAGGTCTTCAAACTGGGTTCCAGGAGGTATTCCCTGCTTGGGATCACCTTTCTCTGGATCGTAAGTGTACTTACAGGGGCATTTCATCTTTGCCATAATCAAAAGTTTTAGGTGATTTGATAATGAAGGGACGGCTTTGCGTGGTGTCTGAATCCGTAGAACAGTCACTCCGGCTACACCGTCCCGTTTTGAAGAAAAAATTTATTTGCGTCGAGGTGCAGAAGCACCATACGATGCCGCGAGAAATAACTTACAGCTGCAGCAACAGCCAGTTCTGAGTACCAATCTTCTCAATGAGTTCCACTGCGCCCTGGCTCCAGTAGAGGTCTTCCTCCTCGTCCTTCAGGTAGTCCTTCAGCAGGTCGTATGTGGTGGGATCGTCCTTCACGCCCTCCATGCACTTCATTAGCAGCTCAACACCTGGCGTCTGGATGGCGAGGTCGGCCTTGACATACTCTATGGGATCGGTGATGAGCTCGCGGCTCTTCATACCCTCGAATTTAACGTCACCTCCGAGGTCGAGGATACGCTCTGTGAACTTCTCTACCCAGCCCATTTCCTCACCAAAGTGGCCGATGTACTTCTCGCCGAGCTTCGTCAGGCCCTGTGCCTTGAAGATCATACCCTGCTGCTTGTGAACGATGGCACCTTCTGCCAGATGGGTTACGAAAAACTGTAATGACTCAATTGATTTCTTCTTGTCCATAATGCTTTTATTTTTAGTTGTTAAACGATTTTGTTATTTGATTACTATTTCGATTGCAAAATTACATAGTTATTTACACAAATCCAAATCTGAAACAATACAAAAATTGTCTGAAACGATACATTTTTCACTTTTCACTCTTCACTTTTCACTTTATTTTGTATCTTTGCCCCCGATATGTACACATTGAATGAATATTTGCCGGTATTTGTAGGTGACGACTTGCCCGAAAAAGGCTGGGACAGCGGGATGTACTGCCTGGAAACAGATAGGGCGAAACTCCTTCGTTCCAACCTGCAGCGGGGGTTCGTCTCCTGCTTCGCCTTTATGGTTGTTGACAAAGGGTGGATGACGATTCACTACAACGGCCGTGATCTGACGCTGCATCCCAACGACCTGTACATTTATTCGCCAGG
>JAEEGG010029704.1_pt1 | contig 10196 bp, 9 predicted proteins | sample 9134161 | NCBI WGS metagenome assembly JAEEGG01 (sample SAMN16246543, study PRJNA631951) | gut metagenome | biome: gut microbiome; feature: rumen; material: CR-attached | host: Bos | place: Iran: Karaj | collected 2018-10 | reverse complement strand
TCATGGTCTTTTGTTTTTGTATCATCATATTTTTTTTGTATCTTTGCACCCACTAACACATCAATAATGGCAAAAAACAGCGAAGAATTATTAGCCTACATCCGCGAAGGCCGCACGATGACTCAGGGCGAGAAGCTAAGGCTTATCGTCAGTCTGAGTATTCCCAGCATCCTGGCACAAATCTCGGCCACGGTGATGTTCTTCATCGATGCGTCGATGGTGGGACATCTCGGCGAGAAGGCTACAGCAGCCATCGGACTGGTCGAGACCACCACCTGGCTCATGGGCGGACTGGCCTCGGCGGCCAACCTGGGCTTCTCCGTCCAGGTGGCTCACTTCATTGGGGCCAGCGACTTCGAGGCTGCCCGACGAGTACTGCGGCAGGCGCTGGTGTGCTGTTTCCTGTGGAGCCTCATGCTCACCATCGGCTGCTTGGCCGTCCACACCCACCTACCCTACTGGCTCGGAGGCACCGATGACATTGCCCACGATGCCTCCATCTACTTCATGCTCATCGGCATCTGCGGCATCTTCTTCCAGATGGAGGGCCTGGCCGGCTCCATGCTGAAGTGCTCGGGCAACATGAAGATTCCCAGCATCCTCAACATCGGCATGTGCATCATGGACGTCATCTTCAACTACCTATTTATATATATATTAGACATGGGGGTCAAGGGAGCCGCTATAGGAACAGGCCTGGCTGAGTTAATCACGGCGGCCCTGATGCTCTATTTCCTACTGGTCAGGTCGAAGATGCTGGCGCTGAAAGGCCGTCCAGGCTCCTTTGCGCTAAAAGCCGACACCGTCAAGACGGCCTTCAAGATTGGCGCCCCGATGGGAGTGCAACACATGCTGATGGGCGGTGCCCAGATTGTCAGCACCATCATCGTAGCCCCCCTCGGCACCATCGCCATCGCCGCCCACTCGCTGGGTATCACCGTCGAGAGCCTCTGCTACATGCCAGGCTTCGGCATTGCCGAGGCCGCCACGACCCTCGTCGGACAGGGCATCGGTGCCGGACAGCGGGTGCTCACCCGTTCCTTCGCCTACATGTCCGTCGGCCTCGGCATCACCGTCATGACCTTCATGGGTGTGCTGATGTGGGTGTTTGCCCCCGAGCTGATGGCCATCATGTCGCCCGTCGACGAAATCATTGCCTTAGGTGCCGATGTCCTCCGCATCGAAGCCTGGGCCGAACCGATGTTTGCCGCAGCCATCGTCTGCAACGGCGTATTCATCGGCGCGGCCGACACCATCATCCCCTCTGCTATGAGTCTCGGCTCCATGTGGGCTGTCCGTCTCACCCTCGCTGCCAGCCTCGCCCCCCGCTTCGGACTGCGGGGCGTCTGGACGGCTATGGCCATCGAACTGACCTTCCGCGGCCTCATCTTCCTCCTCCGCCTCTTCCGAGGCAACTGGCAAAAAGACGTTGAACGTTGAACATTGAACAATGAATATGAAGCACTACCTCCTACTCCTCCTGTCCTGTATGGCGACATGCCATGTCGCCATAGCCCAACCCCGCCCCGAAGTTCTCCTCGAAACCACCGAGGGCAACATCCGCATCGCCCTCTACAACGAGACCCCCCGCCACCGCGACAACTTTCTACGGCTGGTCGACGAGCACTTCTACGACTCGCTGCTCTTCCACCGCGTCATCAGCAACTTCATGATACAGGCCGGCGACCCCGACAGCCGCCACGCCGAACCCGGCGCTGAACTGGGCGAAGGAGACCTAGGCTACACCATAGAGCCCGAGTTCCGCCTGCCTGACATCTACCACCGCCGTGGGGTCATTGCGGCAGCCCGCGAAGGCGACGACGTCAACCCCGAGCGCCGCTCCAGCGCCTGTCAGTTCTACATCGTCTGCCGCAAGACGCTCTCCACCGCCACACTCAAGCAGGTGCAGCTGCGGCTCGACACCCTGACCAACAATCAGGTGAAGCTCACGCCCGAGCAAATTAACACCTACCGCCGCATCGGCGGCACCCCCCACCTCGACGGCCAGTACACCGTCTTCGGTGAAGTCGTCGAGGGCATGGACGTCGTCGACCGCATCCAGCGCAAGGACACCGACGACAACGACCGTCCCGTCTACGACGTCCGCATCCTCCACGCCCGCCGTTTACCCTAAAGCTAAATCTATGAAAAAAAGTGCGGCTCTCAGGCCTCTGCCTGGGAACCGCACCCATCATATTAAATAACTAAAAACCTTTTCTTAAAAAAGTGACGGCCGTCTCACGACGCGATCACGTTATCCTTATTACAATCTTTTTTCTATTACCCTTACTTTCTTACAATCTTTTACCTTATCAAATACCTATGAAGCAATCCTTTTTACCTTAACTAATACCTTAAACTACTTTTTACCTAACTACTAATACCTTTTATGTCTGTTTCCTATTGACGATGCAAAGGTACGACGATTTCCGCATCCGACAATGGATGACGGCCAGAAAGTGTAGAAAATGGCATTTCTTTTGACGTACATCAAGTGTCCGTGTGCGAACACACCGCATTTATGCGCGAAAACACCCACAAATAGGTATTACTGCGCCGATAGGTCTTCGGCTACAAGATTGGTCAGTTCCACGAACTGGGGGATGGTGAGCTGTTCGGGACGGAGGGAAAGAAGTGAAGGGTGGGAAGTGAAAAGCGAAGCGTCTTTCGGCAGCAGCTGGCGAAGGGAGACGCGGAGCATCTTGCGGCGCTGGTTGAACGTGGCTTTGACCACGCGGCGGAAGAGCTGTTCGTCGCAACCGAGGTCGGTGACATCGTTGCGGGTCATGCGGATGACGGCACTCTGCACTTTGGGGGGCGGGTTGAACACCCCTGGCTCGACGGTGAAGAGGTACTCCACGTCGTACCAGGCCTGGATGAGGACGGAGAGGATGCCGTACTGCTTATTGCCAGGCTGCGAGGCCATGCGGACGGCCACCTCATGCTGTATCATGCCCGTACAACAAGGGATAAGGTCCTTGTTATCGAGCATCTTGAAGAATATCTGTGACGAGATGTCATAGGGGTAGTTGCCCGTCAGCACAAACTGCTGACCGCCGAACACCTCGTGAAGGTCCATGCGGAGGAAGTCGCCGGAAATAATCTGCTGGGTGTCAAGTACCGAGTTCTGCGTGAGATACTCCACGCTCTCGCGGTCAATCTCAACGACCTTCAGGGGGCGGGGCTTCTGGACGAGGTACTGGGTCATGACTCCCATGCCAGGGCCTACCTCGAGGACGGGCAGGTCGGGGAACGGTTCGTCGACGGTATCGGCTATGCGGCGGGCGATGTTCAGGTCGACGAGGAAGTGCTGACCTAGGTTCTTCTTGGGCCTTACCTGTTTCATGGCCTACTGCTGAAGTGATTCTACGAAGGTCTTGGTCACCTGGAACGACTGCTCGGCAACGTTATCCCAGAAGTCGTGATACTGCGAGGCATCGGTGTCGCGCAGGGGGATGTCGCTGACGATGCGGAACGAGATGAAGGGCACCTTATTGATATAGCAAGCCTGGGCAATGGCGCACGACTCCATGTCGACGGCCAAGGCATCGGGGAAGTGGCCGACAATCTCGCGCATCTTTTCCTTGGAGTCGACGAACCAGTCGCCGGTGACGATCAGGCCACAATGAATGGATAATTGGCAATTGGCAATTGATAATTGCTGCGCCTTCGCGAGCAGCCAAGGGGCGGGCTGGAAACGGACGGGAAGGCCCTGCACCTGGCCGTACTGCGTGGTGTCGTCGATGGCCCTGCCGCAATAGACGTCGTGGTAGGCCAGTTCGGCACTTACCACCACATCCTTGATATTGATATCGTCACCATTGCCGCCGGCACAACCAGAGGAGACGATGACGTCGGGGTGAAACTCGTTGATCATACGCTGGGCACCCAGGGCCGCATTCACCTTGCCGATGCCACACTTCTGCACCAGCACGTTACCGTCAGTAAACATCGACTGGAGCTGACGCAGCTCCTTGTCCATCGCTACAATTACGCCTATTTTCATGTTTCCTTTGTATTTTGGTGGCAAAGTTACTAAAAAATTCGTAAAATAATGAATAACGGATGATGAATTATGAATTATTTATGTAACTTTGCACTTATGGAACGCAAGACCTTTGGCAGCAACCTGCTGAAAATCGTGATGCCGCTCACCCTGGGCGGTGCCATACTCTACTGGATGTATCGTGACTTCGACTTCCAGATGGTGCGCCATGTCATGCTGCACGAGATGAACTGGACGTGGATGCTGCTGTCGTTCCCCTTCGGCATCCTGGCACAGGCCATGCGGGGCTGGCGGTGGAAGCAGACGCTGGACCCCATCGGCGAGCATCCCCGCCACTCGACTGCCGTCAATGCCGTGTTCCTCAGCTATGCCGTCTCGTTAGTCATCCCCCGCATCGGCGAGTTCACCCGCTGCGGTGTGCTGAAGCGGTGGGAGGATATCTCGTTCTCGAAGGCGCTGGGCACGGTGGTCACCGAGCGGGCCGTCGACACGCTCATCGTCATGTTCTATTCGGGACTTATCCTGCTTGTCGAGATGAGCGTCTTCGGCACCTTCTTCCGCAAGACGGGCACCTCGCTCGACCACATCCTGAGCAGTTTCTCGCTGACGGGCTACTTAGTGACGGCCATCTGCGGAGTGGCAGCCCTCGTCCTGCTGCACCTCCTGCTAAAGAACCTTTCTATATATAATAAGGTGAAGACGACGTTAGGAGGCATCTGGGAAGGCGTGCTCTCACTGCGAGGCATCAAGAACCTGCCGCTCTACCTGTTTTTCTCCGTCGGCATCTGGGTGTGCTACTTCCTGCACTACTACCTGACGTTCTTCTGCTTCGACTTCACCGAGGACTTGGGGTTAGGCTGTGCGCTGGTGTCGTTCGTGGTGGCCAACTTCGCCGTCATCGTGCCTACGCCCAACGGTGCCGGTCCCTGGCATTTTGCCATCAAGACCATGCTCATACTCTACGGCGTGGCCGATGAGCAAGCCCTCTATTTCGTGCTTATCGTACACTCCGTACAGACCATGCTGGTCATCGCATTGGGCGTCTGGGCATGGGCAAGGCTGGCCTTCACGCCGAAGAGGAAGGCAGAAGTCTTGCAGGAATCATAACAAGCAATTACAAATTATTCAACAGCTCGACCTTGCCGTCGGCAATGAGTTTCAGTACCAGTTCGCCGAAGAGGGTATTTTGCCAGGCGAACCAGGCGCGGGTGAACTTCTCGGGGTTGTCCTTATGGAACGACTCGTGCATGAAACCCGTACCGGCATCGGTGCTGACCAGCATGCGCATACAGTGGCGTATCTCGTCGTCGCTCTGGGCCGTAAAGCACTTCATCATGATGCTCATAGGCCACACCATGTCGTAGCCTATGTGGGGGCCGCCGATGCCCTCGCCGGCCTTGCCACGGAAGAACCAGGGGTTGTCCTCGCTCCACACAAAGCGGCGCGTGTTCTGATAGACGGGGTCGTCCATCGGCACGTCGCCTAAATAGCCCATCGCCAAGAGCGACGGCACGTTGGCATCGTCCATCAGCAGGTGATTGCCGAAGCCATCGACCTCGAAGGCATAGATCTTGCCGTATTTCGGATGCTCCACGACGGCATATTTATGCAACGCCAGCTCCACCTCGTCGGCCAGCATAGTACACGATTGCGCCAGGTCAGCACGCTTGTTCACTTTAGTCAGTATCTCGGCAGCCTTGCGCAACGAACTGACAGCCATGAAGTTGGAGGGAATAAGAAACGGCAGGATGGTGGCATCGTCGCTGGGACGGAACACGGAGACAATCAGCCCCACAGGACGGACGGGCGCGCCGTAGCCGTCCCACCCTACGGTATCGAAGGCACGGTCGGTCTTGCGCAGGAAGCGGTAAGGCCCCTTACCCTCTTTGCGCTGCTGCTCGCGGAAGGTCTGCAATATCTTGGTAATAGCCTGCAACCACTGCTCGCCGAAGACGGTGGCGTCGCCCGTCACCCGCCAGTATTCGTAGGCCAGGCGGATGGGGTAGCACTCGGAGTCAATCTCGTACTTCCGTTCGTGCAGCTCCAGTTTCATGTCGGTCTTGTCGCTCTGCCAGTCGCCACCCGTCGGCCCGTCGTTGAAGGCGTTGGCGTAGGGGTCGATGTTGATGCACTTCCACTGGCGCAGGATTACGCCACGCAGCATCTTCTGCAGCGCAGGGTCCTGGTTGGCAAACTGCACGTAGGGCCACACCTGTGCCCCCGAGTCGCGCAGCCACATGGCGTGGATGTCGCCAGTGTAGACAAAGGTGTCGTCCTCGCCAGGCCCCCCTCCATCCTCCCCCGAGGGGGAGGCTATTGTGCGGTAGTGGACGGTGGTCTCCAACGTGTTCGGGAAACAGTTCTCGAACATCCACGCCAGTTTAGGGTTCCCGCTGAGCAACTGCTTCACCTCCTCTATCTTCTTGTCGATAACTTCCGAGCGGAACAGCCTGTCCTTTTCCGCAGGCCGCTTCGACTCTTGGGCAGCAGCAGAAAATGCCATCAGCACAGCCAACGAAATGCAAGCAATCAGTTTCTTCATACTTCACAATTTTGGTACAAATGTACACAAAAGTGAGCGAAATACAAAGGAAAAGCACAAAGATTTCAAAATAATTCGTAACTTTGCACCACAAATGACTGTTTGACAATAAATGATATACAGATTTCTATTCATATTGGCACTGGCAGCCTGGTCGCTTCCTTCGTTTGTTCATGCAGACAAGAAAGAAGATTTCTCTATCATTGGCGTGTGGATGCTGAAAAGCGAGACGGCACCTGACGGAAAGGTGACACCCTCGATTTACACGCAATACACGAGGTGTAAGATTTACGATGCCGACAGCACCTATTACACGGTGCAACTGCATGCAGTGGGCGACGACATGATGATTCTCGCTCATGAAATGGGGCGTTACCGACTGAACGACTCCATCTATATGGAACGTGACAGGGTAATGCCATTCACGGTAATCGACGATACCACCTTTGTGACGGAGTTCGAGGGGTACAAGGAGACGATGGTGCGCTCGAACACGATGACGGAGGAACGAAAACAGGAGATTCGAAACCTGGTACGCCAATATCCCGATGAGGCAGATGCACCCGTCAAGCATTTTGTACTTTCCACTACAGAGCGAAAGTTGAAGGCGGAGAACAAACTGTTCCTATACATTATAATAGGTATGAGCGTGGTAGCCATCGGCGTGGCAGTATATGTCTATAGGCTGCGGAAACGGAAGCGCGAAGTGGAGCGCAAGCTGGCAGAGATTGAGGAAGAGCACTCGCTGCGCCCCGAGGTTGTGGCCGATGCCATGAAACAGGTGGAAACCGAGTTCTACCAGTCGGAGTTCTATATGTCCTTCCGCCGTCGCATCGAAGTTGGCGAGAACATCAAAGTCCATGAATGGAAGGAACTGGAACAACAGCTGAAGGTGGTCTATCCACGCTTCAGCAGCAGCCTCTACGGACTCTACAACCTATCGCCGACGGAGTATCAGATGTGCCTATTGCTGAAGATCCGCACGGCTCCTGCCGAGATAGCAACGGTGCTGAACAAGGACAAGAGCACCATCAGCTCCATGCGCCGCCGCCTCTACAAGAAGGTGTTTGGAAAGGAAGGCAGCGGCAAAGACTGGGATGAATTCATCCTGTCGCTGTAACACCGTTTCTTTCTCATAACGAGACACTTAGACGGGGTTTGCAAACTATTTGCAAACTCCGTCTTTACATCATGAGACAAATGCAAACTATTTGTCAACCTTATTATTTGGAAGAAAGGAAAAAAGAGTGTACCTTTGCAGCCATAAACCTAAGAACCCAAAAACAACATGAAGAAAAGTTTAATGGCTGCTTTGTGTGTTCTCTCCTTATTTTGTCAACACACAGCATTGGCACAAGATGTGTTGGAAGTCAATTTCCCTGCGGACACAGAAGGCTTCGTGGAAGTGACTTACGGAATATTGGACGTTCGCTGTGACACGCTCCCCATTGTGAACGGGAAGTTAGTCATAGAAAAGAAAAAGGAAGAATTGCCAGTTACAGTAACACTCAAGTACATGGAAAAGCGGGATGCCGACAACCCTCGGCGGTTGTCTGTGAAGGATGCATCTGCGCGATGGGGAGATTTTCCGATAGGATATGGGCGTACCGTCATTACTTTCGATTCCCTGTCTCTCTCTTCTCGCGTTGTAGGAACCATCGTCGATGAGTATGGCGATTATGAAGCGAGAGATGCATATTTCCACGCTCGTCAACGCTTTCGGAGCGAAGAGTTCTTGAAGGCACATTCACATAGTCTTGAAGCGTTGCACCTATTGTCACACTCGTGGGATGCTGACACCCTACAGATGGCACTCAACTGTTTCTCTGAGTCCCTTCGCAACTCCCCAAAAGGAAAGGAATTGCAACAACTCATTTGGGACAGGAAAGACAAGAAAGCAGTGTCCAAACTCTTCCCCATGTGGGACACGGCAGGGAAGGCTCATTCCTTCAACGAATGCTTAAATGGAAAAGACTACATGCTTTTGAACCTGTGGGCAAGCTGGTGCGGTCCTTGTCGTGCAGAGATTCCTGAACTGATAGCCTATTATGAGGAATGCCGTGAGCGTGTGGCCTTTGTCAGCGTGACGGTGGATGAAAACCAAGAAGACTGGCTGAAAGCTGTGAATAAATTGCAGAAATTTGGATGGCCCAATCTCTCTTCCAAGTTCGACGGCACTCCTACAGGGCGACCGCTTCCTCTTCTTTTCGATCCAGGCTATATTCCCTTCTTCTTCATTATCGACCGAAACGGCAATACAGTCTATAGTTCGCTTGAACAACAAAACGAAGACGAAAAGCCATTGGACGATGCCAAGAGACGACTCAACGAACTGCTGGAACAATATTGATATACAAATTAAGATACAAAACATGAAAAGAAATCTATTACTATTCGCGCTGCTGCTGAGTGTTTCGGCACAGGCACAAACAATGAAGTACACCGTCAAGGGTGTGAGTAATGATAACGGTAAAATGGTGTATTTAGAAGACCGCCTGACATCGAAGATGGTGGACAGCACCGTCGTTGCCAAGGGCAAATTCGCGTTTAAAGGACAGGCCGACAAGGATGCCATCTTTGGCATTACTTTCGACAAGGACTGGCGCAGTTGGCGAACGCTGTTCTTCAACGACGGTAAGACCATTAGCGTCAATATGAACGACAGCACGTTGAAGGGCTCGCCGCTGAACGAGCGGTTGGCTTACTACAACAAAGAAATCTTGGGACTGCCGAGCCGCTATTATCCCGAATATAAGGGGAAGATGGTGAAAAAGATGTTTGACGAGGAGCGCGAAACCCTTCTGCCTGCTGCACTCATCGTAGAAGGTCAGAGATGTTTCGGAACGAAAGGATTGCTTAGCATGCTGGAAGAGGAACCCGCCTATGCCGAGCATCCAAACGTCAAGAAGTATGAGAAGACCCTGCGGTGGATGGATACGGCTAAGGTTGTCGTGAAATCAGCAAAAAGTGATGAGCAGAAAGCTGCCGATAAGAAAGCCAAAGATACTTATGTGGGCCAGCACTTCACAGACTTTGAGATGATAGACACCGACGGAAAGACACACAAGCTGAGCGAGTACGTGGGCAAAGGCCGCTGGGTGTTCGTCGACTTCTGGGCCTCATGGTGCGGTCCCTGTCGCCGGGAGATGCCCAACGTGGTGGCTGCCTACGAGAAGTTCCACGAAAAGGGTCTCGATATCGTGGGCGTGTCGCTCGACGGGCAGAGGGCACCATGGGTGGAGGCCATCGAAAAACTGAAGATGCCCTGGGTGCATCTCTCCGACCTGAAGGGCTGGGAGTCGCTGGTGACCAAGGTCTATAAAATCAATGCCATCCCCGACAACCTGCTCATCGACCCACAAGGCAAGATCGTGGCCCGAGGACTCTACGAAGAAGCGCTGCACGCTAAGCTGGCAGAGGTTCTCAAGTAACATATAAGTTTTTTGCAAAAAGGGTGACACGGGTGACACACATTAGTTATCCGTCTGTATATTAGCAGCTTACGAGCCGTGTCACCCTTTGAAAGGGTGACACAGGGTGACACAACGCTGACACGCTGCATCACTCTGGTTCACCTCCTACTCAGGAAGAAAAATGCTTGGGTAGGGTAAACTCAACTGGCGGATAGGCTTTGGCCATAGCAACTAT
>JAEEGG010029702.1_pt1 | contig 10197 bp, 6 predicted proteins | sample 9134161 | NCBI WGS metagenome assembly JAEEGG01 (sample SAMN16246543, study PRJNA631951) | gut metagenome | biome: gut microbiome; feature: rumen; material: CR-attached | host: Bos | place: Iran: Karaj | collected 2018-10 | reverse complement strand
GGATGGATATACGCATTACCGATATAGCTGTCGTCCATATCCTTGAAATAGTCCTCGTTATTCAAGTCATATGCTGAGATGAAATAAGCCTCAGCCACAGAGACACTACCGCTCAAGTTCGTGTCACCACCAGCTGTAGAAAGGAATACAGATTTAATATTAGATATCTGCGTTGGACTGAAAAATTCTTTAAGATGAACAACCTTTACATCGTTGGAATAGATATAAATCTGACGAATAACATTATTATTGACATCGCAGAATTGGAGACAATAGCGGGATCCCTGAGCAACAGGATGGGTATTGGCACCATCCTTGATATTCACAATTTGCCCATCCAACGGTGAAGAAACATCCAATGTTCTAATCACAAAATTTTCATAATCGTTAAGATTTACATTATTAAGTCCGTCAATTAGATTGATAGCAGCATTACCAACACGGCAATAGTTATAAGAGAATGTGCCAACTCCATCATTATAGGAATAACTAGCATTTGCATCACGTGGATAATCAACACCATCCAAAACCTCAGTGAACCCATGGAAATTAGAATATAAAATATTCATTCTAAATCCATTCTCTTGATAAGAAATCTGAACCGGATTATCAGGATTCTCATTCAAATTTGTTTGATTGTGAGTAGATGGATCCAAGTCAGCATACAATTTCTTAGCCCTACTTCTAAAGCAGATGTTTCTTTCGTCGGCGGAAACCAGACGATTCTCTCCATGTGAACCCTGCCTATAGGTTGTAGCCATCTGCGCGAAAGCAGTGAGACCCGTACAGAGGGCAAAGACCAAAAGTAAATACTTTTTCATTTGTCTGTTTGTTTTGTTAATAAATTAATTATGTTAAAATCTTAGATATTTACGATTTACAAATTTACGATTTACGATTTATTTTGCCATTTGGACATTTTATTATTTATGTCACCATGATTTCTTTACTGCTAACCAAATAATCGTTTAATCAAATTTCGAGTGCAAAGTTAATAATTATAAAAAAAATGTGTTTTCTATAGGGTAACAATGATTTTGTTACATGTTACACAAGGAAAAGTTTTGATTAATTGGAGGTTTATAATGCCGAATATTGCAAAATAAACATAAAAAAATGTAACGTGAGAGAAAATAGTTTTTAGTTGGCGAAGAAAGTAGCTACAAGTCAGGCAGCAACCCGTCTTATCCCAGAAACCTCCTGTGTCCCAAAGTAGAGACTCCCCGTGGGGTGTCTCCACGGAAGCCGTAGCAAGCACGATGGCAATGTGGGAGAGGGATTTGGGAGGCGTTTTGGTGATGGGTAAATTACGGATTTATTTAGACACCCCACGGGGAGTCTCTACTTGCTCTACGGCTATTGCATGCGTGGGTGGGGATTGGGGAGGCGTTTTGGTATTGGGTTTTGTACAACCCAGAAAGGCTGGTGCTGCCTGACGTATGAGAACGTCAGCTCCTAATGAAAAAGGATGCGAAGGTTAGTTCGCATCCTTTTGAGAATCTAAGGGGAATCCAGTCGGGTTTGCCCCATTGACGGCATTTGAGAGAGAACGCTTGTCCTCAAAGCGATCTTCTACTCTTCAGACTGTCCAGCGATAGCGTTGATGACAGCGACGACATCGGAGATATTGACGGCATTGTCGCCATTGACATCCGCTTTGGGGTACTGCATGACTCCTGCCATCTGGTTGATGACAGCCACGACATCGGAGATGTTGACCACTCCGTCGCCGTTGACATCGAAGGAGAGCTCTTTCTCGAGGTGAATGTCGCTGATGTAGAGTGCAGTGACACCTTGTGTGAGGAAACCGGCGATAAAGATGTGTGTGAGGTCGAGCGGTGTTCCATCAACCCTTACGAGGTCTTTGAGCGGAATTTCGATAGTCTTCTTCGTACCGATATCGAAACTGTAGTATGCTCTCGATGAGAAGTTGTTCTCGTCGTAGAGACGGAACTCCGGTTTGTTGGTAGGCGCACGTCTGAGCTTGATGACGAGCTTGTCGTACTGGCTGATGTCAATACCGCTGCTGTATTCCCATCCGCCGAAGCCGCCTTTTGCTGTGGTGAGCGATGCAGTTGACTGCTTGAACGAGCCTGTTCCAGAGATAGACGGGTTGAGCAGTCCTTCGAGGAGCGGGAAGTAAGACAGCACGTTGACCTTAAACTCCATGGTCTGCTTGTTTCCATATACATCGGTGTAGGTGGCGGTGACGTTAGCTGTTCCCTGTTCGAGTGCGATGATTCTATCGCCCTCAATGGAGACAACATTCTTGTTATCAACCACATATTCACATTGTGAAGCCACATTGGAAGTGCGGCCCGACTGGAATGACGCCTTCAGATCAATCGCATTTGAAGAGCTGGGCAACACCGAATACTCAGCCGTTCCATCTAATGAAGCGACGGAGAGGTCCTCGATGGAGAACGAGTTGAGGACTCCCTCTCCGTAGAATCGGTCCTCGGAGAATATTTTCTCTGTTGAGAACCAGTCGATATCGACATATCCGCCAAGCTGCCTGGTTGAGTAGTTGAAAATGCCGAAGCGGTTGCCTACGAACACAGAGAGGATATAGCGCATGGTCATCTCGTTTCCGAACTTCGTGAAGTTCTCGTTGTCTGTGGAGTAATAGAAATTCGCCTTGTCGGTGCCGAAGTTGACGACAGCGCGTAGATAGACCTTCTCGCCGTCGGTGAACTCGAGCGGAGTGTCGCTGACGGTCTCCTGCTGCTGCGTGGAGTCGTATGCGCTTCTATACTGCACGATATATTTCTTTCCGTCGATCACTTTGACCGCGATATAGCCATAAGGGTCCTGGAAGACGCAGAGTCCTGCGATGTCTCCCTCCTGCATCCCCTTCGTGTCGATAGACACCGTTCCGTAGCTGTCGGCATACTGGCTACCCGGGGTTCCAACTTTGTTATATCCGAATATACGCTGTGTGAGCATGTTGCGAGCCTGCTTGAGGTTGTCGGTGATGGTGACGGAATGAAGTCGGAGGTTACCCGGGTTTTCGAATAGCGACCACGCCTCGTTGTCGGGGTTGTGGTTCCACTGCCACTGCATACCGATAGTGGGATCGGTGAACGTGTCGTTTGTGGGAAGATAAGTCTTCGGATAAGTCTTGCCCACATTCGGTTTCTTGTAGGCTTTTCCCTGCTCACTGACATCCCTTCCGGCATTGCCGATAGTAGGCCATCCGTCCTTCCATGTGATTGGCTCCAGGTACGGGATCCGTCCGATGGTGCCTGCATCCTTGAAGAGAATGGTCCACCACTCTCCAGTCTGCGTCTGAACTATGCCGCCCTGGTGGATACGCTGGTTGGCGAACACCCTACCGTTGTGCTCCTCGTAAGGTCCCATCGGGTCGGTTGCGCGGAAGATGGTCTGCGATCCTTCTGTTCCTCCGTAAGTGGCATAGATATAATAATAGTCACCGATATGGTACATGTGGGATCCCTCGCATCCGTTACCTACGGTGATGACCTCCTTGCTGGATATTTCCTGGAAGGTAGATGCGTTGAGCTTATGTACGGTGATGTGGTCGATACCCGCCGCCACATAGAGAAATCCGTCGCCGTTCTCCTCGCCGTTGGGTCCGAGTCCGTGAAGGTGGTCGCGGTTGTCGTCGAAGAGGAATCCGGCATCGTAGTAGAATCCGTTGAGCTTCCTCATGGTCCATTCACCTTCCGGATTGGTGGCAGAGAGGATCCAGTCGCCACCGTCGTCGAATCCGTCGCGTCCGAAAGCAATGAAATTGAGGTAGAACTTGCCGTTATGATACTGCAGCGAGGGAGCCCACTGTCCGCCAGAATAGCGGCTGAAGTTGTTAAGCAGGTTGTATGCGTCGTCGTTGGCAATCTGCTTGAGCGGATTGGCACAGTATTCCCAGTTCACGAGGTCTTTCGACTTTAGGATGGTAGCTCCCGGGAAATGGTGCATGGTGGTTGACGCAAGGTAGTAGGTGTCGTTGACGAGAATGATATCCGGGTCGGGGAAGTCGGCGTTGATAAGCGGGTTGGTGAATCCTCCGAATCCGTTGTCCGCCGTGTATTTGCCCTCGAAATCGGGACGTGAGTAGTCCTTCTGCGCATATTCCTTGTACCACTTGAAGCAAGCGCCGCTGGAAGCCTCGTAGGCGTCGGCATATCCGTCTTCCTGCATGGCCTTTTCGAACGCCGGCACCACCTTCTTATTATTGATATACTCGTCGATGTCGATGAAGTCGCCAGTGCCTGTGAGCGTCATGCTGATGTTTCCGAAGTGGTCGAGTACCGCCTTGAATGCACTCCCCCACTTGGATGTGGTTCCCGTGGCCCAAGTACCGTAGTTGCTGAGCACCCAGTCGCCATGTTCGTTGTAGTGTCCGGTACCTTCATTTTGCGGGCTCCAGTCCACCTCCGTGATGACGATAGGCTTTGATGTGACCACAGGCACTGCATCCTGGAAGTTCTGGATTGACGTGTTCTTGTTGTAGTTTTTATCGTCGGTTCCGTACCATCCCACATAATCGTGCACAGCATATCCGTAGTTGTCGTCCTGGATGGGATATTTGGCGTAGGGCCGGTAGTTGGACTGCCATCCGGTGCCCGGCACCAGGATGATCCCGGTAAACCCGTTCTCACGGATTTTATCGACGATCGGCTGGAAGAAGTCAAACAAAGCTTTGTCGCTGTCTGTCCCGTTGGCAGCCTTGAGGTTGACCGGCTCGTTACCCAGCTCAATCATGATCTGTCCGGAGTATTTCTTGATGGAGTCGTTCTGTGAGACGATATCCCAGACGGTCTTGAGGTATTCGTTGTACTCGTCGCCCACCTTGACCGTCTCGGGGAACACTCCTGGCGGCCGGAGGATGACATAAAGCCCTTTTCCGATAGCGTTTTTGGCAATACGGAAATAGAGTGAACGCAGGTAAGTTCTCAGACGCGTGGCAGAGAATCGGCTGATGTCGTTCTCCCCTCCACCGTTGGTGGCCTGCTTATTCGGATCGTTTGTCCAGCATGGGTCGAGGTGCAGTCGGAAGAGGTTGCAGTACGCCCCGCTCGTGGTGTCTGTGATGGCGGTGAAGAGCTTATTGAAATAAGCGATGCATGGACTGATGGTTGACGATGTACATTCGCGTCCCCATCTCCAGCTGTTGAAATAGGGGCTTGGGGTGTCCATGACTCCGTGGAGCACCACTTTGTTGCCGTGGGGGTCAACAAAATACTTGCCTTCGACATGGAGCGGTGAGGTAACGCCAAATTGGGCGAAAGCCGCTGCCGCCAGGAAGAAAGCAGAAAGAAATGCGGTTAGTTTTCGGTTCATGATTATTATTTATGATTTAAAGATTTACGATTTAAAGATTTACGATTTAAAGATTTATGATTGAAAGAATTATGATTGAAAGATTTTATTTAGTTAATTGGATTTTTTATTATGAAGATTAATAATTTACGATTAAAGATTATCATTTTGCAAAGTTACGGAAAAAAAGGGGAAGATTTATGTAAAATTGTTGCAAAAATTTTCAGGGTGGTTACATGGATAAGGGAAGATGATGCTGACGAGTTGCCGGTGCTAATGATGATAGGCCGTGCTCCGCCGGCCGATTACTGCGGGACACGAGGCCCCGCCTACCTCTCCAGTGGGGATTCAGACGGGCAGAACAATTCAGAAAAGGCTTAAGCCGCAGACAACTGCGGCATACATGAAAGTAACGGATTTTCACATTCAGCTAATAAGCCGCAGACAACTGCGGCATACATGAAAGCCCTTCAATTTCCTCGGCTATTCGCTGTCGGTAATTTCGGAAACGGATTCAAGCGGCGGGGTTTCCGGCTCATTTTCGTTGATACCGATGACGAAACGCTTGTAGTAGGATATGAGGAGCGTGGTTAGGGGCAGTGCGATGATGAGTCCTGTGAATCCCAGTAGCACTCCCCAGATTGAGAGAGAGAGGAGGATGACCGCTCCGTTGAGCCCCGTGACGTTACCCATTATCTTAGGCACGAGGAATCCGTCCTGGATCACCTGAACCACGACGAAAACGATGAGCGCAGGGACGAGTATCCCCCAGAAATTCTGGTTGGTCTCGTAAGCCTTGAGCAACGAAAGGATGATGGTCGGGATGAAACCGACAATCTGCAGATAGGGCACGAGGTTGAGGAAACCGATGAAGATTCCGAGAGGAATCGCCATGGGGAATCCGATGATGAGGAATCCGATGGAGAAGAGGATGCCGACGCAGAGTGCGACGAGCGACTGTCCGCGGAAATAGCTGTTCATACCCTCCTCCACATCGGAGACAAGCCCCTGGACGAACGCCCGTTTTCCTTTAGGTACGAACTTGATGTATCCCGTTGTCATCTTCTCGTAGTCCATCAAAATATAAAAGAGGTAAATGAATGTGATGAAGAACATGACCGCTCCCCATACCGCACTGATAGACGATGAGATGAGAGAGAAGATCTTAGGCAGCATGGTGTCGAGGAATGTTGTGAGGTCGCTTACTGAAAAATACTCACCGACATCTTCTGTTGATGTAATATACGGCATGATATACTCCGTGAAGAGGTCAGGAAGATTGTTATCCTTCACGTATTTGACGACAATGTCCTTGAGCATCGCGATTTCGTTGATGACCGCCGGTATGATCATCCAGCAGAGCCCTCCTACAACGACGACGAAGAGGATGAAAGTGATGACGATAGCGAGCCAGCGATGCCGTATCTTGCATTTGTTCTGGACAAACTTGACAAAAGGATTGAGCATATACGCAATGAGCCATGCTACGATGAATGGCATAAGCACACCGCTCAGCTTACGCAGGAGGAAATAAACAACGACACAGAGTGCGAGTCCGAACAGGATTCGTATGAAGCGGTCGAAAGTGATTTCTTTTTTGGTCATGGATTCTATGAATGATGATTTTTTTTCAGGGCATGAAGCCGTGCTTCGCCGGCGGATTTTGCGGGACACGAGGCCCCGCCTACCTCTCCCGTGGGGAATCAAAGGGTCAGGAGAATTCAGAGAGGCTTTTTGCCGCAGACAACTGCGGCCTATATGAAAGCAACGTATTTTCACATTCAGCTAATAAGCCGCAGCCAACTGCGGCCTACATGAAAGCAACGGCAGCCAAATGACTGTTGCCGCAGCCAACTGCGGCCTATATGAAAGCTAATAGTTGACGAAGAAGGTGTCCCAGATTTTCAGAACTGACGCCTCGTTACGTGAGATAATCTCAGCAGACCGTGTGAATGCCTTGAATTCCTTTTTTCTCTCAGGTCTGATGCGCTGGAGGATGTTCTTGTCTGTGACTTCAAAGATCTCCTTGTTGTAGTTAATAAAATAGGTGTCGATAGTCGGCAGCGGCTCTTCCTCCGGGTTGACGATGTATGACCCACTGAAATCGATAGAGAGGGATCCGAAATCTCCTCCTACAGTGAATGACCCCATGTGGCTGGCATCCTTCTCGCTTCCCTTGAATTTCTCCATATCGATGAGCCTGACCATGAGCACACGTCCGACGGAGTCTTCCCTGACGACCTTTGCGAAGGTGTTTCCCATCGCCACATATTTGTCACCGTCGCGGAACTCCACATAGTTGACATTACCCGGACTGGCTTTCATGAGCGTGTCGTTGAGCACGTACATGAGGGTCTGGTTACCGATATGGATATTACATGGATAGATGGTCTTCTTCTTGTTGATGAAACCAGTGACGATGGTGGCAGGCTCGAAACGGCGCCGAACAAACGGCCATTCCCCTGTTGGGAGCCACTCTTGCTGTGCTTTATCCGTATGGTCGGGGTTCTGTGCAGAAAGAGGGACAACGGATAAAGCGGAAAGGAAGAAAGTGATTATTAATGACTTGATGTTTTGCATTTTTAAGTGAATAGTGAAAAGTGAATAGTGTACAATCCCTGCAAATTATTTGACTCGGATGACAAGGTATTTGGTAAGAGACCAGAATTCAGCCGGGCTGTTGATTTTGAGAGTGAGTTCTCCAGCCGGGTCTTTGAGCATCGTATATGAACCAGCAGGATGCTTAGAGAGGAGATTAGCCGATTTTGAGTACAACTTGATTGTAGTGGTGTTTCGTATGTCGATTTTCGTGAAATAGCCTTTGTCGAAGTTCGCTTTAGACAGGATTTCTCCCTCAGCGAGGATGTTATGCTCCTTAAGCTCTTTTTTCGTGCCGAAGACATAATAAGCTGTGTTGATCTGTACGTCCTGATTCTGTAACACCTGTTCCTTCTCCTGGTTTTCCTTTTTGACCTTCTCGTTCTCGTCCTTGATATTCTTATTTTCCTCTTTAACTGTCTGGTTCTCATTCTTGACAGTCTCATTTTCCTGCTTCACCTTCTCATTCTCGACCTTTACCGCCTGGTTCTCGTTTTTCACATCCACATTCTCCTGCTTCACTTTCTCGTTCTCGTCCTTGACATTTTTGTTCTCTTCGGCCAGCTGGTCGATTTTGTCTCCCATCTTGCCAATCTGGACATTTTTCTGCTGGAGCTCATTTTTAAGAGACTGAACCTCATGCTGCTTGTCCTCCATCTGTTGCTTGAGGGTGTTGACCATAGTCAACAACTGCTTAGAGCTGTACTCTGAGTCGTTGAGCTTGCTTTCAAGTGCCGCTATTTTGGCTTTGTTATCCTCAAGGGTCTGAATGATAAACTCCATGTTTTCTCTGATGTCCTGTGTAGGGGCAGCGGCTTTGGTCTCACCGTTGAGCTGTAGTGAGGTTGTGTTGATACGCTCCTCCGCCTGCGCAATTCGTTGGAAGCCTATGTTGACCTCATTGATGTCGGCGAGGAGGTCGTCATATCCTTGCTTCAACTGTTTGTTCACGGTCTTGAGTGAATCGATTGTCAGCTGATCTTTATTTGCTTTCTCCTGGTCGCATGAAGCACAAAAAATGCACGCAGCGACAAAAAATAAGATTTTTCTCATAATGGTAAAATTTATTTTACAACGAATTATTTTTTTCTACAACGAATCTGTATGAATTTACACGAAATATTTTTGATGAACGAAGATTGGAAAGATTTTATGATAAATCATAATACTTTGTATTTTATCTCAACGAAAAGGATTGATACAATGAATTATTTTTTTCTACAACGAATCTGTACGAATTTTTACGAAGTATTTTTAATGAACCAAGATTGGAAAGATTTTTAAAGTTATAAGACGCACTACAGCGCGTCTCTACTGTCTTTGTATTTGTTTTTGGATTTGTTTTGTTCTTTTTCTGTGTCTTGTTTATCATCAGCACCTTGGACAACGATGACAAACTCACCTTTAGGCTCGTTCTGCCCGTAGTAAGCGATGAGCTCCTGGAGAGACCCGCGTACACACTGCTCATGGATTTTGGATATTTCCCTGCATGTAGCCGCCTGCCGCTGGGGTCCGAAAATCTCACTAAACTGCTGTAATGTCTTCCTGATACGGAATGGTGACTCATAGAACACCATCGTCCTCTGCTCATCTTTCAGCTGCTGGAGACGGGTGTTGCGCCCTTTTTTCTGGGGCAGAAACCCTTCGAAGCAGAAGCGGTCGTCGGGCAAGGCTGATGTTACAATCGCTGGAACAAAAGCCGTTGGTCCTGGGAGCGTAATGACTTCAATACCGTTTCTGACGCACTCTCTGACAATGAGAAAACCCGGGTCGCTGATCGCCGGTGTTCCAGCATCTGAAATGAGTGCAATGTCGTCCCCCTCAAGCAGACGTTCCACCACTGCATGAAGTGACTTGTGCTCGTTGAACTTATGATGAGCAACCATGGGATTGTGGATGTCGTAATGCTTGAGAAGAACCGATGATGTACGCGTGTCCTCAGCGAGAATGAGCTTAACCTCTTTGAGGATCCTGATGGCTCTGAAGGTCATATCCTCCAGATTTCCGACTGGCGTTGGCACTACGAACAGCTTTCCTTTCATCTCAGCGATTTTTTCAACGAATTTGTACGATTTTTACTTTACGAACGAAGAGATTTATTTTTATCTCAACGTTTTTTTTCCACAACGAATTTTTACGAATTTAAACGAATTGTCTTTTTATTTAATAACTATTCTATGATTATTTTTTAAAACACGAATTACACGAATGATTACGAATTTTACTTTACGAACGAAGAGATTTATTTTTATCTCAACGGTTTTTCCACAACGAATTTTTACGAATTTATACGAATTGTCTTTTTACTTAATAACT
>JAEEGG010029697.1_pt1 | contig 10200 bp, 6 predicted proteins | sample 9134161 | NCBI WGS metagenome assembly JAEEGG01 (sample SAMN16246543, study PRJNA631951) | gut metagenome | biome: gut microbiome; feature: rumen; material: CR-attached | host: Bos | place: Iran: Karaj | collected 2018-10 | reverse complement strand
CATCAGTGCGCATCACCTTGGTGCCCAGTTCAGTAACCACCTGACCATTGACCGTCACGACACCAGCCTGAATAAACTCGTCAGCCTCACGACGGCTGCATACACCAGCATTAGCCAGGAACTTGTTCAGACGAATAGGCTCATTGGGATCATAGTTTACCTCTTTATATTCTATGCGTTTCTTCAGTGAATACTTAGCATTGGGATCATAATCAGGTGTACGCTGACGATAGCCACCCTGAGGACGCTGGCCATAGCCGCCACGCTGCTGGTTATACCCACCCTGAGGACGCTGACCATAGCTGCCACGCTGCTGGTTGTAGCCACCACCTTGAGAACGCTGGCTATAACCGCCACGCTGCTGGTTGTAGCCACCCTGAGGACGCTGGCCATAGCCGCCACGCTGCTGGCCATAGCCGCCACCATACTGCTGGCGAGGCTGATAACCCTGCTGCTGCTCGTCACCTTCCTGATTGTTGTTATAACGCGGACGGTAGCCACCCTGTGGGCGAGACTGGTAGCCACCCTGAGGACGCTGACCGCCATAGCCACCTCCATAATTATTGTTTTGACGCGGACGATAGCTTCCACGCTGGGGAGCCTGGCCTTGCAGACCGGCACCAAAGCCTTCGGGGCGGAAGCCACCTTCATCGTTATTACGCTTGTTGTAAGCCGGACGCTCATAGCCACCTGTGCCAGAATGCTGCTGTCCGGTGTGGATGCGCGGACGGGGCGAGCGTCCTACGGGTCTGTACTCTCGCTGGTAGCCCTCTCGGCTGCTCTGCTGTTCTTGCTGAGTCTGTTCTTCCTGTTTCTTCTCGTTTTCAAATTCCATAATACTTAATTCTTTTTTTGATAATTGTGTTGATTAATCCTCAGAACCTCACGGTTCCTGTTTTATAAATTGAAGAATAAAAATTATATTCCAGTATAGTTCCACGGAGTGATAGCCATGAGTTCCTCCTTCACGGCATCGCTCACCTCCAGTGTCCCAATGAAATCATGGATGGTCTGTTCTGTCATCTTCTGATTGGTACGGGTCAGTGCCTTCAGTGCCTCATAAGGATGCGGATAGGCCTCACGACGCAGGATAGTCTGGATGGCCTCGGCAACCACCGCCCATGTCTGTTGCAGGTCTTCGTGAAGTTTTTCTTCGTTCAGAATCAACTTGCGCAAGCCTTTCAGCGTACTCTCGAAAGCAATCAGACTGTGTCCCATGGGCACACCTACATTGCGCAACACCGTTGAGTCGGTGAGATCGCGTTGCAAACGACTAACAGGCAATTTCTGTGCCAAAAATACTAATATGGCATTCGACAGCCCCAGATTGCCCTCAGAGTTCTCATAATCAATGGGATTTACTTTGTGTGGCATGGCACTGCTTCCCACCTCACCTGCCTTGATCTTCTGCTTGAAGTAATCCATGGAGATATACATCCAGAAGTCACGGTCTAAGTCGATGATGATGGTGTTGATACGACGCATGGCATCAAACATAGCCCCCAACCAGTCGTAGTTAGAAATCTGGGTGGTAAACTGCTCACGCTCCAAACCAAGTTTCTCGCTTACGAACTGATTGCCAAACTCCTGCCAGTCGTATTGCGGATAAGCCACATGATGGGCATTATAATTGCCCGTAGCTCCTCCGAACTTAGCGGTGATTGGCAGCTCTTTCATGGCACGCAACTGCTCTTCCAGACGATAGACGTAGACCTTTATCTCCTTACCCAGACGTGTGGGCGAAGCAGGCTGTCCGTGAGTACGAGCCAACATAGGCACATTCTTCCACTCTTCGGCATAGTCATTCAACTGCTCAATGAGTTCCTCAAGGAGCGGATAATAGACCTGCTCCAGTGCCTCCTTAATAGAAAGGGGTACACTGGTATTATTAATGTCTTGTGAAGTAAGGCCAAAGTGAATGAATTCCTTATAGGCATCGAACCCACCGATTTTGTCAAGTTCTTCCTTGATATAATATTCCACAGCCTTCACGTCGTGATTAGTGACTTTCTCAATGTCCTTCACACGTTGAGCATCATCAGGCGTGAAATTACGATATATATTGCGCAGTTGCTCAAACAGAGCATGGTCAAAATCCTGAAGCTGCGGTAGCGGCAACTCACATAGTGTAATAAAATACTCAATCTCAACACGCAACCGGTAACGCACCAGCGCATACTCCGAAAAATACTCTCCCAGTTTCTCGGTTTTTCCGCGATAGCGGCCATCAATAGGCGAGATGGCAGTCAATTTGCTTAGTTCCATTCTTGATTTCAAATGATCTTTATCTTTTGCGACCGCAAAGGTACTACTTTTTCATTGAAAACTAAGCAGGTTACAGTAAGATTTTTTCGAATCCAACACTTTTTATGACATTCAGACAAAAGAAAAACTGCATTTCCCATCAGGAATGCAGTTTCTAATGTGTGGGCGTTGACGGATTCGAACCGCCGACCCTCTGCTTGTAAGGCAGATGCTCTGAACCAACTGAGCTAAACGCCCCTACTTTTTGTAAGCGGGTGCAAAGGTACAATGTTTTTTTGAAACAACCAAATTTTTTACGCACTTTTTATTCCTTACCCTATAAATAGTAAAAAAAGGCTGCCATGCAGGATTGTCCCACATGGCAGCACCTTTGTTTTCTTATGATTTATCGCAGAAACAATCTGCGACTTGCTTAATCGTTCGAACCACCCGAATGAGTTTTAGTATCAGGAGAGACTGAATGTGTAAGCTCTACCGAGGGAGTTGTCTTGCCGTAGACCACCACCTTGAAATCGGTGTACTTCGTAGGATCATCCTCACGTTGCGACCTAAAATTGAAGGTTCTGACAGTCTGCTTCAACGTCACATGAGCCTTACCCGGAGCAGGAGCATTAAAAGTATAGTGGTTTTCCTGTACAAACATGGGAACGCCGAATGTATTGTCCAAGAACTTACCGATGAGAGTCTTTGCTGTATAGTCGGCAACATAGCCCAACTTACGGCTGTAGTCCACCTGATGTGGGCCTGCAGCCACATCAAAGGTGTTGTCATATATTACCTCATCATTATTTTCAACACTCACCACTTCGGCAATCATCATGATGTCATAGATAGAAAAGTGCTTCAGGAAGATTGACACATTGTTTCCGCCAATACGCCCAAAAGTAATTTTCTCATTTTTGTTGTCATGATTAATAATCCTGATGTTCAGGTTGTCGGATCCCGGGATATACAGGTTAACCTTTACCGGATTGGTAAACACAGCACCGTCAGGACGGCAGTCAAGACCCAACACAGCGTCCTCAATAGGCTGGTTCAATGAAACAGCCTTATTCTCAGCAGATGAAGGAGTGAACACCGTAATAGAATAAGGATCGGCAGTATTACCTGTGTTACCAGCATCGGCAGGCACAACCAGCTCGGCAGTAACAGCAGCAGGAGCACCGCTTTCATCATCGGCCAACAGGTTCTCGTCCTGATTTTCCTGATCATTGGTCACTTTCAGTTCCTCACCTGGAGTCTGATAAGAAGCATTCTTCGACACCTTGTAGAGGATCACGTCAACCTGCTTCCAGTCATCATCACCAAATGCCACATCCACCGTGCGGGGTAAATAGGCATTGTCCACAGGCGTGACAACCAATTTGCCAGTTGCCTTGGTATTCTCAAACGCACCTTCAGTAGCAGGGCCTTTGGTAACACCAGCATAGACAAATTTAGCAGGCACATTCGACTTGACCACAAGCGTCTTACTGAGAGAGGTCGGAGCGTCTTTCTCACTCAGCTTCTCGGTCACTGTGGCTTCCTGGTCGCTGTCACCCTTATGACACGAAGCAAGTGCCATGGTCAGGGTTGCACCAAACAGCAACATAGCAGCTCCTCTGAAAATCTTTTTCATCATCAATATTCTTTAATTTTTAGTTATTTACTTAATCGCTACAGTTGCGCGACGGTTATAAGCCTGGGGATTCAAAACATCCACGCCACCGGCAGCAACCACCTCAATGTTATCACGGTTTACGCCCATCTTCACCAGTTCGTTAGCCACGACATCAGCACGTTTCTGACTCAGCTGCTGGTTGAAGGTAGCACTGCCTGTCTGGCTGTCGGCATAACCTGTAACCACAATCTTAGAACCGTTCTGCTTGGCAATATTTGCAAGATCCTTCACATTCTGCAAATCCTTACGCGAAGCGATGTTGCTCTTGCCAATGTTGAAGAACACTGACACAGGAGCAGCCACAACCTCTTTCACAGTCACGGTCTTGGTCTCGGTCACAACAGGCTTCTGGTTCTTGAGCAACTGCTGTAGACGAGCATTCTCTGACTGTTCATCAGCAAGCTGAGCATTCAAAGCATCAATCTGACTCTGCGAAAGAGCCTTCAAGGCATCCACATCGGGAACCTTGTCCCAAGTCGACTTACCAATATTAAATAAAAGTCCGATTTCAGCTGCGAAATAGTGATCGGTCTTGGCTACTGTGTTGCCATAATCAGCAGCATGGGCAAAGACCTCATAATCAGCAAGATTATATGAAAGGTCGAGTTGAATACCGATATTTTTATTCAGACGGAAAGTGTTCAACAAACCAAAACTTGTAGCTACACTATTTTCGTTTTCAGTAAAGTTACGCAGCAAACCTGCACCAAAATAAGGAATGAAATTCCAGAATCGATTGGCATTATAACCGCAAATCAGGTTGTGCAGGTTGAAAAGGGCTTGTTCCTGAATGTTCATGAATTTGATTTCTCCATCCTTGGCTTCTTCGGTCGTGGCGTTATGCCCCTTGAAGAAATAGGTTCCCTTCGTACGCAGTCCCATACCAGGAGTAAACCATTTGCCAATAGAGACCGAAGCGCCCAAATCCTGACGGAAGTCTTTGAAAGGACTGTTAGCAAGACGAGGATTCAGCGAGCGTTCAAAAGCAGAATAAGATGCTCCATACTGGAAGCCAGCAGTCACAAACCAGTTACTCCAGAACGAGTTTGTAGCAACGCTATACTTCTGTTCTGGCAGTTCTTCCTGAGCCATGCCAGTCACCGACACACTTGCCAGAGCCAGCATCATCAAATACTTTTTCATGTCTGTTTGTTTTTTATTTGTTTTTTTAATAATCGACATTACCGTGCAAAAGTATACAATTTCTTTTAAACCACCAACCAAAATGGAGTTTTATTTATTTTTTTACAACAAAAAGACGAAAAAGAAGATGTTTTTCCGTCATTTATCCCTAGACCTCTCTCTTTTAGCCAAGCAACTGTTCTATATCATGTTGTGGCAAAATGCATAGGATAGCTCGTCCGTCAGGGGTGTAGTTTACATTGGAACAGGCGAAAAGCCGGTTAATAAGATGTTCCATCTCATCATTCGACAACACCTGCCCTTCTGGGATGGCCGTCTCACGGGCCAGGCTCTGGGCCAGCGTGGCATGCAACTGGCTCACATCGACCGTTCCCTGCTCTACAGCATCTGCTACTATACTGGTCACCAAGACCACAGGATCCACTCCGTCAAGACCTGCAGGGACACCCGCCACGGCATAGCTGCCCCCCCCCAGGTCACTGAGGTCAAATCCCAGGTCAGTAAGCTCTGGCATTACTCGCTGCAACGTCACAGCTTCCGAGGGTGCGAACTGCAACACCTCGGGAAAAAGCAATCGCTGGCTATTTCCCTGATGCTGGGACATTTGTTCCAGATAGGCTTCATAGCGAACACGAACATCGGCCCTGTGCTGGTCTACAATCATCAGTCCCGAGCGGACAGCCGTCATAATATAGCGGCCTTTATACTGGTAATGCACTGGTGATTTGTCGGCCAACAAGTGTTCTGACGTCTCGAAGGCATCCTCAGGAAACAGTTGTTCCTGCTGTTCTTCGTCCGCATCCGTCTTACGAGCACCTTCATAAAGTTGCTGCCAGTCGGGAACGACAGTTCGCGAGGGCCGAATCTCGCTCTTTGACAATCCTGTAGAGAAAGGATTATAGTCAGGGTTGTACGTCACCCGTGGCATTTCAATGCTGTCGTGCTGGGGATCAAAAAGTGGGATGTCAGGACGTCCTTCCGTGTCGAAGTCAATGGTGGGCACATCACAGAACTTTCCAATGGCGTCTTTCACAGCAGCAGACAGAATCTGCCAGATACTCTGCTCGTTCTCAAACTTGATCTCCGTTTTAGTGGGATGAATATTTACGTCTATATCGGCAGGCGCCACATCGAAATATACGAAATAGGGCACCATCATGCCTTGAGGCACCAGCCGTTCAAAAGCTCCGGCAATGGCTTTATGGAAATAAGCATGCTTCATGTATCGCCCATTGACGAAGAAGAAATTGTGTGCTCCCTTTTTTCGGGCAGACTCTGGTTTTCCCACAAAGCCAGTTATCTTGCACAACGCTGTTTCAACATCCAACGGAAGCAGTTCCTGATTAAGTTTCTTTCCAAACACATCGACGATGCGCTGTCGAAGCGATGCTGTACGCAGATTCAGCAGTTCCTGCCCATTGCTCTGCAAGGTAAACGTAATATCAGGATAGACCAGGACAATGCGCTCAAATGCCGTCATGATATTGATCAGCTCCGTCGCATTCGTCTTCAGGAATCTTCGACGTGCCGGCACATTGAAGAAGAGGTTCTCAACCCTAAAGTTGGAACCCACAGGACAAGCCACTGGTTCCTGACTAACCACACGTGACCCCTGAAGCATCAATCGTGTGCCAATGTCCTCATCCTGCATGCGGGTGGTCAGTTCCACCTGTGCAACAGCAGCCACCGACGGCAGCGCCTCGCCACGAAAGCCCATGGTGTGCAGGTCGAACAGGTCGTCTGCCTTGCGTATCTTAGATGTGGCATGACGTTCAAAAGCCAGACGGGCATCGGTCTCCGACATTCCTTTCCCATCGTCAACAACTTGAATCAAAGTGCGTCCGGCATCAACAACCACGACGTGGATGTTCTTTGCACCCGCATCAACCGAGTTTTCCACCAGTTCCTTGATGACCGAAGCAGGCCGCTGAATGACCTCACCGGCAGCAATCTGATTGGCCACGGAATCGGGTAAAAGTTGTATAACATCGCTCATAACAGGAATTTCCAAATAACAACTAAAACAACTATCAACAGCATCATCATCGGAAGCAGCATCCAGTTGCCGGTTCCATAGGCGGTTTTCTGTCTCCTCCGACCAGCAAAAGACATATACGAGTGCTGCGGCTGGAGCTGAGACGGGACATCAGAACCAAGTTCCCGACGGGCCCGCTGCTCAATCTCGTCAAGCAGTTCACGCCGTTCGTCAATGAAGATGGGCCTATGGCTGAATGGACGCGGCTTCCTCATGGTTCTCTTCTTGATGATTGTTTGCAGCATTCAACTGCGTACGCCGCACTTTCTGTGAAGGAGCCTGACGACGTTTCTGTACCTTTAGTTCCGTACCAGCCTTTTTTCCTCGCCATACAAAAATATCATCCTTTGAGAGCGGACGCACATAGTCAAACCATGCGAACCCCTCCAAGTAGCGCTTGTCGCGTGGTATCTGCGTCATAGGATACATGGTTCCGGTGCTTTTCGGTGCCCAAATACGCTGCAGTTTGCGCTGTTCCATAAACATGCGCAGCAGACTGGTTTCCATTGACACCATGCCCACGAAACTGCTATCAGATTCGTCCACAGGATAATAGACCACCAGCACATTGTCTTTCGCCTGTGCTTCATGAATCTCACCTTTTGTGAAAAAAGCGAACATCTCATGCGACGACACCTGATTATATATATCAGGCTTATGCATGTCCTCAATCGAGAAGGCCTGGTTTATCACGTGGGCATGATCCACAACCGAATCCTTCATGTAGACCCGTATCTCTTCGCCCAGCAGTTGCTGGTTCTGATTCCACACAATGGGATCCTTATAGAGCACCATGCAGGAGTCTCTCTGATCGTAGACCAACGAGTCGCACACAGCCTGAATATCTATTCGGTACGCGCGAACCTTATTATACGCGTGTATAACACGGTAGACCGAATCCGTTTCCTTGTTGTAGGTAAATACCTTGAATGTGTCGGCATGCATGAAGAGCGAATCACGTTGTGAGAAATCCACCACCATGGCGCTGTCCGTACATTCGGCATAACCCTTATTCTCATTATAGTAGCCATAGTTGCCCCTCAGCTGGTTCTTATTGACGGTGTCAGTATAGACGATGTTTCGGAATGCCTCATTAATGCCCGTTTTGCCGTCATACCACAGGCTGTCGCCCGTGAGCACTCGGCCTTCGTTATCAAGCACAGAGCGATTCAGCAGTTCGCCCTGTTCGGTCTCAGTGTTGTAATAACCCAGTTCCGAATAGATATGACTCTTTCCGCTGTTGATGTCCGACGGCCCCACGATATGCGCCAGTTTCTTGCTGGTATCATAATACAGCGAATCGGTGGTCAGCAGGAAGTTCTTGTCCCGCATGGTAACGTCATAGTAAAAGATGGCCATCTTCGTATCCGTGTGATACTCGCCCCAGTCGCTCACCAGCGTAGTGGTCTTGTCAACCATCTTACCGCCCTCTTGGAAATAGCCCATATTCCACAACCGGTCATAATAAAGCGAATCGGTGTAAAGCGTCGTACTGCGATGTTTCAGTACCACGTTCTGCAAAGCCTGCATCAGCTGGTCGTTGCCGTCGTAGTAACCGTAGTCACTAACAAGCGAGAGTGTGTCGCCCTGATACATACGCACATGACCGAAAGCCTCAAACGAGTTGCTTTCCTCAAAGAAGTTAGCACTGTCACACAAGAGCCGTGCCCCGGCATGTTCAAACTCCACCTTGCCACGCAGCACCTGTGCGTCATTATTGCGCCACTTCTCATAAAAGAGTTCGTCGGCATGAACCAGGTAGACGCGCTTGTCGTCTACCTTCTTTCTTTTCTTCTGCTTAGTAGTACGTGGCTTTTTCGTCTGAGCGCGTTGCGCACTAACGAATAGTGAACAGTGAACAGTGAATAGTGCCATTAGCACTATCCACAAGAATCGCGCGTTTCCTATTCCACGTCTCTTCACTTTTTACTCTTCACTTATCACCCATCACTGTCTTCGTGCAGCGAAGCACTTCAGCGCATCACCTCACCCATCCTTCGTACTCGAAGTCACAGTCGCGATACTCGTCGTTAATGCGCACGTAGGTACTTTTAATTTTCTCGGTTACCCACTTGTGGAGTGCTTCTTCACGACGTTTCTCGAGTACCACTTCCTGCATTACCTGGAAGTCTTCCGTGATAGTAGCCTTATGACCTTCAATGCGGTTCTTCAGCTTGGCAATCACACACACCGTTTTGCCTCGGGCATTGATCATGGTGAACGGAGCCGATATCTGCCCTACCTTCATTGTATCGACCACACGGGCCACCTCCGAAGGCAGGTCCTTCAACTGGAACCTCGAGGTCTGTCCACGCTCCGAGCGGTTGGCCATCAGGCCACGGTTGTTACGAGTATCCTTGTCGTCGGAGAAGAAGCTCACGGCATCTTCAAACGTGTACTTATCAGCGGTAAGCACTCCCTGCAGCACGGGGGGAACCACACCTGCACGAATCTCGTTGGCAATAGTGTCAAGCAAGTTCAGCGACGCTGTGACAGCCGAGTCGCTTACCTCAGGCTTCAGCAGGATATGGCGCACCTTGATCTTGTCACCACGCTTGTCAACCAACTGGATGATATGGAAGCCGAACTCCGACTCCACAATCTTCGAAATCTTCTTCGGGTCGGTCAGGTTAAAGGCCACGGCAGCAAAGGCTGGGTCAAGCGTTCCACGCCCCGTATAGTCAAGTTCACCTCCCAGACGGGCTGAACCGGGGTCTTGGGAATAAAGACGTGCCAGTGTCTGAAACGATGTCTCACCTCGCGTCACACGGTCTGTGTAGTCGCGCAACTGGTCTTTCACACGATTGAGTTCCTCCGGCGTTATACGCGGCGTATGCGTGATAATCTGCACCTCAACCTCCGTGGGCACGTATGGGATGCTGTCCTGCGGCAGGTCCTTGAAGAAGCGGCGCACCTCGGCAGGCGTTGCCGTGACTTTCTCTGACAGTTTCTGCTTCATGCGCTGAATCATAATCTGGTCGCGCAGCTCGTCGTGCATCGATGCCCTGATCTGACTCATGCTCTGTTTGCGGTATTCCTCAAGTTTCTCACGCGAGCCAATCTGCGAGATCATATACTCCAAGCGTGCTTCCACCTG
>JAEEGG010029692.1_pt1 | contig 10201 bp, 10 predicted proteins | sample 9134161 | NCBI WGS metagenome assembly JAEEGG01 (sample SAMN16246543, study PRJNA631951) | gut metagenome | biome: gut microbiome; feature: rumen; material: CR-attached | host: Bos | place: Iran: Karaj | collected 2018-10 | reverse complement strand
TGCGTGGTAAAAGCGCACATTGCCGCAGTTGTAATACGAGTCTATAAGGCGCGCCATGTCCTCCGTTCTGGCCCTTGTTGAACAGAATACAATCAGTGGTTTTTTAGACTCTATTACGGCTTTTAGAACGGCCTTCTTTTTGGCGTATGCATATCGCACTTCGTAGTGAATGTTTGCCCTGTCAGCCGAGCTTTGAAGGAGATGTGCCTTTTCTTCAAATAAAACTTCCTGTATGCGGTCAAGAACGACAGCGCTTGCGGTGGCGGTAAATGCGGTAACAACGTATACTCCGAGTTCTTTTATAACCTTTCCAAGCGTCAGGTATGACGGCCTGAATGTGTCTCCCCACTCACTTACGCAGTGGGCTTCGTCGATTGCAATGTGCGAGATTTTTGTTTCTTTTAAAACCTGAATAATCTGATTGCTTTGAAGAACTTCCGGATTTGCGATAATTACTTTTACGCCTGAGCGGATTTTATCAAAGATTTTCTGCCTTTCACTTTCTTCAAGGCCGCCTCTTAAAACAACGCAGTCAAGGCCTGCCCCCTGGATTCTCCTTTCCTGGTCTGCCATAAGTGCCAGAAGAGGGTAGATTACAAGAGTTGCTCCCGGCAGAAGAATTGCGGGCGTTAAAAAACAAAGGCTTTTTCCGGCCCCTGTCGGAAGAAGGACAACCTGACGGCCGCGGCAGACATCGTCATTCAATTCATCCGGTTGGTCAAAGCCTTCTCCGATTGCCCCGGCGCTGTCGAGAATGTTGGAAATTACAAGCTGTTGCCACGGAAAAAGATAGCGGACTCCGAACGCCTTTCTTGCCGCCTGTATCAGCGGACTTTCTTCAAGTTCTTCGTCTGTGTCAAAACTCTGGGCAGGGTAATCAACGCCTTCTGTAAAAAGTTCTTCGGACATAAAAAAATCAGAGCCTCCTGTATATTACATTGCTCTGATTTTTAAAAAGTCTCAGTGAATTTATATAATAAGCTGTTATTTATCGAGGATTGTGATTTCTACACGGCGGTTTTTAGCCTTTCCGCGTTCTGTCTTATTGGAAGCCACCGGAACTTTTGAACCAAAGCCCTGTGTAAAAATATGCTTCTTTTCGCGTACACCCAGCTGGACTAAAAAGTCTGCAACAGCCGAAGCTCTCTCTTCGCTCAAAAGCTGACAGGATTCTTCGCTTCCGGCACGTGCTGTGTGTCCTGCAATCAAAAGATCGTTGCCCTCATATTCATTTAAAATTGCACCGATTTTTTGAATTTTTAGCATTTCGCTTTCCTGCAGAACTGCAGAGTCCGGCAGGAACTGAATGTTTTCGAGGGAGATTGTAAGGCCCTTTTCTGTTTTTGTTACGGAAATATCTTCAAGACCTAAGTCTTCAACCTTCTGCATGACATCTTTTACGTTTTCTTCAGTGGCACTGCGTTTGAATTCAGTTACTTCAACATTTGTGGTTCCGGTAAATGAATACTGGTTTCCAAGGCTTGTTTCCATTACGATTCTGAAGTTTTCCGTGTAATGGTCAATCTGCCCCTTTTCGTTGTCCCACCAGATTGTGCGGTTTGAATAGCCCATTGTCGTAACAGGATAATCGCCTTTCGGGCGGCTGATAGCCGGAGTTTCGTAATAAAGGGAGTAGTTTGCAGTGATTATCTGGAAAGTTTTTTCTTCTTTGCTTGAATCCGATGAAATTCCTTTTTCGTCGCGTTCGTATTTGTATTTTGCAACAAAAGGCACGTGGAACGGTTCTTCAATTCCAAATCCGCGGCGAAGGTCTTCTGCTTCGTAGCCTTCTGCATTCCATTCGTCTCCGACCTTAACCTTTTTGTCCGGAAAGACAGGAAGGTCACGGATTACAGGCATAAAGTATCTGCTGTCGATTTCAAAACGGCCTGATTTATCTCGCCAGAAGTCGCTTTCAAAGGTTTCGCCCCATTTGTAGGAACCTTTTGAAATGCCTGCGCCTGATGACTGTTCGCTTGTCATAAAGGTACCCTGGATGTGACCACGTCCGTCTTTGTCGACTTCGGTAAGCCGTTCTGTAACGCGGCTTAAAATCTGGGCATGGTGGTTCAAACGGCCGTTGTATTTAACATCTTCTTCAACTGTAGAAATCAGCGAAAAGTTGTCATCGGCCTTATATTTGAATTCAAGTTTGATTCCCTCGTCTGCAGAGAGAGGAATTGAACAGAGTGCAAAAATTGCGAGATTGAACAGATTTAACTTTTTCATTCCTGTGGTTCTTTATCGTTATTGATTGTCAGGATGGCACTTGCATCGCCGGAAAGCATTGCATTACAGCGATCAAGGGACATAGGTTTAGCAGTCAAAAATCCCTGAATTGTCTTACAGTTGATGTTTTTAAGGATGTTTAACTGTTCCGGATATTCAACACCTTCTGCGATTGTATCAAGGCCCATTTTTGTAACCATGGAAACAATCGAGTCTGTAATATTTGCTTCAACACCATCTTTGGAAGTGATGTTTGCGATAAATGATTTGTCAATTTTAAGTGTTGTAATCGGCAGTACCTGAAGGTAATTGAGCGAAGAGTAGCCCGTACCAAAGTCGTCGAGGGAAATTCCGATTCCCATGGCACGAATCTGGTTCAAAAGTTTGATAACTTCTTCCTTGTTGTCAATCATTACGCCTTCAGTGATTTCGATTTCGAGATGTTTTGTGTCGATATTGTACTTTTTAATCTTTTCTTTCAGGTTGAATAAAAAGTCCGGTTTCTTTAACTGAATCGGCGAAACGTTAACGCTCATAATTCCGTCAAAATTGTAATTTTTAACCCAGTCGCTCAAAGTTTTGAGCGCAGTGTCCATTACCCAGTCACCGAGCGGAATTACAAGTTTTGTCTCTTCGGCAATTGAAATAAAGCGTTCAGGATTAATCCAGCCGAGCATTTCGTCATGCCAGCGTAAAAGTGCTTCAAAACCGCGCAGCTTGTTTGTCGCAACATCAAACTGCGGCTGGTAGTACAGTTGGAATTCATTATTAACGAGGGCGTCAGAAATACGCACCTGAATATTAAGTCTGTCCAGGAATCTTTCCTGCATCGGGTTCTGGAAGAAGCAGAGATTATTGCGGGCATTCTTTTTGGCTTCAAACATTGCCATGTCAGAGAATTTAAGAAGTTCGCCGCATTCGAGGGAGTCGTCCGGATAAACTGCAAGACCGCCTGAAAATTCAATTCCGTCAGCGTTAAATGTCTCGAGAATTACATCGCCGATATTGAGCAGAGTGTCACGGCTTGAAAGATTTTGCGCAAGAACGACAAATTCATCACCGCCAAAACGATAGGATTTAAGGCCGTTTGGTTCAAAATGTTTAAGAATTTCTGCCGCGTTGCAAATCAGCTGGTCGCCGGCAGCGTGTCCGCGTGAGTCGTTGATGAACTTCATGTTGTCCAGGTCCATCATAATGATACCAAACTTTGTGTCGTTCTTTGCGGCTTCCTGTCTGGCAGTTTCCATGTCTTCAAAAAGCTGCTGTTTGTTATTGAGTTTTGTGAGGGTATCGTGGTAGGCGATAAATTTTAATTCCTCGTTGAGAGAGGCAATTTTATCAAGTTCGTTTTTAAGTGAATCCTGGGAATTTGACAGTTCTTCGGTAAGTTTTGCAAGGCGCTGATTCTGCTGTTTGAGAGTTTCTTCGCGGTCCTTTTCTTGGGAAATATCCAGAACGCTGAATGCAATTAAATTACCGGTGATTGAATTCATGGTAATCAAAAGCCAGCAGGAATATTTTTTTGAATAGAATGTGTGGGAAACTGTGCTGTTGTGTTCGAGAACTTCTTCAACTGTTTTTGCCCATGGCATTTCGATTGAAAGACCGTCTTTAAAACTATTAAAGAACATTCCTTCTCTGGCAAGGTTGTTGAATTTTTTTGTAAATGCCTCGTTTATGTAAAGGATTTCAAAATCCACTGCGCTTTTACCGTCAAGGACGGGTTTGCCAATTACAAGCGGCATAAAAAATTTGTCGATCGAATCTTTAAACTCTGATAGTGTCAGCATGTCCCAATCACGTTATTTTGTTATAATCGAAGTCGCGTTTTTTGCTCCTTCGTCCATATAATATCGGCAGAATTTAACATTTTCGCCACGCTTTATTCAAAAAAATCGTGTTATACAACAATATTTTTTTTCAGACCATATTTCGAGTTTTTCAAATTATTCCCAACAAAAATCTGCCTCTCGGCGAGAGCACGTCAACAAACATCGCAGTGAGCGAAGCTCAGGCGAGTTTGTGCCGTAACCTCGCCTACGGCAGATCTGCACCTGCTGATATCCGAAAAACTCGAAATTTCCCGATAAAACATATATTGATTGAATAAATATCAGTTTTTTTTCCAGAAAAAAAGCCGCACTTTAGAAGTGCGGCTTTGGGGGCGGGCAGTCAGCTCCTATTCAGAGAAGCGGATGTCCTGCCAGATTGTATTGTATTTATCAAGGCCTTCAGCAATGTCTTCCTTAAGAACACAGTTGTTCATCTGGCTTGCGTCGTACATTGGTTTTTTAGTTGTAAATTCAGCAGCAGCCGGGATTACAAAGCACGGAAAGTTGAATGCATCAAGGAATTTTGCATAAACTTCAGGGCGGTGAATGTAGTTGATGAATTCGTTTGCAAGTTCAACATGTTTTGCATCCTTGAGGATACACATGCTGTCCAGGTAAGAAGGACCGCCTTCTGCAGGGATAAAGAAGTCGATTGTTTCGTCCCATTTTTCTTCCGGAACTTCACCATAGATAACTTCTGCATAACCCTGGCAGAGCCAGAAGTCGCCGCTTGCGAAAGATTTACCAAAGCCTTCAGCGTCAAATTTTACGAGGTTCGGCTTCCACTGGTTTATAATCAAATCTTTTGCCTGTGCAAGTTCATCATCGTTCAATGTGTTGATGCTGTAGCCGAGTGTTGTGAGTGCATCGCCTACAACTTCGCGCATGTCATCCATCATTGTTGCGTGACCTGCAAACTGTTTGTCTGCAAAAATCTTCCAGTTACGTTCATAGCTTCCTGCAGGTACCTTTGTCTTGTTTACAGCAATACCTGCTGCACCAAGGTAGTATGGAGCGCAGTACTTCATTTCCGGGTCGTATGTAGCCATTTTTGAAATAAGCGGGTTAACATACTTGTTGTTTGTCATTTTTGAAGAATCAAGTTCACGGAGCATTCCCTGCTTGATCATGATTGAACAGTAGTCCTGTGATGGAACTACGATATCATAACCTTTAGCACCTGCACGGAGTTTAGCATACATTTCTTCGTTTGAAGCGTAGCTGTCAACTTTGATTGTACAGTTGAATTCCTTTTCAAAGTCCTTGAGAACTTCATCTGGAGTGTAGTATGTCCAGTTATACAAATACAATGTCTTTCCATCATCTTTTGAACATGAGAAAAGACCCAGTCCGGCTACAGCCAACGCAGCTGTAATAACCATTTTTGTGACAATTTTTTTCATAAGACGTTAATTCCTATAATCACAAAAAAAATATTCAAACACCCCACAAGGTGCTTTTTCCAGCAGAATTTCTCCTGCAGGTTATTCAATTAATTAGTGCGAAGCGGCAAAACTCTTTAAGCCTTTTCGCAGGACAAATGTAATCATACAGATTGCGAGAATAATAACGAATGAGAGCGAGTTGATTACCGGACTTACGCCAAAACGAATCATCGAGTAAACGTAAAGTGGAAGTGTAGTGCTTCCAGGTCCGCTTACGAGGAATGTAATAACGTAGTCTTCGAGACTCATTGTAACGCTCATCATAAAGCCGCTTACGATTCCAGGCATAATTGCAGGAATGATAACCTTGAACAATGTTTGTCTTTCGTTGGCTCCAAGGTCGTGGCTTGCTTCGATGATTGAATAATCAAATTCATCAACGCGCGCTGTAACCATAAGATAAACGAACGGCAGACAGAAAGTTGTATGTGCGATAAAAATTGTTACAAGGCCAAGGCTCATTTTAATTGAACTGAAGAAAATCAAAAGAGAAAGTCCCATGATAACTTCCGGAAGAACCATCGGCAAAAAACTTACTGTCTGAAGGTAGCCGCGCCCAAAGAACTTGTACCAGCTGACACCGATTGCAGCAAGAGTTCCGAGGATTGTAGCGACAATTCCGGATGTAATTGCGACGATAAAACTGTTTAAAAGCGAATTCCACAAAGGTGCGCTGTCAAAAATCAGTTTCTGATACCAGATAAATGAAACGCCTGTAAAGGTAGTGTCTTTTGATTCATTAAATGAATAAAAGATGATTACCAGAAGAGGCAGAAACAAAAACAAAAGACAAATAATAAGAACAGTTTTAGAAAAACTGACCGGTGTGTTGCGTTTTTTCCAGTCGCGTTTTGCATGGCGTGCAGGTTCGCTCGCCTTTTTGTGCTGGGCATAGAGCTTAAAAGGGTTTACAAATGTCATTTTGTACCTCCGTTCAACGGATCTTCTTTGGTAGAAACCTTTTTAAGGTCTGCTTCTTTTTTGTTTGAATACAGCATCCACAGAATTCCAAGCATACTGATTAATGTTAAAACCATGCTGAATGCGGATGCAAGCGGCCAGTTACGTGTTTTCTGAACCTGGTCAACGATGATGTTACCAATCATATAGCTGTCTTTGCCGCCGACGATGTTTGGAACCGTGTATGCACCAAAAATCGGGATAAAGGTAAAGATAATTGCAGAAATGATACCGCTCTTAATTCCAGGGAGGAGAATTTTGTAAATTGACTGCGGTTTTGTGGCTCCGAGGTCGCGGCTTGCTTCAAGGAGCGAAAAGTCAAAACGGTCTACTGCTGTAAAAATCGGGAGAATTGCGTACGGAAGGTACATGTAAATGCTCAGAATGATTACAGCGGTTTTTGTGTACATGAATTTTACAGGTTTAAAAACTGCTTCCGGATTTGAAGTAATTTTATTCCATAAGTTAAAGAAGAATTTAAAAGCATGTTTAAAATTCCGTTGTCGCCCAGAATCGTAATCCACGCAAAGATACGGATGAGAGAGTTTGTCAAAAAAGGAATAATTACCAGAACGAGAAGAAGTGTCTGATGTTTGCTGCGTGCCATGGCGTATCCGCAGGGAAGTGCCATGAGAATTGTAATCAGTGTTGCAACCAGCGTAATCCATAGTGTGCGCAGAAAGATGATTCCGTAGGCAGGGCTCAGCATCTGCTGATATGCCTTGAGGGAAAACTCTGCGACAACCGAACCGTAAACGTCTCTTTTCATAAAAGAGTAACATACGATAATTACGATTGGAACAATAAAAAATATACTGAACCAGACACCCATCGGCCACGCGTAGAGCGGACCCGGATTAGGCTTTTTGTATTTTTTGTCTCGTGCAGCCTTTGCAGCCTTTAACTGAAGGCTTTCTTTAGGTTTAGATGACTCTGCCATAATTTCGTTAATCCTGATTCAAAAATTATTTGTTGATGTCTTCAACAATATAACCGTCTTCTGCAGACCAAGAAATATAGACCGTGTCCTTCCATTGAATTTCAGGACCGTCATCCAGATAGTTAGTGTGCTGTTTAAATACTTTAACGATTGTGCCGTTTTCGAGGCGAACGTAGAATTTAGACTGGAATCCCGTGTAAACAGGTTCTTCAACAACGCCCTTGAAAACATTGATGTCTTTGCGTCCCTTTACATCAGGTTCTTCAGTTGTGATCCTGATTTTTTCCGGACGAACGGTAAATGCAACTTTCTGACCTTCATCTGTGTGTTCGTAGTCAGTAACGAGGATGTTTTTATCTTCTTCCTTTGTTGCCTGTGTATCACCCTTGAGGCGGGCCTGCATTCCGAGGGCAGGTACGTTGAGGGTAACCATGTGTTCAATATCAGCCTTGCCCGGAACCTTGTAGCTTTCGCAGTTTACAACGGTTGATTCAAAAAGGTTTGTTTCGCCGATAAACTGTGCAACAAACTGAGTTGCAGGGCTTTCGTAAATTTCAAAAGGTGTGCCGACCTGGAGAACGTTTCCGCTGTTCATAACTGCAATGCGGTCAGAAACAGCGAGCGCTTCGCTCTGGTCGTGGGTTACGTAAATGAATGTAATACCGATTTTGTCGTGCAGACGGTCAAGTTCAACAAGAAGATTTGAACGGAGTTTTGCATCGAGGGCAGAAAGCGGTTCATCAAGGAGAAGAACTTTTGGTTCGTTAATCAAAGCGCGGGCAATTGCAACACGCTGACGCTGGCCGCCTGAGAGCTGGTTCGGCTTTTTGTACATGTGCTGTTCGAGTTGAACAAGAGAAAGATATTCCTTTACTTTCTGATCTATGATTTTTTTATCAATTTTTTTAAGGCGCAGAGGGAATGCAACGTTTTCGTAAACGCTCATGTGCGGAAACAGTGCATAACTCTGGAATACTGTGTTTGACGGGCGCTTGTTAGGCTGTAACGGGATGATGTTCTGATCGTCAAAAAGAACGGCTCCATCATCAGGAAATTCAAAACCGGCGATAATGCGCAAAAGTGTTGTTTTGCCGCATCCGGAAGGTCCAAGCAGAGAGAAGAATTCACCCTGATTAATAGTAAAATTAATGTCATTTAATGCATGGAATGAACCAAAATGCTTTGACACATGGTCAATTGTAACCTGACTTCCGTTCAATATTAGGTACCTCTTTTATTCCACAACTTCTGGTGGTTTTGATGTAAAACAGAATATCTGCATAAAGTACAAAATAGAGTTAATAATACAATTTGTCTATAAGTTTTTCCAAAAAAATTGAAATAATTATTTTTTAAAATTTAAGGTCCTAAATAAGGTAATCCAGAAGCATAAAAATTGCGGTTCCACCAAAAATGCTTACCATACTGTTGCTGAATTTAAGATGCAGAACTATTGTTGAAAGAACTCCGATTAAGGCCGGAATTCCGTACGGCATCTGTGTGACGGTTGCAAATTTAGGGTCGCTCAGACAGTAAACAATGAGAACTCCGATTACCATCGACGGAATATATTTTTCGATAAATGCAAGAAGTTTCGGCGGCTTTCTCCTGCTGAACAGAATGAATGGAAAAGCCCTGAGTAAAAACATTAAAACTGCAGAAGAAAAAATTGCGATCAGGGCCTGCAAAATTGACAGTCTCATTTAGATTCCTCCCCGAAAGATTCAAACTGATCCCGGTTTTTGTTGAATACACCGCGTACCAGAAGAAGTACTGCAATTCCAAGCGAGAGCGCTACAATCAGCTGGTGCTGGGCCGGAAGAATTCCAGCCTTTGACAGGATGATTGCAGTCAGACTTGTAAGAATTCCACAAAGCGAAGGGAAGAAGTCTTTTGACATTTTTATCTGGTTTATCATCAAAACGATAAAGAGTGCGTTAAGTGCAAAGTCAACGCCCGCAAAACTAAACGGAAGAAGGGTTCCCAGGAGGGCTCCGATTAAAGTTCCTGTAAGCCAGTAGAGCCAGTCCATGGCTGCAATCAGACTGTAGTACTCCCCGGGATGCTCGCCTTCAGGGCACTCTTCGGTAGAAAGCAGTGCGTAAGTTTCGTCTGTCAGGGCAAAAATCAGGAAGAATTTCCATTTGCCTGCTTTTTCATATTTTTTAAGAAGGGAAAGTCCGTAAACGATGTGACGGATTCCTACAAAAAACTGTGTAATCAAAAAGGCCGGAAGACTGGCACCAGCTGCCATAAGTCCGACAGCCATGTATTCACCTGTTCCGGAAAAAACAGTAAGGCTCATTACAAGGGCGAGCCACCACGGATAGCCCGCAGTTACAACCATGAGTCCGAATGGAATTCCAATTGAAATATAACCGAAAAGAATCGGTATCGTTAAATGAAAAGCTTTTTTTACATTCTGTCGTTGAAGCATGATTTGACCAATATAGCAGATTACGGATAAAAGATTAAGGGGGTTACACCATATTCAAAAAAAAGGTATAGTTGAACAGGAGAGGAAAACGGAGTTTAGAGAACTATGTTTACAATTATACTTGGACTTTTATTGATCGGATTCTGTGTGTGCGCCTGTCTTCCCCAGGTTTTGGGCTGGGGACCTGAGATTATTGCTGCAATCAAAGGTATTGCTCCAATATTCTGCGCGCTGACCGGTCTGATTATGATTTTTATCGGAGTTGCAGACATTCAGGACAAGGCAGAAGCCCGCAAGGAGGAAAAAGAAGCTAAGCGCGACGCCCTCGAAGAAGCTGAGAAAAACGAGTAGTTTTTTA
>JAEEGG010029690.1_pt1 | contig 10201 bp, 6 predicted proteins | sample 9134161 | NCBI WGS metagenome assembly JAEEGG01 (sample SAMN16246543, study PRJNA631951) | gut metagenome | biome: gut microbiome; feature: rumen; material: CR-attached | host: Bos | place: Iran: Karaj | collected 2018-10 | reverse complement strand
GATGTCAACGACGGAACCTTTGAATGTTTCACAGGTGTTGTATATGGTTTGAAGATGATGCATTCGGTATTGTCCCGCTCGGGCACAGTCATCCTTGCTGCCGCTCCGGCCTACTATAACTATAGCACATACCGTCATGCCTTGCAGTTGTATGAGCTGGACTATGAAGGGAATATACTGGTAAGTAAACCGCATCCTTCCGACCAGGTGTTTTCCGTTGAGGAAATCACCTACGAGCCTCATTCCGACAATCTGCTGGTTGCGGTGTATGGGGGAAGCTTCCCGAACAACACGGGCGCACCTGGAATATATGTGGTTGACCCAAGCTTAGAGGTTGTGGCCAAGCAGGACCTGCGCAAAGTGCAGGGCGGATGGGGATTCCAGGTGGATGAAATCAAAGAAATCTCCACCGACGGCAAATGGATAGATGGAGACCGCTTGATACTCAATACCCAAAAATCCCAACTTAATCGCTATACTTTCTATTACGCTTCCCTGTACATGGTGGATTCGGCATTGCATGTTTACGGCGAATTGCACCTGCCGCCCTACGACTCCTGCACATGGATACCTCGTGGAACCAGCACGGCCTACATTGACGATTCCACCGTCTTTGCCGTCACTTATTGTGCGGATTACGTGTATGGAAACATTTTACAGGCCAATGTGATTTTGGTGGACAAGAACCTTAATTTGCTGGGCCGAAAAAGCTTTGTGAACGAGAGTTTTTCACACAGGCCCCAACCACCTGCGACATTCAACGACGGCGGATGCCTAATACCAATAATCAGAGGTGGATCATTGCAAAATGTGCTGATGAAATTCAGGCGTGAAGACATTGAAATCACTTGGGATGTGGTGCATGAAGACGGTTCGGAACCGAAGCTTGCGCCCTATCCCAATCCCACAGACGGCATCGTCAACATACCCATCCCGGAAAACACTCCCAACAACGCCCGCATCCAGCTGTTCGATGCAGGAGGCATAAAAAGCCTCGACAAACCCATTGGCCAGGCAGGCAATCTGATACGCCTTGACACGGGCAACTTGGCCTCGGGGCTGTATTTGTATCGCATCGTAGTTGGAAACGGCACGGTGGCGGAAGGAAAGTTTATAAAGAATTGAAAATTAACTAAATAAAGAAAACAATGAAACAAACAAGATTAGCATTAATAGTGGTGGCATGTCTGTTGTCAGGTTCCATGTGCATGGCACAAAACACTATTGTAGAAGGTTCCAACCTCAATATCGGCGAAAACAACACCCTGTCGAGTGACATTACTGGTACAAAAGGTCATGCCATAGGTCGGTACAATATTGTCGAATCGCACAATGCCTTGGCTGTGGGCTCCAATGACACTATTGGAGACCCGTTCTTCCGAATTTGCAATTCGGAAGCGTCGAACATCCGACAATGGTTTTTCAATGCAGAGCATACGAAATCAAATAAAAAGTATTACCTTTGCAGGCAGAACGATTAAAAAATGAGAGTTGATTGCGCACAAAAGGGGATTGCAAATCCCCGTTTCAAGGCCAGCGGATTGCAAATCCGCTGGAACGGGAACTCCCGCCACTCACGGTCCTGGTGTTTCTCCCGAATAATCCAATCTACAGAAACATGAAGAGAAAAGCAGTAATTATTGTATGGGTCTTCTTGATGCCATTTCTGGCTCATTCCCAAAACGCAGACGCAGGCTTGGTTCCGTTGAAGTACGTTGGAACGGACTACTTGACTGTGGAGAATATGTTCCAGCAGCACGACGGCGACATTTTCACCAACATCTATGTCGCCCAACAACCCGAAGACCCTCATGCGCTTAACCCTCCAGCACTTGGAAATGTCCTCTTGAAGCTTTCGCCGACGACTATCCAATTCACCGACTCTTTGTTGATAGAAGATACCATCCCCCCTTTCTATCTGTATGCAAGGAACCCGAATGGTGAAGGCAATATCAGGTCCTGTTTCAAATACGAGGAAGGCTGCGACAGCACTTTTTTGCACATCTGCCATTTTTCGGATGGCGACCTCAACGTCAACCACGACGAAGACATTATTGTGCCGCTGTGCGAGGGAGAAGCTTTGGGACATCTTTACAGTTGTTTCGTCGACTGCCAAGGCAAGCTCATCCTGAAGTACTACAAGGAGATTGCCCCCGACGAAACGGAGTGCCATATAGTCCGTTACGGCGTTGACGGCACACTGTTAGGCGAGGCCGTGCTTCCTGCCAACCAGAACTACATCACCACGATGGGCGTGTTCAAGGAGTCGCCGTTGGAATACTACCAATGGAGGAAAGGCAGCGGAGGCCATCTGAACATCTACGAAATCGACTCCGCTTTCCAGTTGAAGAACACCTACGTCGTCAACAAGGTGTTTTTTGATGACCCGCCGACCTATGCCATAGAGTATTTTGAGTTTGGCTCCACCAATTCCAATGCCACCTTCGTCATTCCCGACGGCGACGACATATTAGTGGCTGCCAATTATTCGAGACAGGATACGTGCATTTGGACAGAGTTTGGTGTTGCAGCGGCACGATACGAGCTGCGCACCATGCAGCGCAAGGCTTTGGTGCAGTTCAACGACTATCCTGGATTTGAAGCCGACGCGAAGTGCTTCGGTTTCCAAAAGATGGACGACGGTGCGCTTTATCTTTTGTATCGTGAAAACGGTCTTTCCGTCAAGTATTGGATGACCGTCGCGAAAATGGATAGCGACTTGAATGTGATATGGAAGCGCTACTGCGAGACACCCGAAGGGATGATGAATGTCAATCCATACGGCACCTTTCTTTCCATCAGGCTTGAAAACGATGAAGGGAATGTGTCGGCCATGGCTTTCGCGGGAATCAGTAGCGACGGGTCGCATTCAGGCGTGTTCTATATCGTCCTCAACCACGACGGCACAGAAGGCCTGAACGAAAGCGGCATAGAAGTGCGCCCCTACTGCTTCTATCCCAACCCAGTGCAAGCCCAGCTGCAAATGCAGTTCTCGCCCGATGTGCAGCCCAAGCAAGTGGAGCTCTACGACCTGCAAGGCCGCTTGGTGCGCGTGCAGAGCAGTGGCTTCGAGAGTGTTGATATGAGTCGTTTGCCTGCTGGCGCTTATATGCTGCGGGTTGTTTTGGAGGATGGGACGGTGTTTTCGGATAAGGTGATGAGGGAATAGAGATTCACGGAGTCATCAAACTAAACCAATTGTTAATTCAAAATTCAATCATCATGAAGAAAAAAGTATTTATTACATTAGTGCTTGCCCTGATTTTCGGTGCAAGCACAAACCTTAAAGGCCAAACTACCTTTGAGCGGATATTATTCGTGGAAGGTGGTGACGTAACGCTTCCAGGTCCAGGTTGCATTAGTTCAGAAGATGGTGGCTATATCGTAAATGTGCCTCTTGGTCAATGGCAAGGTGCGTTGTTCAACAATAAGATATTGAAGATCTCTTCAGAAGGCGACATCATTGGTGAACTCAACTACAACGTGGCAGGAGAAAGGATAGTCCATTACTGGCAAATCGTCAAGCTTCCACTCGAGTATGGCGGAGGGAATAGCAACTATTATCTGGCAGTAGCTGGCTTGTGTTATCCGTACGACAATGGCAGCAATACCACGCTTACTAAGTTGGTTTTCCTCGTACTCGATGAGGAACTGGAGGTGAAATACGAACGGATTGAAGATGTGTCAGAAATAGTGGAGCATTACTCGACTTGGGGCAGGCCGCGTGTTGTGTTCGACAACGACGGCAATCTGGTCATAGCCACTTTTGCTAGAGTCAACGGCGGCGAGCTTAAACGCCTTTACACACATGTCGAATTGGACAAAGTGAATTGGATTGGTGAAATAACCCACTTTGTCAGGGAAAGCCCGGAAGACGTAGGCTGGATATTGGATTTCTTCCATTTAGGCAACGGCACTTACGGGCAGTTAGAGATGATAAATGGCCCAGGAACGATAATATACCGCATAAACGATGATTTAGAGGCGGAAAGAATCAAGGAACTCGGCAGCATAGAATACAGGAGGGGAAGTTATACCTACACTCCTCGTCTTCTTGATGGAGGAGGGTGTGTCATGCTTGATGACAGTACACTGTTTTTCCCCGCCATGATGCGCAGATTCTATAACTATCCCAATTCGAAAGATGGGATTGGAACAATGAAGATGACTATAGATTTTGATACTATTTCTGTTGATTTTCAGGACTGCGAGAATCTTGATACGACAGAACGCTTACTCAGCAGGCATCCTGCAATACTCTACGGAAACAATCTTTATATGTGTTATACCAGAAACTTTAATGAATGGTCGGCAAGTCAACCCTCGTATACCGTTCTCTGCAAATATGACACCGACCTCAATCTCATCTGGAAGCGATGGTATAACGATTCTGAGTGGAGGTTCTGCTATTATGCCACAGACATGACTGCCACCAACGATGACGGCATCCTCATCACGGGCTACTGCTGCAAGCGGGAGGACTACGGCAACATGATGCTCTACTTGCTGAAAGTGGATGCCGATGGCCTTCTTTCGCTGCCCGAGGCAGATGTAAAAGTTCGCCCCTACTGCTTCTATCCTAATCCAGTGCAAGCCCAGCTGCAAATGCAGTTCTCGCCCGATGTGAAGCCCAAGCAAGTCGAGCTCTACGACCTGCAAGGCCGCCTGGTGCGTACGCAAAGGAGCAATTTCGGGAGCATCGACATGAGCCGTTTGCCTGCTGGTGCTTATATGCTACGGGTTGTTTTGGAGGATGGGAAAACTTATTCGGATAAGGTCGTGAAGAAATAAAAAATCAAAATAAAGCAGAAAAAATTTGCTTGAAATGATATTTTTCTGTATTTTTGCGGCAAACTTAAAAACATAATTAATCATGAAAAAGCACTTATTACTATTTGTTTTTGCAATGGCAGCATCGGTCTTGCCAGCCCAAAACGGGGAAATGTATTCGCTTATGTACCATGGCATGGGCGAATACGGATTTGGTATTGAGAGCGTAGCGCAACAACACGATGGCGATATCATCTCGGCCATCCATATCAGCATGAGCTCCGGAATACCTTATCAAGCTCCCATTTTTGTAGGGAATGTCTTTTACAAGATGTCGCTGTCTACCCTCACAATTACTGACTCGCTGTTCGTTGAGGCTTCCGATGCTCCCTATTATTTCTTTGCCCCTAATCCTGAAGGCGAGGGTAATATTCGAGCCAATTTCGAATATCACGAGGATTGCGACAGCACCTTCCTACGCATTTGCCATTTCCCCGACAATGACCTCAATATCAACCATGACGAGGACATTATGGTGTCTGTATGTGGAGGGTATGCTTGGGGCACGTATGACAGCTATATGGTCGACTACAGGGACGACTTGATTATGAAATACACAAAAATGCACCAAGGAGGAGGCTATGACGAATACATCGCCCGCTTTGACCCCGAAGGCACGCTGAAGCACCAAGCCCTGTTGTTCGAAAACCAAGACATAGTTGTCCCAAAATTGCGGGTGCTCAAGGAATCGCCGCTGCAATACTACCAATGGAGAAGCTACTATGATGAGAATCTTGCCGTTTTTGTGATAGACTCCGTCTTCAATAAAAACACCGTTATCCTCAACAAGACTTTGAGTCAAGTGGTCATAGATACTGTCAATAATAACACGGTGTATGAAACTCTCTTGTTTAACATTGATACTGAAGTGATTCCAGCCGACGGGAATAACATACTTGTGGCTGCAAAATATTCAAACGACACCACTTGGCATACTATGGGAGAAAAAGGTGTGGCCGTGGCGAAATTCGATGTGCGCACCATGCAGTTGAAGGACTATATCGTGTTCAACGACTATCCAGGCTGGACAAGGGAAGGGAATTGCATGGGACTCAAAAGAATGTCAGATGGCACGGTTTACTTCCTGTATAAGGAGCTTGGCTATCCTGATGAAAGCGTCATCGTCGTGAAAATGGATGTCAACCTCAATGTGGAATGGAAACGCTTCTGCAAGACCGACAATATCAGCATGTTGTCACCACTATATTTCCCCTTCTTGTATGTAGACGAACAGGGAGAGGAGAAAGGCATTGCATGGATGGGAGGAGGTCTCGAAAATGACAAGGTGGGTATGATTTACTTCTTCCTCAACCACGACGGCACAGAAGGCCTGAACGAAAGCGGCATAGAGGTGCGTCCCTACTGCTTCTACCCCAACCCAGTGCAAGCCCAGCTTCAAATGCAGTTCTCCCCCGACGTGCAGCCCAAGCAAGTCGAGCTCTACGACCTTCAAGGCCGCTTGGTGCGCTTGCAAAGGAGCAATTTCGGGAGCATTGATATGAGCCTGCTACCTGCTGGCACTTACATGATGCGCGTTACTTTGGAGGATGGGACTGTGTATTCGGATAAGGTGGTGAAAGAGTAGAGATTCCCCTTCGCTTCGCTCGGGAAAATCGAAGATTGGCTCCGCCGAATCGGAGATTTCGACGAAGTCAATGGAGTGGAGATTCAATTATAATGCGGCGGTGGGAAACGCTACAATTCGGTAGCTGGCTCTTACCGCCGCGTTTTACTAATTGCCAGCCACTCCATTCCCGAAGGGAATCTCCAATAGCGCCATTGCAAATTTGCTGGAACTGGTAGCGTTTTCGGATAAGGTAGCGAGGGAATGAAGCTTATTGCTCTAACGCTTCTGACACGGGCAGTTGCACCGTGGTATCACTGATGAATTCCCAAAGCGGTTCGGGCGGGAAGTTGTAGGTGGTGTTGGCCAGCACCGCGAGGAAACGTTGGTGCCCCGCGTCGCGGATGACGGCGCTGCGGTAGCCTTTCCACCAACCAAAATGGAAAAACATGTCGGGATGCTCCCGGCTCATGCGCCAGCCAAAGCCGTAGTTCTCGTCGTTTTTCCATGCGGGCGAACCGGGCAGGAAGGCATCGCGTTGCAGGCTGTCGGGCAAGAGCACACAATCGTCCAAGGCTTGGTTGAATGTCCAAAGGTCGCCGACGGTCGAATACATGATCTTGTCGCCCATCACGCCGTTGAGGTAGTCGTTTTGCGTCTTCACCGGGCCTTTCTTGAAAAGGTCGTGGCCTTGCACGGGCGTGGGCACATAGAGCGAAACGCTCTCATCGTTGCGCATCGAGTAGACAAAGGATTGCGTCATACCCAAAGGCTCAAAAATCCGTTCTTTCAGGAAATCTTCAAAGTGCTGTCCAGTGATGCGTTCCACCACTGAGGCTAACAGGGCGTAGTTGATGTTGTTGTAGAAATAGTCCGCGTCGGGCGTGCCGTAGGGCTTGGGAATCTTGTCGGCCAGCATTTGGATCATCGCCTCGTTCGAGAAAGGCTTTTTGCGGTCGGGCCAGTATTGGTCGGCCATGGCATCGTAGCGCGGCAGCCCTGAACGGTGGTTGAGCAGCATCCTGATGGTGATGCCCTTGTATGGCAATTCGGGGATATACCTGCGGACGTCGTCGTCGTAATTGAGTCTCCCTTCCGCATAGAGGAGCATGATGGCCTCGGCGGTGAACATCTTCGAGTCTGACGAAAGCTGGAAAGCATCGTCAACGCGCAAAGGGTCCTTTTGGCGTTTGCTCAGGTCGCGCCAACCGAAAGCCTTCTCGTAAAGGATTTGTCCTTGCTCGGCATACAGCACCACGCCGTTTAAGCCTGCTTGGTTCATGTCGGTGAACAATTTGTCGGCCTGACGGACACGTTGGGCCATAATCTGGGCGTTCAGATCGACAAAAAGGCTGTCGACATTGATGACGGGCACTTCACGATTAAAAAACCGTTTTCCGAAAAAGAAAAACGAAGCCGCCACAACGAGCAGAAGCAATATGACCAACAAAAAACGTCTCATTTACGAAATGCAAATGTAGGAAAAAAAGGATTCAAACCACTTTTTTTGGCAAAAATAAGGTCGGATGCGGCTTAATTCGCTAATTATTACTACTTTTGCAGCCCAATTTACACCTAATAATTAATATTTCATGTCACAATTTACCGATTTTGGATTGAATCCCGCTCTGTTGAAGGCTATTAAGGAGCTGGGGTTTGAGAATCCTATGCCGATACAGGAGAAGACCATCCCTGTACTCCTTGAGCAAGATGTTGATTTCGTGGGCCTTGCACAGACGGGAACGGGTAAGACTGCCGCTTTTGGCTTGCCGTTGTTGAACAAAATCGATGCCTCACAGCGTTGCGTGCAGGCGTTGATACTGTGTCCGACACGTGAGCTTTGTATGCAGATTACCAAGGACTTGCGCAACTATGCCAAGTACATTCCGGAAATCCTGATTGTGCCCGTTTACGGCGGTGCCAGCATCGAACTGCAGTTTAAGGACTTGGCCAAGAAGCCACAGATTATCGTGGCCACGCCCGGACGTCTGCGCGATATGATTCGCCGCAACCGCGTCGACTTCAGCAACGTGAAGACCATGATTCTTGACGAGGCCGACGAGATGCTCAATATGGGCTTCCAAGAGGAAGTCGACGACATCCTCGAATACATGCCCAAGGAAGGCCGCCACACCATGCTATTCTCGGCCACTATGCCGAAGGAGGTGGAGGCCATCCTCAACAAGTACATGACCGACCCCGTGAAAGTGGCCGTCGGCGAGCGCAACTCAGGCACCGCCAACGTCGACCACATCTATTACATGATGGCCGCTAAAGACCGCTATTCGGTGCTGAAGCGCATCATTGATTATACGCCCGCCATCTACGGCATCATCTTCTGCCGCACCAAGTTGGAGACCCAAGAGATTGCCGACAACCTGATTCAGGACGGTTACAATGCTGCCGCCTTGCATGGCGACCTCTCGCAAGGGATGCGCGACAATGTGATGGACCATTTCCGCAAGCGCAGCCTGCAACTGCTGGTGGCTACCGACGTGGCCGCCCGTGGCATCGACGTGAAGGAATTGACGCACATCATCAACTACAACCTGCCCGACGACATTGAGACCTACGTGCACCGCAGCGGCCGTACAGGTCGTGCCGACAAGCGCGGTATCTGCCTCAGCCTCATTAATTTGCGCGAGAAGAGCAAAATCAAGAGGATTGAGAAGATTGTGGGTCGACCTTTCGAGAAGGCCATGATTCCGACGGGTAAAGAAGTGTGTGAAAAACAACTTTTCAACCACATCGACCGCATCGAGCACGTCGACATCAACCGCGAGGAAATCGACGACTACTTGCCGGTCGTTTTCCGCAAATTGGAATGGATGAGCCGCGAGGAACTCATCACCCGCATGGTGGCCCTCAACTTCAACCGTTTCTTGGATTACTACAAGAATGCCATCGACCTGAATGTCAACGAGAAAGACGAAAAGAAAGACCGGAAGGAACGCAAGAAGGAGCGTGACCATCAGGACGAAACGATGAAGCGCCTCTATTTCGGCATGGGCAAGAACGACCATATTTTGCCGCAGAAAATCATTGGCAAGATTAATGACGTGACCCATTCAAAGAACATCCCTATTGGCCGCATCGACCTTTACGGCGACTATTCCTACGTCGACGTGGAAGAGAGCTTCGTCCCGATGATTCTGGAGTGTTTCGCCGATCCGCACAACAACCCGCGCGGCATCGTGGTGGAGGTGGCCAAAGACCAACCCGAACGCAAGAAAGGTAGTAGCGAGAAGAAGGACTTCGGCGAGAAGAAAGAACGCAAGGAACATCGCGACCGCGACGACTTCCGTGGCGGCGAACGTCGTGAGAAACGCGACGACTTCCACGAAAAACGTGACCGCCGCGACGACGACTTCTTCGAGAAGAAATCGAAGAAAAAGAAGGACTTCGACGACGACAAACCCTATTACAAGTCGGAACGCTCCCGCGACGGCCGCGAATGGCTCGACCCCGATTGGAAAGACCATTTGGACGATATCGAGGTTTTCATCGACGATGACGACCGTCCAAGCCGCAAGCAGCGCAACGCTGAACGTGGCTTTGGCAGCAAGAAAGGCAGTGGCAGCTCTTCAAAGGGTAGCTCATCGAGAGGTGGTTCCTCGCGTGGCAGCTCACGTGGCGGAGGCTATTCATCGAGAGAATCGAATAGGGGTCGCCGTGGTGCCAGCCGTTATGAGGATGATTACTACTCACCGCGCCGCCGTGGTGGTGGTGGGAGAAGGAGATAATGGCTACGTTTAAAACATGGATAAGAGCAGCGCGTCCGAGGACGGTGCTGCTCTCTTTTTCAGG
>JAEEGG010029685.1_pt1 | contig 10202 bp, 5 predicted proteins | sample 9134161 | NCBI WGS metagenome assembly JAEEGG01 (sample SAMN16246543, study PRJNA631951) | gut metagenome | biome: gut microbiome; feature: rumen; material: CR-attached | host: Bos | place: Iran: Karaj | collected 2018-10 | reverse complement strand
CATGAACACGGCGGGGCAGGGCCGTCCCGGTCCGCGCATGGCCAGCACCGTGCCCGGCACCAGCTTGCGGTTGCGCCACGGGGCGCGGAAGGTGCGCGGGGCTATCTCCACCACGCGCTTGGTGCTGATCCAGATGTCGCTCGAGGTGTAAACCAGCCGTCGTGTGCCGGGCTCAAAAGCAATGCCGTAGGTGGAGGCGTGCTCCCAGCCCTCGCCCTGAGAGTAGAGCGTGCTGTCGCGCAGTTCATACTTCACCCACGGGTCGAGCCGGTAGGTTATCTCGTTGCGCACCGTGTCGTTTGCCACCACCGTGGCCTGGCTGATGTGAGGTATCTCGAAGTCGATGCTGAAATTCTTCAGTGTGCAGTTGCGCGCGTCGGTCAGCGCCACGGGCAGCATGCGGCCGTGAAAGACCAGCTCCGAACCCTGGCCGTCGAAGACCACGTCCTTCAATCCCTCGAAGAGCAAGCCCACGCGCTTGGGCATCTGCTGGTCGTGGTTGGAGATGTAATATTCCTTGGCTGTTGACCCGGCCTCGTGGAAGTCGTAGCGGCCCTTTTTCAGCACAATGTGCACCGGGCCGCCGCTCCCCCGCGCTTCGTTTAAAATCTGCCGGAGGGCTTCTGTGAATTTCCCCGAAACATTCTCGCCCGTTCCGGGCACTAAACCGTAGTCGGCCATGCGGTATGTGCGCTTGGCTCCGGCCGTTGCCGCCAACAGGAGCAGACAGGCCATGATCAGTATTGTCCGTGTTCTCATTTGACTGTTTATTTCTTACAAAATTACGAATATGCGGGAGAAAAACAAAGAAGACAGCCGGATATCCTTGCCAATGGTCCGGACTTTCGGCGGAAATGGCCCGTTTTTGGGCCGCCCGCGGCCACCAAATGCGTTTTCGTGCGGACTAAATCGGATTTGGAGCGGACGAAAGCCGATTTCGTTCCACCGGGCCCTGCCTCCCTGAAAGGAAGCCGGCGGAAGGCTTTATTGTATGGCCGTGTGAAATTTTTTCAGCCAAAATGGTTGCCAATGAATAAAAATTATTACCTTTGCACCCGCAAACCGCTATTGTTTGCTTTTGGATTGTTCCATGGTGTAATGGTTAGCACTAGGGTTTTTGGTACCCTCAGTCCCCGTTCGAATCGGAGTGGAACAACAAAGTACCATGAGTACCGATAATAAGAATAATTTTTTCATGTTTCCGCCCTCACGAGTTGGGGGCGGTTTTTGTTGTCATCTTCGCGGGTGACTTTACATGCCCAGCCTGTGAAAAGGAAGCGGCGCCCCGTCAAAACGAGGCGCCGCTTTGTATAGAAAAGGGAAAGAGATTACTTTTTCCTGTTCCACCAGTCTATGGTGACGTCGTTGGGGAGGTTAGTGGTCACCGTCACCGTCTCATGCGGGTCAATCCACACGTAGTTGTCGGACGGCATGAATTCGCTGGCGTGTCCCGGCGCGCTGAGCGTTACACCCACGGCAGGCTGGTCCGAGAGGTTCTTGACGACGATGCGGTTGCCCTTGCGCTTCATGCTCAGTTCGGAGGGCTTAGACTCGAGCAGGACGCCTTGGCGGGTCTCGTAGTTGCTGATATACCAATTGCGGGCAATCAGTTTCTTGTCAGGCCCCGTCAGGTCGGTCTTCAGGTAAAGCATGTCCGAGGTGGTCTGCTTGGCGTTCAGCCGGATGTCAGCTATTTTTTGTGCCATCTTGTGGGCAGTCAGCGTGATGGTGGTGTCGAACACGCATGCCATCTGGTGGTTCCACACCGTGAGATGGGCCTTCAGCTGTTTGCCGTTCAGCGCCGCGTTGTCGTTGAGCAGGAAGTAAGGCAACGTGACATTCTGGTTCGACAGGTTAGTGGTGTCGAACATCAGAACGGTGGTCGTGGGGGCGAATGCACGCCGTGCGAAATAGTGGAGGGGCTTGATGGCGCCCTTGTAGTCGACGCTCGACCAGGAGAGGCCGGGATAGTTGTCGTTGAGTTTGTAGTAGAGGGCTCCGGTGGTCTCCGGCCACATGGTGCGGGCCCGTTCGAGGGTGTGGCGCACGCCTTCCGACTGTGCCAGTTGTGAGCCGAGGATGATGCTCTCAAGGCTTGTGAAGGGCATGAAGTAGCCGGCGTATTGTGTCAGGTTTTCGATGTCCTCGGAGTAGCCGAAGGTGGCGGTGTGGTGGGTAAACGTGGACTCGGGATCGGGCGGCCACACAAATTTTTCCCCGTTCATGTAGTGGCGGATGGTTTCGATGTGTGGTAGCGACGGGATGCCGAATTCACCCCAGAAGTGGGCCGTCATGCGGAGGTTGTAGGTGATGGGTTGATTTTGCCACCAGCAGTGGTAGTCGTGGCGACTTCCGCCTCTGGGTTCGCCGCGGTGGAACAGGCGGGTGCCGTCGAGTTCAACGCTCAGCCGTCCCATCATGTCGAGGGCTTCGCCCACCATGTTGTACGACTCGTTGCCTCCGCCCCACAGGGCCAGCGACGGATGGTTTCTCAGGCGCACGGTGTTTCTCTCCACGGTCTCTTTGAGCAGGTCGTAGGGCTGTACCCGGTGGCTGTCCCAGCAGCAGGGCCACTCTTGGAACACCATGATGCCGAGTTCGTCGCACAGGTCATAGAAAGCGTCGGTTTCGGGCATGCCGCCGCCCCAGGCACGTAGCATCTGCACGTGTTGCTGCTTGGCCACCGTGAGGAAGCGTGAGTAGCGTTCCCGTGTAAAGTTGAGCAGAGCGTCCATGGTGCACCAGCCGGTGCCTCTGACGAACATGTCGCGCCCGTTGATGCAGAAGGTCCATTTGTAGCACTTGGCGCGTTCTTCTGCCGGCAGCGGCAGGGGTTTCATCTCGATGGTGCGTACGCCGAAGCGTTGGGAGCATACGGACTGTATCTTTCCGTCCTTGACGAGTTGCACTTCGGCGCGGTAGAGGTTTTGCTCTCCGGCGTCGTTGGGCCACCACAGGTGCGGTTTGTCGATGTGGAAGTCGAAGGCGATGTTTCCCTTGGCATTGGTGATGTCAGCCTTGAACGCCTGGCCCTTTCCCTTGAAGTTGTCCGGTGTCACCAGAAGCAGGATTTCTCCACTGGCGGTTTCGGGCACGGTCAGCGCAAGACGCATGTCGCCGTTGTGGTGGCGAGTCATGATGAACGGGTTCTCAATGCGCTGTTGCGGACGGTCGCAGATGAAGACATCGTTCCAAATGCCTAACGACGGAATGCGGCAGTAGTGCCAGCCATAGACGCAGTTGGCCACTACGGTGTTTTTCCAGCTCTCGTTGGCGTCGCGGGTCCATCCTCCGCCTTCCACCAGGATGCGCGACAGTTCGACCTTGATGGTATTTTCGCCATTACGGAGCAGGTTGCCGACGGCAATGTCGGGACCACCGAACATACCCTCGTGCTCGCCTATCATTGTGCCGTTGAGCCACACGCGGCATTTGTTGGCCACGCCTTTGAAGACAAGCAGCGGGTCGGTCAGGCTACCGTCGTATTGGAACGTGCGTTCCAGAGTCCACCCCTTGTAAGAGCATTGCTCGGCGATGGTGTCGTTACGCCCGAGGCGCGGGTCGGGAATGACCGATGCGGCCATGAGGGCCGCGTGGATGCTGCCCGGTATCTTCGCGCTGACACGGACACCTTGACCGTCGGAAAGTGTCCACTGGCCTGACAGAGAAATCTGCCGGTCGTTTGGAGCATGCTTCACCTGGCCGAGGGGAATGCCCGTCATGATTGGCGCACTGCCGTCGAGTGGCGACACTGCGTCGGCCCACGACTGGCCGTCCACGTCCTCAAGCGTTTGTTGTGCATAAACTGTTCCACTCATGCTCATGAGCATAGAGAGGAAGAGAAATAAGAGTTTCTGTTTCATTATAGTAATACCACATGTATACAAATAAGCAATGATACAACGAAAGAACAATGTTTTTCCGTTTGCCGGGGTCAGTACGCGAAGTGTCGCTGCTATTCTTCCGTTTCGAGTTCCATCAAGTCCTCGTCAATCTCTTCGGCTGTGTCGGGATTGACTTCGCCGCGCGAGGCTTCGGCGATGATAGTCCATCGGCCGTTGCCGTTGGGGATGCGGGCGTAGCTGCCGTTTTCGGGATGCGCATGGTTGTCGCCTACTTCGTCGTCACGATAGAAGTCGTCGATGGTCTCGTCTTTTGGATTGACCAATTCCACTCCGAGCTCTTTTTTCCGCGAGAGACGGCTTCGCATCTGGTCTTCGAGCGACGATATCACAATCACTTCGCCGGGAGCGATGCTGCCATGTTTGAAGCGGTGGATGAGATGGTCGATGCCGTCTTCGTCGATTTTCAGCAGATAGTAACCTTTCAATTCAATGGTATCGGCCGTGGGATTGTAGATTTCCACCCATTCGTTGTTGGGAAACTCTTTTCCGCAAATTTCATTGAGCACTAAAGAATCTTCCTTTGGTGACTGAGGTGAGGTGCACGACACCATGAAAGCGGTCACCACGGTCAGAGCGGAAAGTGAAAGAAATTGTTTCATCATTTTTGTACTTTCGGTTGAACTACGGAGCCAAAGTTAAGAAATATTCCCCTAATTTATGCCTTAAAAGTGGGCTAAAAATGAAAATGAAGGGTTTAAATTGAAAAGTTTCCTTATAAAATAGGAGTACCTCATTATTTTTTTCTACTTTTGCGCCGCAAAAAGTAACCTGATCTCCCGAAACCTGTCGTTCGGGGACAAAAAGGAAGAGACTTGTATCTGAATAATCACGCAAAAAAGCATAGAGAATAATGCAAAAGAATCTCGTAATCGTGGAGTCTCCGGCCAAAGCCAAAACCATTGGTCGCTTTCTAGGGGACGATTTCAAGGTGATGTCAAGCTACGGTCACATCCGCGACCTGAAGAGCAAGGCTTTCAGTATCGATACCGAGACGTTCGAGCCGGAATACGAAATACCGGAGAACAAACAACAGGTAGTAGCCGCTTTGCGTACGGAAGCCAAGAAAGCTGACCAAGTGTGGCTGGCATCCGATGAAGACCGCGAGGGAGAAGCCATCTCATGGCATTTGGCTGAAGTGTTGGGACTGGACGTGGATGAAACCAAACGCATCGTCTTCCACGAAATCACAAAAAATGCCATACAGGAAGCAGTGAAATCACCGCGCACCATCAACCGCAATCTAGTAAACGCCCAACAAGCCCGCCGTGTGCTCGACCGTATCGTGGGTTTCAAACTGTCACCCGTGCTTTGGCACAAGGTGAAGCCCGCCCTGAGTGCCGGCCGAGTGCAGAGTGTGGCAGTGCGTCTGGTGGCTGACCGTGAAAATGAAATAAAAGAATACCAAGCCACGTCGAATTTTGCTGTTACCGCTTTGTTCGACGTGACCGATAACGAAGGTAACGTGACAACACTGAAAGCCGAACTGAACCGACGTTTCCAAACAAAGGAAGAAGCCCGTGCTTTCTTGGAGAGTTGTCAGGATGCCGCGTTCCACGTGGAGTCTCTTTCCAAAAGGCCTGTGAAGCGCACTCCGGCACCGCCCTTCATGACTTCCACCCTACAACAGGAAGCGGCACGAAAACTCGGTTTTTCCGTAAGTTCCACCATGAGTGTGGCACAACGGCTCTACGAATCGGGACACATTACTTACATGCGTACCGACTCGCTCAACCTTTCGTCGCTCTGTCTGGCCAGCAGCAAGAAACTCATCGCCGAAACCATGGGCGAACAATATAGCAAGGTGCGGCAGTTCCAAACCAAGACGAAGGGAGCTCAGGAGGCCCACGAAGCTATCCGCCCGACCTACATGGATATAGAACAGATTAAAGGCACTGCGCAGGAACAACGTCTCTACCAACTGATCCGTCAGCGCACGTTGGCTTCCCAGATGGCCGATGCCCTGTTTGAGCGCACCACGATGGTTATTGGTATAGATGGGAAGGAAGAGACCTTCGAAGCAAACGGCGAAATGCTCGTGTTCGACGGTTTCCTGAAAGTATATCATGAGTCGACTGACGAGGAAGACAAGGAAAACATAGGCGTACTGCCTCCCCTGAAGAAAGGGCAAAGTCTGAAATTCCAAAAGATGACAGCTGAGGAACGCTTCAGCCAGCGTCCTCCACGCTACAACGAGGCGTCATTGGTACATAAGATGGAAGAATTGGGTATTGGGCGTCCCTCCACCTACGCACCTATCATCAGTACAATCCAGCAACGCGGTTACGTGGAACGTGGCAACAAGGAAGGTTTCAAGCGTTCTTGCACCGTTCTGGAATTAAAAAACAACAAGATTAAGGAATCTCAAAAGAACGAAACCACCGGTGCCGAAAAGAACAAACTGTTGCCAACCGATATCGGCTTGGTAGTAAATGAGTATTTGCTTAAGGAATTCCCCGATATCATGGACTATAACTTCACAGCCAAGGTGGAACGCGACTTCGACTCGGTGGCTGAAGGCAAAAAGGAATGGACGGGACTTATGAAAAAGTTCTACACGAAGTTTATGCCTGAGGTGGACAAAGCTCTGAAGACGAAAACTGACCTCAAGGTTGGTGAACGCGTTTTGGGCGAAGACCCCAAGACCGGTAAACTCGTATCGGTGAAGATTGGTCCTTTTGGTCCTATGGCACAAATAGGCAGCGTCAACGACAAGGAAAAACCCTCCTTTGCTCCGCTCATGAAAGGACAAAGTCTTGACAGCATCACGCTCGAAGAAGTGCTGGAACTGTTCAAACTCCCTCGCGAACTCGGTGAGTTTGAAGGACACAAAGTACAGGTCAACAATGGCCGCTTCGGCCCCTATGTGCTTTGCAACAAGAAATACGTGTCCATCCCCAAAGGCCAGGATCTCATGACTATAACGCTGGAAGAGGCAGTCGCACTGATAGAGAAAAAGCGTCAAACCGATGAGGCCAGCCATCTCAAATCGTTTCAGGAGGATGCCAAGATGGAGATTCGCAACGGCCGTTTCGGTCCCTATATTTGCTACGATGGAGCCAACTATCGTCTTCCGAAGAATCTGGCAGCAAAAGCCCAGGAACTGACTTTGGAGCAATGCCGTGAAATTGTGGCCAAACAGCCCGCGGCCAAGAGCCGTCGGCCGGTACGCCGCACGACTGCCCGCAAGAAATCCTAAGCCAACCAAGAGATAACGATGAAGAGCATCATTTTGTTCGGTTACATGTGTGCCGGCAAGACTACCGTCGGCCGCAACTTGGCCAAAAGTTTGGGATTTAATTTCTATGACCTTGACTGGTACATCGAGGACCGCTACCACAAGCGCATCCCCGAAATCTTTGCCGAACAGGGCGAAGAAAGGTTCCGCGACATGGAACGTCGCATGTTTCAGGAAGTGGCCCAGTTCGAAAATGTCGTGGTGGCTTGTGGCGGCGGCACTCCTTGCTTTGGCGACAATGCCGACTTTGCCAACCAGTGCGCCACTACCGTTTACCTTAAGGCCTCGCCCAAAACCATCATTCAGCATCTGAAACTCAGCCACACCGTGCGGCCTTTGCTTAAAGACAAGCAGGGACAGGAACTCTATGACTTCATCGCGGCGCAATTGGCGCAAAGGGAACCTTTCTACGAAAAAGCACAACTCACTTTCGACGTCGATGTACTCGACAGTTTTGACAAAATAAACGGATTGGTTAAACACATCACAGAAGTACTCATCGCATACGATCATGGGAAAATGGAGAATTGAAGATTCCGAAGAACTCTACAACATCGGAGGCTGGGGTGTCAACTACTTTGGCATTAACAAGAAAGGACACGTCTATGTCACACCGCACAAGGACGAGACACAGATAGACCTGAAAGAACTCGTTGACGAACTGACAGAGCGCAAGACCATGGCTCCCATGCTTCTGCGCTTCCCCGATATTCTCGACAACCGCATCGAAAAGACGGCCCAATGTTTCAAAAAAGCGGCCAAGGAATACAAGTACAACGGCGAGCATTTCATTATCTTCCCCGTCAAGGTAAACCAGATGCGTCCCGTCGTGGAGGAAATCATCAGCCACGGCAAGCGCTACAACCTCGGTCTCGAAGCCGGCTCCAAGCCTGAACTCCACGCCGTGCTGGCCACCAACATGGATTCCGACAGCCTCGTCATCTGTAACGGCCACAAGGACCGCAACTTCATCCAGATGGCCCTGCTGGCACAGAAGATGGGCAAGCGCGTCTTTATTGTCGTGGAAAAGATTGAAGAGCTTGAAACCATCTTCACCACCGCCCGTGCCCTCAACATGCGTCCCGACATCGGTGTGCGCATCAAGCTCGCCTCCAGTGGTGCCGGCAAGTGGGAGGAAAGCGGCGGCGACGCCTCCAAGTTCGGGCTCAACTCCAGTGAACTGCTTGAAGCCCTCGAATACCTCCGTGAGCACGACATGACCGACTGCCTTAAACTGATGCACTTCCACATCGGCAGCCAAATCACCAAGATACGCCGCATACAGACCGCCCTGCGTGAGGCCGCACAGTTCTATGTGCAACTCCACCAGATGGGCTTCGACGTGAAGTTTGTCGACTGCGGCGGCGGCCTCGGTGTCGACTACGACGGCACACGCTCTTCCAACAGCGAGTCGTCTGTCAACTACTCCATTCAGGAATACGTCAACGACTGCGTTTACACCCTCGTCGACGCGGCCAATAAGAACGACATTCCGCACCCCAACATCATCACCGAAGGCGGACGTTCGCTCACTGCGCACCACGCCGTTCTCATTCTCGAAGCCTTCGAGAGCACCTCGCAGCCCGCCATGGACGAGTCGTGGGAAGCACAGTCCACCGACCACCAGTTGGTGCGCGACCTCAGTGACATCTGGGATCACCTCTCCGCCCGCTCCATGCTTGAGGACTGGCACGATGCCGAACAGATTCGCGAGGAAGGTCTTGACCTCTTCAGTCACGGACTCATCGATCTAAAGACGCGTGCGCAGATTGAAAGTGTCTATTGGAGTATCACCCGCGAGGTCAATGCCATCGCACACACTCAGAAACACGTTCCTGAAGAGCTCCGTCGGCTCGACAAACTGCTTGCCGACAAATACTTCTGCAATTTCTCGCTTTTCCAAAGCCTGCCCGACTCGTGGGGCATCGACCAGATTTTCCCCATCATGCCCATCAGCCGGCTCAATGAGAAACCCGAACGCAACGTCACCCTGCAAGACATCACCTGCGACAGCGACGGAAAAATTGAGGCCTACGTCTGCCGCGACCGCCAATACGGCTACCTGCCACTCCACTCCCTCAAGAAGGGCGAGCCCTACTACATCGGCGTCTTCCTCGTAGGCGCTTATCAGGAAATACTCGGCAACATGCACAACCTCTTCGGCGACACCAACGCCGTGCATATCAGCGTTAATCGCGACGGCTATGAAATAGAACAGATAATCGATGGCGAAACGGTAGCAGATGTGCTGGAATATGTGCAGTATGATCCTAAGAAGCTGGTACGCCGACTAGAAATCTGGGTTAGCCGCGCTATCAAGGACGGCAAGATTACGGAGGCCGAGGGCAAAGAGTTTATCAGTAACTACAGAGCCGGACTCTACGGTTATACCTATCTGGAATAAACGTTTATCCCCGCCTTACAAGGGAGGACGGGGCATATATCCTAAAAGCAAATGGAAGGAAATGACAATCAAGTAAGAAAGGCTTCTCCCACTGACAGCCCAGAGACCGGGTGGGGCGCTTCCATTATCAAGGTCGGTGGTGCCGTGGTCGAGGATTCTTCCCAACTCGCAGTGCTGCTCGACAATTTCGTGAAAGTTCCAGGCCCCAAGGTACTTGTGCATGGTGGTGGCCGCTCTGCCACGAAAATCGCCTCGCAACTCGGCATCGAGAGCCAGATGGTCGGTGGACGTCGTATCACAGATGCAGCAACGCTACGCGTGGTAACAATGGTTTATGGCGGACTCGTTAACAAGAACCTCGTTGCGCAACTGCAAGCCCTTGGCATCAACGCTCTCGGTCTCACGGGTGCCGACTTGAACCTCATTCGTGCCCATCGCCGTCCTGTCACTCCTGAAGGCATCGATTTCGGCTTTGTAGGCGACGTGGACAGTGCCGACGGCATCCGCCTTCTGGAACTCATGCAGGCTGGAGTCACCCCTGTTATTGCTCCCCTCACTCACGACGGACAGGGAAATATGTTGAATACCAATGCAGATACGATGGCGCAAACCGTTGCCACTGCGATTGCTGCGCTCACCCGCGTTTCCCTCACCTTCT
>JAEEGG010029683.1_pt1 | contig 10202 bp, 10 predicted proteins | sample 9134161 | NCBI WGS metagenome assembly JAEEGG01 (sample SAMN16246543, study PRJNA631951) | gut metagenome | biome: gut microbiome; feature: rumen; material: CR-attached | host: Bos | place: Iran: Karaj | collected 2018-10 | reverse complement strand
GCAGGACAGCGCACGCATCTCATTTGACAAAACAGTGCACAACTACGGCACAATCTACCAGAATGACAATGGCGAGTGCGAGTTTACATTCACCAACACCGGTAAAGTGCCTTTGGTGCTGACCAACGTCTACTCATCCTGCGGATGCACCGTCCCCAGCTGGCCGAAAGAGCCGACCATGCCTGGAAAATCCAGTGTCATCAAGGTGAAATACAACACTTCGAGATTAGGCTCCATCAACAAGACCGTCACCGTGGAATCAAATGCGGCCAACGGGACAGTCCGGCTTTCAATCAAAGGGAATGTGCTTGTACGCCCGGCGGAGACACTGCCTGAAAAGGAGGACAACATGATGAAGGCCACACCTAAAGGAGGCGAAACAACTCCCAAGGCACGTCCAACACCCTACTAAACAGTCGGGGTCCCATGGACGGCAGCAACCATTTTTACATCCACAATGCCCGAATTGTAAATGAGGGGAAGATATTCGCCGGCGACATCCTGATCCAAAACGGGAAAATCGCCCGAATCATGGGCAGGAACAGCCTGACCGAGGATGTTGTGATGGATCCGCGAACAGAATATGTGGATGCGACAGGCTGCATACTTTTGCCAGGCGGCATTGACGAACATGTGCACTTCCGCGACCCAGGCCTGACACATAAGGGTGATTTTGTGAGCGAAAGCCGTGCGGCGGTTGCCGGCGGCATCTGCACGGTAATGGACATGCCGAACACTGTCCCGCAAACTACAACCAATGCGCTCTGGGAGGAGAAACAGGCCTCCGCAGAAGGACGGATGTTCACAAACTACGCCTTTTATCTTGGCGCGACCAACGGAAATTTTGAGGAAATCAGGAATGCCGACCCGAACCGCGTGGCAGGCATCAAGCTTTTTTTGGGTTCCTCCACCGGCAACATGCTGCTCTCGGACGACACCGTGCTGGAACGCCTTTTCAAATGGCAGGGCCTGCCCTTTGCCGCCCATTGCGAGGATGAGGGAATCATACGGAACAATCTGGCTGCCGCCAAGGAACAATATGGGGAGAATGTCCCTTTCCGCATGCATCCGCAAATACGTTCCGCTGAAGCCTGCCTGCTTTCCACAAAGAAAGCCGTGGAGGCCGCAAACAAATACAATGCGCCGCTGCACATCCTGCATGTCAGCACCGCACAGGAGCTGGAGCTGCTCACGGACACACACCCTGAAATCACCATGGAGGTCTGCCCCTCCTACCTGTTTTTCTGCGATGAGGATTATGACCGGCTCGGCTGCCGCATGAAATGCAACCCTGCCATCAAAGGCAGAAGAGACAGGGTGGCACTGCTCAACGCGCTGCAGCAGGGACGCATCCGCTGCGCAGGTTCAGACCATGCGCCGCACACATGGGAGGAGAAGGACAAGCCATACCTGCAGTCACCATCAGGCATGCCGATGGTGGCGCACACAATGCCCCTGCTGCTGGAACTGGTATGGGAGAACAGGCTCAAACTGGCCCAGGTGCCGGAACTGCTAAGCCATAATCCCGCAAAACTTTTCAGAATCAGCAACAAAGGTTTTATACGCGAAGGTTACGATGCGGACCTTGTAATAGTGGAAGAGGTGGAACCCGAAACCGTCACACGGGACAATCTGCCATACCGTTGCGGATGGTCTCCATTGGAGGGGAAGAGCCTGCACTACCGCATCCGTTCCACATTTGTCAACGGGAAACGTGTGTATCACAAAGGAAAATTCGCCAAAAAGGCGGAAGGTCAGCCATTGCATTTTGAACGATGAAACCACTTTTTAAACCACATGGCCTAATTGTTTTCCTGCTGCTGCTTGCAACAGGATGCAGCACTCCTGACCGTCCGGAGAGGCCGGATCCCTTCATTAAGATGTCCACAATGCAGCAACTTATGACCGACCTGTACCAGCTGGAGGCCACACAGCAAATTTGCGAACGTGCGCGCATGGAGAACACAGAGGCATACGTCCGGCAGCAATGGGACAGTCTGATGAAAAAATACAACATCACCACTGCAATATGGGAGGACAATTTCCGTTATTACATGGAGCACAGCGAGCTGGCCGACACCCTATTGGCAAGGGTCACCAACCGGCTTTCGGCCATAGAGGCCGCCAAGGCGGAAGCGCGGCGGCAGGAGGAGGACACATTGCCGCCCTCCGTTTTTGAGACGGATGGTTTCGAATTTGAAGAATTGATTTTTTAACAAACAGACAGAAAACAATATGAGAGACATTCGAATGGTGGATTTGCAACAGCAATACCATAAAATCAAACAGGAAATCGATGAGGAAATACAGAAAGTGCTGGACAGCACCGCTTTTATAAACGGGCCGGCTGTAAAGCAATTCCAGAGCAACCTTGAATCATACCTGAATGTCAGGCATGTGATTCCATGCGGCAACGGCACCGACGCCCTGATGGTCGCCCTGATGGCGCTCGGACTGCAGCGTGGCGACGAGGTCATCACCTCCACCTTCACCTTCATCGCATCTGCAGAGGTGATTGCCGTCCTCGGCCTGACCCCCGTGCTGGTGGACGTCCGTCCGGACACATTCAATATGGACATGGAGGCGGTGGAAAAGGCCATCACCCCGCGCACCAAGGCGGTCATTCCCGTACATCTGTTCGGCCAGTGCGCCGACATGGAACGGCTGACGGAAATTGCCAAAAGGCACAATCTGCACATTGTTGAGGATGCCTGCCAGTCTATCGGCGCGACATTCCGCTTTTCGGACGGGCGCACCGCAAAGGCCGGCACAATGGGAGACTTCGGCTGCACCTCATTCTTCCCCTCCAAGAACCTGGGCTGCTATGGCGACGGCGGTGCTCTCTTCACCAATGACGACGAACTGGCACGCAAGGCCCGCGGCATTGTCAACCATGGGATGTTCGTGCGCTACTATCATGACATGGTCGGCGTAAACTCACGTCTGGACAGCATCCAGGCCGCAATTCTTGATGTCAAGCTGCGCCACCTCGATGACTACATAGCCGCCCGGCAGCAGGCAGCCGCCGCCTATACTGAAAAGCTGCGCACCTGCGACGGGCTGGTCACACCAGCCATCGCCCCCTTCACCACCCATGTGTTCCACCAGTACACCCTGCTGCTGAAGAAGGCGGACCGCGAAAAGGTGATCGCCCACATGCAGGAGCATGGCGTACCTGTAATGATCTACTATCCGGTTCCGCTGCACGAGCAGAAAGCATATCAGGATCCGCGCTACAAAAAAGGAGATTTCCCTGTCAGTGAGGAACTTTGCCAACACTGCATCTCCCTGCCGATGCACACCGAACTGGACGACGAACAGATCGCACACATCACCAGCCACCTCATTGACGCCGTCAACCGCTATTAACTATTAACTATTAACTATTAACTATCAACTATTAACTGTCAATCATGCGCAGCATATTGATGATTTACACCGGTGGCACCATCGGTATGATGAAAAACCAGGAAACCGGCGCACTTGAGCCATTCTGCTTCGATGACATCTACACACATCTGCCGATGCTCCGGCTGATAGATGCCGACGTGCACATCAAGGAGCTCCAACCCCTGATTGACTCCTCCAATTCCAACCCTGCCTTCTGGGTCAGGTTGGCCAGCTTCATTTACGAAAATTACGACAGTTATGACGGCTTTGTGATCCTGCACGGTACTGACACCATGTCCTACACGGCTTCGGCACTCTGCTTCCTGCTGGAAAACCTTTCCAAACCGGTGATTCTGACCGGCTCCCAGCTGCCGTTAGGTGTGATGCGCACCGACGGTCGTGAGAACATCCTCAACTCCATCGAAATTGCAGCCGACTACCATAACGGACAGCCGATGGTTCCGGAGGTATGCCTCTACTTTGAGAATTCGCTCTACCGCGGCAACCGGACATACAAGGACAACGCCGAACATTTCAACGCCTTTGTCTCGGCCAACTACCCCAAACTGGCGGAAGTGGGGGTATACATTAAATATAATACGCATTACATCCGTCCCGCCAGCAAGGAGAAGCTGATACTGCACACTCAGATGGACGACAACATCGCCATTCTGAAACTTTACCCCGGAATTACAGAGCAGGCGGTCAAGACAGTGCTTAACATTCCCGGTCTGCGGGCGGTCATCATGGAGACTTACGGTTCAGGCAACGCCCCCACCTACCCATGGTTCATAAACCTGCTGCAGGAGGCCATTCAGAAAGGCTTGATTGTCACGAGCGTCACCCAGTGCAAGGGCGGCGGTTCGGTGGAGATAGGAAAGTATGGCACCAGCGTGCCGTTGGGACAAATCGGTGTGATTGGCGGCAAGGACCTGACAACCGAGGCTGCAGTATCCAAACTGATGTATCTGCTTGGGCAAGGGCTGACGAACGAAGAGGTCAAATATTGGATACCCAAGCCGTTACGAGGAGAAATAAGTGAATAGTGAAAGTTTTTTAAAAAAAACGCCGTTCACATTGATTTAAATGGTACTTTTGCACTGCTTGGACCGAACAGGGTTCAGATTAGTTAATATGTGGACAATCAATTAAATATACACATGAAGAAACTGTTTATTCTTATAGGGCTTGCAGCTGTCACCTTCGGGATGACCTCCTGCAGAAAAGTATGTGAATGCACCACCTACCAGTCCGGCAAATCGATCAACAACTATCTTCGGGAGAAAGACAGTCGCGATCAGGCTTGCAAAGATCTGGAAGATGTGGCAAGCGCCGACGGCACCATTCACATGAGCTGCAAATAACCCGGCCTGCCCTTCAAGCCTGCCATGGATATCCGTAACCGGAAGCCATGTCTCACCTGCATTCTGCGCATTATCGTAGGGTGCGTGTTTGTATTGTCTGCGGTTTCAAAGTACATCTCAATAGATGCCTTTGACCTTTATCTTTTCGAACATCATCTTTTCGGATACAATCTTACAGGGATATTCAGCCGTCTGCTGATTGGGGTTGAATGCGTTCTGGGAATCTTCATGATTGCCGGAATCCGCATTAGGGAAACATATTGGCTCACACTCCTGATGCTGGCGGGGTTCACCCTTTACCTGCTTCTGCAGCCGCTGCTCTTCAACCTTTCTGAGGACGACTGCCATTGCTTCGGCAACTGGATTCATTTCAACCGATGGCAGTCTGTCGGCAAAAATGTTGTGCTCTGCCTTCTGCTGCTGCCGGCACGTCCGAAGGGGAACCGCCACAAAAGATGGCACCGTTGGGCGGCACCACTTATAGTTTGTGTTTCAATCCTCAGCTTCATGTTCATCAATCCGCCGGACTTCATCTACCGGAAACTGTTCGGCGAAACGGGGAAAGTGGACACTGAATTGTATTACACAACTTTGAAAAATAAAGGAATGGGGGAAGATTTCCAAAACGGGAGGAAACTGATATGCTTCTATTCTACCGGATGCGGCCACTGCAGGAACGCCGCCACCAAAATGGATCTGATGATGCGTTTTCACCGGTGGCAAAAGGATGACATACACTGCATTTTCTGGCAAAGCGACCGCTCCGAAGCGGAGATTGACTCTTTCTTTGAAAAAAACAATCTGACCCCACTTCCCCACTCCACCCTGCCGGTCGACACCTTCCTGCAGATTGTAAACGGAAAGATGCCCACAATACTGTTTTCGGACAACGGAAAGATTGTGCGTTCCATCAACCATATACAGATGGATGAAAAGGAGATGGACAGGTTCTTAAAGGGAAATTGAACATGCATCATTCAAACGAATTGTCAGACAAAGGGCTGCTGCTGCCGCTGATGGAGGATTTCTACTCCATCCAGGGGGAAGGGTTCCATTCGGGAAAAGCGGCCTATTTCCTACGCATCGGCGGCTGCGATGTTGGATGCAGCTTTTGCGACGAAAAGGAATCCTGGGATGCAAGCCGCCATCCGCTGACAGCCGTGACACAGATTCTGGAGAATCTGAGGCAAACCCCGGCCAAAACCGTAGTGGTTACAGGAGGGGAGCCCTGCCTTTACAACCTGGACTTCCTGTGCAAAAGACTGAAGGCTGAAGGGATAGCCCGCCACATTGAGACCTCCGGTTCGGAACCGCTGAGCGGTGAATGGGAATGGATATGCTTCTCCCCAAAAAGGGGGACGGAAATACGCCCGGAATTCTACAGCATGGCGCATGAGATGAAAGTAATAATTGAGGAGCCGGAGGATTTGGAACGGGCGGAGGCACATGCCGCACGGCTGCATCCTGGATGCGAACGCTACCTGCAGCCGGAATGGAGCCGCAGGGAAGAGGTCATGCCACTTATCACAGACTACATTCTTGAGCATCCTGAATGGAAAGTCTCCATACAAATACACAAATATCTGCATATTCCATAACATCCCATGAGCAAACGCAAGGAAATCACAATCGAGAACCTGGAAATCACGGACGCGGGAGCCGAGGGCGTCTGCATCGGCCGGCATGAGGGAGCCGTGGTTTTCGTGCCATACGTGGTGCCCGGCGACGTGGTGGATGTCACCGCAAGGAAAAAGCACTCCTACTACGAGGCCCGCGTCACACGGTTTGCAAGCTTTTCCCCGAAACGGACGGAACCGCGATGCGGCCACTTCGGCACATGCGGCGGCTGCAAATGGCAGCAGATGGACTACCAATGGCAATTGTATTACAAGCAGAAGCAGGTTTTTGACCATTTCACACGCATCGGGAAGTTCCCATTCCCCGAAATCAGCCCGATTCTGGCATCAGACAACATTTTCGGATACCGCGACAAAATAGAATATACATTCTCCGACCGGAAATGGCTCTCAAAAGAGGATTTGGAAAAGGTGGAGACTATTGAGACACGCGGGCTCGGATTCCATCTGAACGGCATGTTCGACAAGGTGCTTGACATCAATTACTGCCACCTGCACTCCGAAACCGGCAACCGCATACGGAACCGTGTCAGGGAGTTCGGCATACAGAACAATTATGCCTTCTGGAACGCCCGGCGGCAGGAGGGGCTGCTGCGCAACATGATACTGCGCCGCTCAACCACCGGCGATTACATGGCCATAATGGTTTTCAGCGAATGGAACAGCCAAAGCCGTGCAATGATGGAGATGCTTCATAAGGAATTTCCGGAAATCACCTCGCTGATGTACGTGGTGAACGCAAAGATGAACGACAGCATATCGGACTTGGAGGTCAGGCTGTTCGCCGGAAAGGGCCACATGACCGAACAGATGTGCGACCTGCAGTTCAAGGTGAGCCCCCTCGCCTTCTACCAGACCAACCCGGAGCAGGCGTTGAAACTTTACAGCAAGGCGGCGGAGTTTGCCGCCATCCGCCCCGACGACATTGTCTATGACCTCTATACCGGCACCGGCACAATCGCTCTTTTTGTGGCAAGGAACGCCAAAAAGGTTGTGGGCATCGAATATGTGGAGTCCGCCGTGGAGGATGCTCGCGCAAACGCACAGCTGAACGGAATCGGCAACACGGAGTTTGTTGCCGGAGACATGGCGAAAATCCTTACCGACGAGTTCATTGCCTCCCACGGCAGGCCAAGCGTCATCCTGACAGACCCTCCGCGCGCAGGGATGCACTCCAAGGTGGTGGAACAGCTGCTGAAAGTCGCACCCGAACGGATAGTGTATGTGAGCTGCAACTCGGCCACACAGGCACGCGACATCGCGCTGCTGGCAGAAAAATACGATGTGGCGGCGGTACAGCCTGTGGATATGTTCCCACACACACACCATGTGGAGAACATCGCGCTGCTGACCATCAGACATTAAAAAAGCGGCTAACGCCGCTTTACAAGTTTTTCAGTATAACACCCCCGCTGCGTGGAGAGCCTCAGCAGGTATACACCTGGAGGATAATCCATGACCGGAAGAGTGACGCCGTCGGTAACGGCATCTTGCATGAACAGCAGCCTGCCGGTCACATCACGGAGTTCAAGCGCAAATGTCCCCTCACATTCAACCCGCACCGATTCCGATGCCGGATTGGGATAGATGCGGCAGGCAACGGCGTCAGTTTTTTCCAGCCCCGTCTTACCCTTCAGCACCGCCACTCCGGAGAGGTCGAAACCGCTGGAATAATATGGTGTGGGGTACGGGTCGTTGACAATGTTGCCACGTGAGTCGCGCGAGGCGTAGGCGGAATCGATGGTGCCGACCACATCCACCAGACGCACATGCGTCACACGGCTGATGTCAAGACCGGCGCTGTCCTTAAGCTCCTCCAGATCGAAAGGGGTCCCCCAGCCCACGCGGTACTTTCCGGCCAGATTGTGAAGTTTGGTGGCATCCACAGGACCGGTCTCCGACACCTGCTTGTCGGCCGGTGTGTTGGAGACGGCAGGGAAACGGACAAAACGCACCCCGTCGGAACTGACCTCCACGAAGGCCAGTTCCAAAAAGGTGTTGTTAAGGCTGTTCTCAAAGACGGCGAAATCATATCCCTCGCCGTCGGATATCGGTTCGGCAAAGGTGAGCATTGCCACTCCGCTGTCCCCGAGGCTCACCACATGCATGGTGGTTGAGGCGGTTGCGGCACCGATGGCATCCTCATCCTTACCGTAGGATGTTCTTCTCCGGTCGTTGGCTATATCGTAATAGCCACGCTGCACCACGCAGCCGGTAGCCCATGCCACAATCCTGGAATCGTCCAGACCGACCGCCTGGCAGCCCTCGCTTCCGACAATGCCGTCATATTGGGCATGAAGTGTGCCGAAGCAGAGGAACAGACAGGAGAGGAAAAACGTCTTACGCATGGCTTTTACCGCACCTGAATCTTTTTAACTGCAACCGAATTTCCGTACTGCACGCGGAGCAGGTAAATACCTGCGGCAAAATCACTGACCGGCATACGGTATTCTTCGGTAATCTGCTGACGGACCAGGACACGTCCCTGCATGTCAGCCAAAGTAATCATCACAGGAGCGCCGTCGGACTGGCAGCTGATGCAGACATAATCGGAAGCGGGATTGGGATAGACGCGCACATCCGTTTCAGCAAAGGCAGGCACACCGGCAATAACTCCGACCGGATGTATCCTCGTGGTCCACACATAACCCATGGGATAGTTATATCCGCCATACTCCATGGTGCCGGTCACAAAACCGACGGCAGGATCACCCCATTTGGCGAAATCGCCGTCCTTCAGTTCCTGGCTCAATCCGGCTCCGGAATAGCCGTTGAGGTTCATCCACCAGAAGCTTTTCTCCGTCAACTTCAGTGTCTCATTTTCGTTAACCACAAAAGTTATGTCAGCGATGTAGCCGCTGGTGTCCGTCGAAAAACTGAAACGTGCGTCAGCAGCGGCAATCGCCTTCATGACAGAATCCATTGTGATGGTTTCGGCCGAGAAGCGGAAGCCCCAGGCCAATGCGGTGTCGGGAGAAGCCCAGTTCACAGCCATGATAACCTGATGTTCGCCCTCTCCCACCCAATAGGTGATTGCAGAGGCATCAATTGAGGCATCCGGCTCCGGAGTGAACACACTGTTGATTTTCTTTGTCCAGGCAAATTCGGAGGGATAATAGGTCCCGCCGTAATTCATGGAATCCACCACAACACCTGCAGCCGCATCGCCCCATTTGGCAAAATCGCCGTCCTTCAGCTGCTGGCTCAAACCGGCTCCGCTTTTGCCATTGAGGTTCATCCACCAGTAGCTATACTGCGAAAGCATCAGCGTCTCCGCATCATTCAGTGCGAAACGGATGTCAGCGATGTATCCGTTTGTGTCCGTCTCATAACTGAAACGGGGGTCGGTGGCGGTGATGGCCTTCATAACAGAATCCATGGTGATGGTTTCCGCCGTAAAACGGAAGCCCCAGGCCAGAGCCGTGTCGGGGGCGGCCCAGTTCACCGCCATAATCACCTGATGGTCACCCTTGCCAATCCAGTAGAACACCTCACTGGCGTCAATGGTGGCGTCGGTGACGGTGGTGTCGGCCGTCGCCATAATCCCCGCAACCTGGTGCAGAGGCACCATCCGCTGCTGCGCAAACAATCCTGTACTCAAGATTCCAAACAGGAAAACATAAAAAATTCTTCTCATCGTGCTTTGTTTTTTTTAGTTTATAAATACATTAATTATATCCGCACATCAAAGCCCCGAAAAAAAGTGGAAAACAAAACACGGCGGAAGCCGTCCTTTTTTCAGCCTTTTCCTCGAAAGCCTTAAAAAATGAATTGGCAGGTCTTCTGACTTACCCCGGGTTCTGGCGGCCTT
>JAEEGG010029680.1_pt1 | contig 10203 bp, 10 predicted proteins | sample 9134161 | NCBI WGS metagenome assembly JAEEGG01 (sample SAMN16246543, study PRJNA631951) | gut metagenome | biome: gut microbiome; feature: rumen; material: CR-attached | host: Bos | place: Iran: Karaj | collected 2018-10 | reverse complement strand
GATGATCATTTCATCCCTTAAGTCGTTGGATGAGTACCGCCTGAACATTCCCACGTTCTGGCCCAGAAAAATGATCTTCCACAACTATCCGGAAGCCTTCATGACGGCCAACCTGGGAAGACTGTTCCTTAACACGCTTTATGTCGGAGTTGTTTCAACTCTGCTTTCGCTGGTCATCACGGTACTCTCCGCCTTCGCTTTTGCAAGACTCGAGTTCAAGGGAAAGAATGCGATGTTCGCATTCCTTATGGCTACCATGATGATCCCCGGAGAGCTTTTCACGATCACCAACTACAGTACCGTAAACACCTTTAAATGGATCAATACTTATACGGTACTCATCGTTCCCTTCCTAGTCAGCGTATTCTACATCTACCTTTTAAGGCAGAACTTCCTTCAGATACCGAACGAGCTGTATCTGGCTGCAAAGGTCGACGGAACGAGCGATATCAAATACCTTTGGAAGGTCATGGTTCCGTTGTCGCTTCCCACCCTCATCTCCATCACGATCCTTAAGATGATGGGTGCATGGAACTCCTACATCTGGCCCAGACTGGTTACGAAGGATGATGCGCATAAGCTGGTTACCAACGGTCTCCGCAACGCCTTCACCGCTTCGACGGGCGATGTAAACTATCCCGTACAGATGGCTGCCGTTGCCATCGTATCCTTCCCTCTCTTCCTGGTGTTCATCTTCTTAAGGAAGTACATCATGAAGGGCGTGAGCCGTTCCGGTATCAAGGGATGATTTTGTATTTATTGCCTCAGGGCATTAAATAATAGAGGTCAGATTGCACGTGAAAAGATATGCAATCGTGCCAATCAACAACACACAAGGAGATACAATAATATGAAGAAGAGATTTTTCAAAACTCTCGCATGCACGATGCTCGCTGCGTCAATGCTGTTCACAGCCTGCGGCGAAGCAGCCGACACTAAGGGAACCCCTACCGGTGCCCCCACCAGCGCGCCTACTCAAAACACACCTTCAGATATGACGCCCACCGTTGATGCCGGCCCCAACTTCACCGTTCCCGCGGGCGGATATGACGGCAGCAAAGTAACCGTTGTTTTCTATCACACAATGGGTCAGAACCTTTCATCCGTTCTTGACGAGTACATCGCCGAGTTCAACAAGCTCTACCCCAACATCACCATTGAAGCATCACAGGTTGGTTCCTACGACGACGTAAGAGATCAGATCAGTACCGAGCTTACAGTAGGTTCCGAGCCCAACATCGCATACTCAAACGGTCCCAGGCAGTCGTTGTAGAAAGCACGTGATGTAAGAGTAACTTTCTGTGCTTGGTCAATCATTGCTTCAATAATTTTGGGATGGCAGTGACCTTGGTTTACAGCTGAATAGGCTGACAAGAAATCAAAATACCTTTTGCCTTCCACATCCCATACGAAAGGACCTTTGCCGCGTGCAATAACAACACCCAGCGGATGATAGTTGTGAGCGCCATAGCGGGCTTCCATATCCATTGCCTGCTGGCTTGATGTAATTTTCTCTACCATAACAAAATAGATTTTAAGTTATAAATTAATTGATATAATTACTTATTCATTACCCCACGATAAGGAGGGAGCGCAAAAATACAAAAATTAAATCGGATAAAAAAAATAATCGGACGGGATATTTGAAAAAGTTATCCCCATTTGTTCACAACTTACTCTGGAAGTAGGCGCAGAACGCTGTAATTCCGCACTTTGCGCATTGTGGATTGCGGGCGGTACAGACATATCTACCATGCAAAATCAACCAGTGGTGAGCGCGCCGCAACTGTTCTTGAGGAATATGCTTAACAAGCTGTTTTTCAGTCTCTAATGGTGTCTCAGCGTTCTTCACCAATCCCAGGCGATGTGCCACGCGAAACACGTGCGTATCAACGGCCATGGCGGGCTGCTCAAAGGCAACCGACAGCATCACATTGGCGGTTTTGCGGCCCACTCCGGGCAGACGCTGTAGCTCTTCCATGGTTTGTGGCACCTGACCGCCAAAGTCCGCTACCAGCATCTTAGCCAAACCGCTCAGGTGGCTGGCTTTGCTGTTGGGATACGACACCGACTTAATCTTTTCGTAGATGGCTTCCACGGGCGCAGCGGCCATCGCTTCGGCTGTAGGATATTGCGCAAACAACGCGGGGGTCACCATATTGACGCGCTTGTCGGTACATTGCGCCGACAAAACGACAGCCACCAACAACTGGAACTCGCTACCGAAATGGAGTTCCGTGTCGGCATCGGAGTTGTGCTCCGCAAAATAGGAGACCACCCCATCGAAACGCTGCTTTAAAGTCATCGTTGGAATATTATCTTTCCAGGATTTCCAGAATTCGGATAGCACACTCGCTGATAATGGAGCCAGGTCCGAAGATGGCGGCGGCACCAGCCTTGTAGAGGAAGTCGTAATCTTGCGGAGGAATGACACCACCTACGATGACGATAATATCCTCACGGCCTAACTTCTTGAGTTCCTCAATTACCTGCGGCACTAACGTCTTGTGGCCAGCGGCGAGAGAAGAAACGCCCAGCACATGAACGTCGTTCTCAACGGCTTGCTTAGCCGCCTCGGCAGGCGTCTGGAACAGGGGACCCATATCCACGTCAAAACCGATGTCGGCATAGCCCGTCGATACCACCTTGGCACCGCGGTCGTGGCCATCCTGCCCCATCTTGGCAATCATAATACGGGGACGGCGTCCCTCTCTTTCGGCAAACTTATCTGCCATCTCGCACGCCTTCTTGAAGGAGGCGTTGTCTTTTTGTTCTGAACTGTACACGCCGGTAATCAAATTTATTTTTGCTTTATAACGACCGAATACTTTTTCCATAGCGAACGAGATCTCGCCGAGCGAAGCGCGCTTGCGGGCGGCATCGAGCGAAAGAGCCAGCAGGTTACCCTCACCAGTCTCAGCACAGCGGGTGATGGCATCCAAAGCGGCCTCTACTTCGGCACTGTCGCGCTCTGCACGCAATTTGGCCAGTCGCTTGATCTGTGCCTCACGCACAGCGGTGTTGTCCACCTCCAATGTCTCGATAGGATCTTCCTTGTCGAGCTTGTACTTGTTGATACCCACAATGCTCTCCAAACCGGAATCGATCTTGGCCTGCTTGCGAGCGGCAGCCTCTTCGATACGCATCTTGGGAATGCCCGTCTCGATAGCCTTGGCCATGCCACCCAGCGACTCGATTTCCTGGATGTGCTTCCATGCGCGGTGTGCCAACTGATGTGTCAGCGACTCAATATAGTAGGAACCAGCCCACGGGTCAACCGACTTGCAGACTTTGGTCTCTTCCTGGATGTAAATCTGTGTGTTACGTGCAATACGAGCCGAGAAGTCGGTGGGCAGTGCGATAGCCTCGTCCAAAGCGTTGGTGTGCAGCGACTGCGTATGACCGAGGGCAGCGCCCATGGCTTCGATGCAGGTACGGGCCACATTGTTGAACGGGTCTTGCGCCGTGAGCGACCAACCGGAAGTCTGGCTGTGCGTTCTCAGTGCGAGCGACTTAGGATTCTGCGGATTGAACTGTTTTACGATCTTGGCCCACAACATACGAGCAGCACGCATCTTGGCAATTTCCATAAAGTGGTTCATACCGATGCCCCAGAAAAACGACAACCGCGGAGCGAAATCGTCAATATTCATACCCGCATTGATACCTGTACGGAGATATTCCAAACCGTCGGCCATAGTGTAGGCTAACTCGATATCGTTGGTGGCGCCGGCCTCTTGAATATGATAACCCGAAATGGAAATCGAGTTGAACTTCGGCATATTCTTCGAAGTGAATTCAAAGATGTCGGCGATAATCTTCATCGAGGGAAGTGGCGGATAGATATAGGTGTTACGCACCATAAACTCCTTCAGAATGTCGTTCTGAATGGTACCCGTCAGCTTTTCCATTGGCACACCTTGTTCCTCTGCAGCAAGGATATAGAACGCCAAGATGGGCATCACAGCGCCGTTCATCGTCATCGACACGGACATCTTGTCCAACGGAATCTGGTCGAACAGGATTTTCATATCGAGGATGGAATCGACAGCCACACCAGCCTTACCCACATCACCCACAACACGCTCATGATCAGAATCGTAGCCGCGGTGCGTAGCCAAGTCGAAGGCAATGGAGAGGCCCTTCTGCCCTGCTGCCAAGTTGCGGCGATAGAAGGCGTTGGACTCCTCTGCGGTGGAGAAACCGGCATATTGGCGGATAGTCCACGGCTTGTTAACATACATGGTAGAATAAGGTCCGCGCAAATAAGGCGGAATACCAGCGGCATAGTTCAGGTGCTCCATACCTTCCAGGTCGGCCTTGGTATAAACCGACTTTACAGGAATCTGTTCGTATGTAAGCCAGTCTGTATCAATACCATGCTGTGCTTCCCACTGTTGATAATCCTTCGGCAAATTGCCTTTTGTACGATAAGAAACGTTACTAAAATCCGGTCGCATAAAAATCCTATTTTAAGAGTGCAAAAATACAATAATTTTCGGGAAGAAAAACAAATGAAATTTATGAATGAAAACATAGCTTTTTTTATACAATAGATGCTGATTTTCTCAAAAATCGTACTTTTGTACTTTCATTTTTCAAAACTGGAGAAATCCGCTAAAGACCATCGGGAAAGGAGAAAAACATGGAGAACACAACCCAACACATGTCGCACAAAGAGACCATCATCGCTGCCATACTGCTAATCGCTTTTGGCACCAGCATGCATTTCGTACACCATGTGCCGTTCTTCAACCATTTTCTCGGCTACTTATTCCCCGTCACCGAGAGTGTGATGGCACACATGAAAATGGTCTTCTACCCCATGCTCCTACTTGGCATCTATCTGGCTATCAGTCGCCACGACATCCGCGAAATCGGAGCACCCATCCTTGGCGGACTGGCAGTAATGCCGCTCATTATCGCCACATTCTTCGCATACTGGGTGTTTGTACGCCACGAGTTGTTATTCCTGGACATCATCATCTATATCTCTTGTATGATTGGCGCCATTCATCTGGCTAAGCGCTGGAGCACATCGCCGTTTGTGCAACGCAACTGGCCCTTATGGATTGTGCTGATAATCTGCGGTATTGTATGCATCGGCGTGCTCACCTACCATTCTCCCGACTGGATCATCTTCGCCGATTTAGGATAAAAGACGCAGACACCGAAAATATACTAGACAATCTTGTATGACAATTCCTTTTTTTGTGTAACTTTGCGCATTAAAAGTTTACCTATGAAAAAGATTCTTTTTCTCATTATAACCATATTGATTACCACTTGTTTAGCATGTTGTAACCATTCCAACGGAACCGACCGCACCGACTGTCACATCAGTCTGCCGCAGCCAGGAGCAGCATTTATGCCGCAAGATAGCATTGTGGTCAATGCCGAAGTGCCCGACGGCACCGCCAAAGTGCGCTTCTATCTTGATAGCGCTGGCTTGGCCGAAGTGACGGGGTTCCCCTACAAGGTGGTTATCGCTCCCCGCACGCAAAAGGTGGGTCGCCACACGCTGGTTGCCATTGCAGAAAACAGTAAGGGTGAGAAAGTTAGCGACACCACATTCTTCTTTGTTGGCATCGGTGTTGAGCGCGACGGTGGCATCATCTTCGACCTCGACTCGACAGGCGAACACGGCCTTATTGCCGCCAAAGAAGACTTGCCCGGCACCTATCCTTGGGAAACTTCGGGCGTATTCATCGGCGCCAATGACCCCGACAACGGAGCCGCCAATACGGAGATGATTATGGCCTACAAAGAGAAAACCTCCAAAGCTGTTAAAGCGTGCGCCAACTACAAGGCCACCGTCAACGGCACGCAATATGATGGCTGGTACATGCCTGCCACCAACGAATTGGTAAAGATGTACGAGAATCTCTATCTCAACCATATAGGCAATTTCGGAGCGAAGTTCTACTGGGCATCCACCGAAATGCGCAAATATGACTCCTACACCGTCTTCTTTTATGATGGCGCCGTGGCCCGCAAAAACAAATATGTAAGTTGCAGCGTACGCCCCATCAAAGCCTTCTAACCTTTAACTAATTTGAAATCATGGCTAACTCCGTTATCAACGATATAGAATCCAGCGAGTACAAATACGGCTTCGTCTCCGACATCGATGTGGAAGAGTTCCCGCGCGGGCTGTCGGAAGATATTATCCGCCGCATCTCGGCACGCAAGAACGAACCCGACTGGCTGCTGGAATTCCGCCTGAAAGCATACGAGAAGTGGAAAAGCATGGAAGAACCCAACTGGGGACATCTCAACTTTGAAAAGCCTAACTATCAGGACATCATCTATTTGGCCATTCCCAAAAAGAAAGACAAACTGAAAAGCATGGACGAGGTGGACCCTGAGTTGGTGGACACCTTCAACAAGTTGGGCATCTCGTTAGACGAACAAAAACAACTGGCAGGCGTGGCCGTGGATGCCGTCATGGACTCGGTGTCGGTAAAGACCACCTTCTCTGAAACGCTGGCCAAACAGGGCATTATCTTCTGCTCGTTCGGCGAGGCTGTCAACAAGCACCCCGAGCTGGTAAAACAGTACTTAGGCTCGGTAGTTCCTGCGGGCGACAATTTCTACTCGGCCCTCAACTCGGCCGTCTTCAGCGAAGGATCGTTCTGCTACATTCCCAAGGGCGTGCGCTGCCCGATAGAATTATCGACCTACTTCCGTATCAACGCCGCCAACACGGGACAATTTGAGCGTACCCTCATCATTGCCGACGAGGGTGCCTACGTCAGCTATATGGAAGGCTGCACAGCCCCACAACGCGACGAGAACCAATTGCATGCCGCCGTGGTGGAGATTGTAGTGATGAAAGACGCCGAAGTGAAATATTCGACTGTACAGAACTGGTACCCAGGCGATAAGAATGGCAACGGCGGTATCTACAACCTCGTTACCAAGCGCGGTATCTGCAAAGGTGCCAACGCCAAACTGTCGTGGACGCAAGTCGAAACCGGCTCGGCCATCACCTGGAAATACCCCAGCTGTATCTTGCAGGGCGACAACTCAGTAGGCGAATTCTATTCGGTGGCCGTCACCAACAACTACCAGCAGGCCGACACGGGCACCAAGATGATTCATCTCGGCAAGAACACCCGCAGCCTCATCGTCTCGAAGGGCATCTCGGCCGGACAGAGCCAGAACAGCTACCGCGGACTGGTGAAAGTGGCCCGCAAAGCCGAAAACGCCCGCAACTTCTCACAGTGCGACTCACTGCTGATGGGCGACCGCTGTGGTGCACACACATGGCCCTACATCGAATGCTACAACAAGTCATCGGTGATGGAACACGAAGCCACCACCTCCAAGATCTCTGACGACCAGCTCTTCTACTGCCAGCAACGCGGTATCGACAAAGAAAGCGCCATCAGCTTGATAGTCAATGGCTATGCCAAGGATGTGCTGAGCAAACTGCCGATGGAGTTCGCCGTGGAAGCACAGAAACTGCTCAGCATCACGCTGGAAGGAAGTGTAGGATAGACATTTATAAACAACTCATTATATGGAAATTATCAGCGGCACCGCTTTAGCCAAACAGATCCGACAGAAGTTAGCTGCAGAAGTCAGCCTACTGACCTGCCAGCACGGACGCGCACCTAAGTTGGCCCTCATCCTCGTGGGCGAGCAGCCTGACAGCATGACCTACGTCAACAGCAAAGTGAAAGCCGCCGCCGAAGTGGGCATCAACTACGAGCATATCCACCTACCGGAAAACACCACGCAAGAAGAGTTGCTGACACTGATCCACCGTCTAAACGCAGAGTCGAACACCGACGGCATTCTGGTGCAGCTTCCCCTCCCCGCCCATATCAACACCGACAAAGTGCTGTTATCCATTGATCCTCAGAAAGATGTTGACGGACTGCACATTGTCAATATCGGCAAGTTGGCATCTGGACGCAAGGCCATACAAGCCTGCACACCACGCGGTGTCATCTCACTGCTCAAGTCGGCCAACATCACCATCGCCGGCAAACACGCTGTCGTGGCTGGCCGCAGCAATTTGGTGGGCTCCCCCATGGCGCTGCTGCTGCTCCGCGAGAACGCCACCGTCACCGTTTGCCACTCCCAAACCCAAAACATCGCCGCTCACGTAGCACAGGCCGACATTCTGGTCACCGCCATGGGCAAGACCGGCGTCATCACCCCCGATATGCTCAAGCCGGGCGTTGTGCTGATCGATGTGGCGATGAACTACGACGACAATGGCAAGCTCCGCGGCGACGTGTACGCTAAGGACGACCTGCCGCTGCTGGAAGAGAAAGTCGCCGCTGCTACGCCCGTACCAGGTGGCGTAGGGCCTATGACCATCGCCTCGCTGCTGCAAAACACAGTGGAGATTTACAAGGAAAATATCGGCAAATGCTGATTCATAATAAACTTTTTGAACAATCGTTTATCTTTATTTGAGAAAAAAGAGAATAGCTATGAATATAAAGAGCATCTTAGCAACCCTTCTGCTGGTTTTCACTTTCGGGTGGGCATCCGCGCAGGGTTACGAAATCAAGGTTTCGGTGAACAATGTCAAAGGCGACACCCTTCATCTGCAAACCTTTAAGACCAAGAAGTTCCAGAACACCCAGTCGTTTGCCTTTGCCCCGTCGGTTGTTTTCAAGGGCAAGGAGAGCCTGGCGCCTGGCATTTACCAGATTTCCGCCGACACCAATCTAATTGGCACATTTATCATTTCGGACAAGAAAGGTCAGAAGTTCTCGATGAACATCGACGGCGACAAGACCTCCTACATCAACTCTCCCGAAAACACAGCTTTTGAAGAATATTTAGCTAAGATACAAGATTTTAACAAGCAGATGGACGGCTTGAATCAAGAGTTTGAGGAGATGCGCAACAGTGGCATCCCGCAATATATGATGCAGACTTTTGTCGATTCGCTGACCGCCAGAGCAGGCCGCATTGAGAAGGCGCGCGAGGCGTTCCAACGGAGCACCATCGCAGCCCACCCCACCTGGCTCTCCTCCTCCCTCATCCAAGCCTCTATCCGCATGCCGCAACCGCCAGCCGAGGCCATGCAAAACCGAAATGTGTACCGCTTGTATGTGACCGAACACCTGCTCGACAACTTCCCGTTCAGCGATGAGCGTTTCTACTCGACGTCGTATGCCTTCGACATCACCAACCAGTTCACACGATTGGTTTGGGAGACAGGCGATTACGACTTTGAGAGCACCGAGAAATTTGTCAATTCGGCTTTAGACCGCTGCAAAGTGACACCCAAAGGCTACGGCATCTTCTTCGACAATATGGAACGCATTGTAGGCTCGCTCAAGTCGCCTTACTGGTATGAAGACCTCTACCTTGTCATGCTGCGAAACGCACTTGCTTACAACCAGTTGGACGAGGCCCGCAAAGTCAGATACGAGAAGCTGTACGACATTCATAACCGCAACCTTGCCGGCAGCCAACTTCCTGATTTTGAAATCAAACTGGGCAATGATAGCGTCATCAACATCTACTCTATTGAAAGCGACTATCTGCTGCTCTACTTCCAGAACCCCGACTGCCCCACTTGTACCAAAGTGCGCCATGAGCTGGCAGGCATGGAAGTTCTCAACCGCGCCATTACCAGCGGCCGACTGAAAGTGGTGACTGTCTATTTTGAAAAGAACGAGAAAATTTGGCGCAACTTCCTGAAAAACGAAGCCAATCCGCTATATATCCACGGTTGGGAATTCAACGACAAGATTGAAGGCGAAGGATTATTCGACATCCGCATCATCCCCTTCATGTTCTTGGTGGACAAAAACAAGAAAATCCTCAAGAAAGATTTGCTGCACAACGAAGTTGAGCCTTGGCTCAAGAGCTTAGGACTTTAAAAGTTAGTCTTCCAATATCTGCTTGAGCGAGCGCAGCAATTTGTCCAAAATCTCGCCGCCACAAGTTCCTATCGACTTAGCTTTCGACAATACCTCGAAAGCTTTTTCATATTCTTCTTTGTAACAATAGTCGATGCCCTCGACGAGCAGCCGCTCGCATTCCAAATTCAACTCTCGCTCCTTTTGCAAGGCGGATTCACGCGATGCATCACTACGAGGTTCGGGCTCGACAGATTGCGGTTCCTGCGGAGCGGACGCATTCGATGCCTCCTTACTGGGTTCCGATTCGACAGATTGTGGTTCTTGCAGAGGGGGCGCATGCGATTCTTCCCTCCGAGGGGCTGGG
>JAEEGG010029675.1_pt1 | contig 10204 bp, 6 predicted proteins | sample 9134161 | NCBI WGS metagenome assembly JAEEGG01 (sample SAMN16246543, study PRJNA631951) | gut metagenome | biome: gut microbiome; feature: rumen; material: CR-attached | host: Bos | place: Iran: Karaj | collected 2018-10 | reverse complement strand
TTTAAAAGTGCTACCCTCCTTCAACGCTGCCACAAGCATCCACGTCATAAATCGACGTTCTCCCCGATGCAATGCCAATGATGATTTTCTCAGTTCGTTATCCAACCCTCCAGCTTCTGCATAGTCCCATGCTACGACTTCTCCTGCTCTCTCAACCAGATTATCTTCTCTGTGTTTGCCTACATATACTAACAAATCATCCGTTTGTACGGCCTTTTCTTCCACCACATTTTTCAGCCGTTTCACTTCGTTTTTGTCGATTCTATTCTGGCAAAGCCAGTCATATAGCATAGCCCTAATCATGATTGCTACAGCAACCCAGTCCTTAGATACACTGCCCTCTTTGACATCTCCTAGCAAACTATCTAACCGGTCTGGATGATTCATCAGGAATATCCATGCCAATTCTGCACCTTCCACACTACCGTTCAAGTGGTAATGTACATCGTCCAGTCCTTTGTCCAAAAGTTTGTTCAGCTCAGCATGGTCATGCTTTACAGGGTTGCCCCAGCAATACGTTTCATTGTCCGTTGTCCACTTCGCACCGTTTTTCACCGCCTCATCAGCATGTGCGACACATAGTAGCAAATCCTCTCCAATATAGAGCGATAAGTCTTTCCAATGCAGTAGGTGGTTAAACTTCACCACATAGCCGTTGCCAAGCACTTCACTCACAAAAAACCTTAGCAACAGAAAACAGCGCTCTGCCTGTCTATTCAACGAATCCCCCTTCAGTGTTCCGCCTCCCATCCACTCTTTCACGATGAAATCAGTTACACTGCCAATGCTCTCCCTTGAATAATTCTGTTCCCGCCACACCAGATGCTCACACATTATGTCCAGCAAGTGCTTGTGGCACTTTCCCTTATCATTCCGGTTGCCACAAATACAATTGGCCACGTATTCAAGTGAATAGTCATAAAAGAGGCACTTCGCCGTGGCTCTCAGAAAATCCATATTCTATGCTTCTGATTATTTTTCATCTTTGGGTTCAAGCAAGTGGCGCATTTCGCCAAGCTTCCGGAATACCGTATCACCCCTATGCTGGCGTTTTTCATAGAACATCTTATTCCACACCTCTGGTGCCAACCGTTCATACCACTCTGGACATTTCTCTTTCACATCCATCTTTACTACCGCACCCACATAGATATCATTGTCTTTATACCCAAGCTTAGCGAACATTTTTCTAGCCCACATGGTATCCTGGTTTATCTTAATCTTCAGCAGCACTGGGTCTGTTACTTCTTTGGGATTAAAGGTGCTCTTCTTGCTCTCTTGTGAGGGCACCACGAAAATGGCATCAAAATCGGCATCGCTCACTTCGTTCAGCAAATCTGCAAATGCCTCCAAGAAAGAGAACTTGATGACATAAGAGTTTTCTTTGTTGGCGTCTTTCTCATATGTACTCATCTTCGAGTTTACAATGTCAAGATAGAACTTGCGTAACACATTTTTATTCGAAGAGCTGTAAGAAGAAAAACGACGACTCTTAATACCCTCAAATACTGCAGAATGGACCTCTGCATTTCTGATGGAACCGTTTGACAAGAGTCTGCTAAAAGGATATTTAAAGCCATCGTCCTTAAAATCCTCAACTCTTTTGCCTTTCCACTCCTCAAACCCCTCATTAGTTTCTTTCTTCCTAATATGCTCCATCATTTGTCTGAGCAGAGACCAATCGTGGTTTAGTGCAAATTCATACCACTTGCCTTCAGCAATCTGAGAAAATCGATTGTATGCTGCCTTGACGTCTGTCACTGTTACAAAAGGCATCAGTGCATCATATACATAATAGTAGTTCTGCCCCGAAAACGGAGTGAGATGGAATGGCATGGCATCATCCTTGTCTTTTCGGTAGAAACTTTCTGTCTGGTCATAAGCTACAAATCTTCTCACACAAAGCGCAAAATATTCTGCCAATCTAAATTCTAAGATAAAATCTGACGTCAGTTTGAATTTATGATTATCTATTTTCGCGATTCCCTTTCCTATGTCATAAATCAGTTCGTTTAATTTCCTGCCGTTTATCACCTTATAGTCTCGCGCCTGTTTGCTATCCGACATTCTAGGCAACAAGTCGCCCGGCATATATGAGAAATAAGCTCCATTTATGACTCTTTGCAACAGACTAGTCTGTTTGAATAGTTGGTCTGTGCGATAAATCTCACCCACGTTTTCCTTTATTTCCTTGGGATTTTTCACGTTATCTGTCAGCACATCGTATGCTTCAAACAACTTGATAGAGTAAAATGAGCGAACAAAGAATAACAACATCTTAAGGGGCTGCTCCGTTGTTATCCTGTCCAGAAAATCTAGCACAGCCATTACATCTCCAACCGAGACGTTGTAGTTTGCGACTGACGGACTTACAATATCTTTATACTCCTCCTGTTTTCTCTCTTCGCTGATGTATTGAGCCAAGTAGTTTACTACTATTTTGTTCAGTCCAATTAGATTTTGCTCACTAACCAGTCTTGCAGCAAACTTTTTATGCTTGTCTTCCAACTGTTCAGTCCAAGTATGAAATAAATAATAGACAAAGGCTTGCATATTATCACTGCTCGCATCGCGTCCATTGAATTCTTCCATCCCATCAAGCATACCTAACAGGTGTCTCAGACTTCTCAAGTTGTTAGGTATGATAAGTGACACACTGCCCTTGCTGTTGTAAAACAAAAATCGTGTCTTTGTAAATATCATTCTTACTACAGCATCTTTCACCGACAGATACTTTTGGGGTTTCCTATCATACCTACTGCTATATATTTCAAGTTTCTTATTGCAAACGTCATACACCTTTGGCATGTTCACTTGTCGTCCGATCGGTATTACCTTGATAATATAGCGCAATGCCATGGCATTCGCGTCAAACTTCCCTGGGTCTTTCATCTGTTTGGTCAGTCCTTCTGCTACCACCTTTTGCAGCTGGTCTATCTTAGCCGACATCAATATAATACACCTCGGATTGTTGAGGTATATTCTGAGGCCTTCCAGCATCTCGTAAGCCCCCTCCATATTCAAGTCAATATCATCAATTCTGATAATAAGACATTGTTTATTATCACTCCATTCTAGATACTTTTCAAACAACTCTTTTATACGATCGTGTAGAGACATTCCCGACATCATGACGCTCAGTTGCTCCAACGGGTCAAACATACGCTCCTTTCCCTCAGCCATGTTTCTTAGGCAAAATCTTGCCCTTTGAAACAGCGTTGACAACTCATTCGCCAGAGCATTTTTCCTTTCTAGCTCATCTTCATTACATTCTTCCTTATTCTTCTCAAATTCTGTTTTTGTTTCAACAAACTTCTTATATAGCAATCCTAAAATAAGCTCTACTACGTTATGGTCATTGTCAAAGAATGCCGGATCTATCAAATCCATAAACGCCAAGGATAGTGAACTGTCATACTTAATCTTTTCCACAAAAGACTCCATACATGAAGTTTTTCCTTCTCCTCGGTCACCACAGAACGCAATGATGTTAGGTGTCATGGTTATTGTTGTTTCATTCTTCTCTATGATATCACAATTCCGATCTATCATGTCTTTGAGGATTGTATACGCTTTATTATATTGCGCATAAAACATAGAGCTGTCATAGTCTGTTTTTTCAATCACGACACCATGTTCTTCTCCTTTATACAATTTAATCGTATCTGGTACAGTAATCATACTAATTATTAATATTAATTAATTAATTATTAATTTATTTTGCTCTCCCCAAGGTTGCTCCCTTAACTCTATGGGTATGTACACCCGTAATTCCGTGAATCAGTATTCTCTGCGCAGCATTTGTCCGTAATTCCAAAGATTCGTGATTCCGTAATTCCTTGCGAAGCAATTGTTTCTCTCCACAAAGATAGCAAATCTATCGAAATTTTGCCACAAAGATTAAAGAAATTCTTGCCCTACCCCTAGAAATCGGACAGATTAAGGCATCAATGACATACTTTCCTTGCCGAATCTCTAATTCTCTATTGGATTCCCTTCAACAGCGTACTAAAATTTCGCTTAACACATGCCTCAACTTCTTGCATACTCATATTCCAACCGCCGGCCAACCATTCCAACACCATTTTTATATTACACCGCCCATTATATGGAGCATCGGTCTCGGTCAGCAGTCTGTCTTTTGGTATCTTTTCAATAATAGATTGCCCACTCCTCGAACGGCACATGGACTCATTAATGGAGAAATAATATCCTTGTTTAAGGATAGAAGGAATCAAATCCACAGGACCACTATACCAGTGGAAGATAACATTCTTTACCTCATACTCACAAAGTAGAGCCAGCAATTCTTTCTCCGCTTTGCGAGAGTGTACGCTAATAATCTTCTTTTTACCACGAATTGTTGACAACAACTCGCGGATTACCGCAACTTGGTCATCTTTAGTTATAACACCTTCTCGGGAAAAGTCCAGACCGATCTCTCCTATATATGATGTTTGATCTACCAGTCTTTTAAAAAGCGGCACCTCTCTCCTACTTTCAGCGGCCAACAGCGGATGCATTCCCAACGCAAGCCTGATATATTTATATTCCTTCAAATGCGACTGTCCCATCTGGAAGTGACTTGGCAAATTGGTCATACCAATCACTATATCACCCGCCAGTTCCTTCTGACTTATATATGCTTCAGGTTGAGGCATCATATCAAAATGACAATGCGAGTCTATAATCATATCCCAGCTAACTGCTTTATTTGGCCATTGCCATACTTTCCGACCCACTCCCTTACTTGGTCGTAAGAATGTAATAGGAATGAGGTGTATTCTTCCAACTCTTTTTTGTCATAAACACCATTCGCAATAAGTTCACCCTCTATGGTATCCCGGTTGCAGCGCTTCTTCAAGAAATAGAGCAAAGCTTTAAAGTCTCTACTTTTCCTGATGTTTGGTTTCAAAAGTCCTATCTCATTAACATTGAACACATTTACGCCAACCGGTTCCTTCTTTCCCCATCCTACAGTTTCCAATGCTACACGTCTATAGATACAAGGCAGACAGAATCCGCAATGAAGGATCGGATTACCATTCTCATCTTTTCTACGTTTCCATGAATTTTTATGTGACCGTTTTGCACAAGAGCAAGAATCTTTATACAGTACTCTTAGAGCTGCTTTCTTTGCTGGGGTCTTACAACAATCCTCCATCATATCTGCTTTCGATTTTGTCTGATAGGGGTTCTCTAACTTGTTATTAATACCCATAAGTGTTAGAGCCTCCTGCAGTCTTTTCAAAAATACAGGGTGCGTTGTTCTCGTACTGCAAGCACTTCGCCGTCCTTGGTCAAGAGGGATATTGAGTGAGATTGTCCCGTTCTCAGGAATAATCAGCGGCATCTGCGGATTAATGGCATGAGCGCAGTATAGTCCTGCTCCGATGAACAGAATTGATCTTGCTCTGAATGTACCCTCGGATACTGTTCTTGGGCTTATCCATCCTTGGTTGTTAATACCAGCATTGACTAATAGTTGTTCATACTTACCCGTATAGATCTGGTGTTTCTTGCAGTCGTCCAATATTCTTACTTGATCTGACCACTCCTTGCCAAGTTCTTTGTGTGACACCAGAAGTATCTTTTTATCTGGTTCCAACAAAGCACAACCATCCACAAAACCAATCAATGAATCAAGCCCTCCTGAGAATAATGAGACTCGTCCATATACCGAACGGTCGACTAAAGGCAGCTCTTGATCAATCAAATAGGGTTCTGCCTGCTTGAAGTTCAACTCCCAGTCATCTCCTGTCAGGAAATTCAAAGCCGAAGTCAGCGTCTCTTTTGAATTATTCATTTCAGAAAGATGTAGCACCGGCACCGATAATCTCATCCTTCTGCACCACCCCTCTTCCGAATATAGCGCCCTGCTTATAGCACGATCTGCATTATAGACAGATAGTGAGAACACTAGGAAATCAAACGCAATGGAACTCGTATCCTGTGCGATACTCCTTAGCTCATCAAAACCGAATTTCAGTTTTATAGAGTATTGTATTCCTTCAGGTCCTGTGAACGAAAGAATATAATGTCCAAACTCTCTTGTCGTTGCGGCAGGCTCGTATTTAATAGTGATGTTTACTGCTTCCATATTTCTAATATTTTTGCAGTGAGTAATTCAACATACCGTTTCCCCTCTTCCGAAAAAAGGTTGATGTGTTTCATTTCGTCAGACAATCGCTTGTCAAGTTTACTATGAAGCCACCTTCTTATCTGTCCGGCCACGTTGTCTGGGTCTTGGGCTTTATCAAAGATGTGGCTCTGAAACAAAGAGCCTTGAAACTCGATAATGTAATTGACCTCAAAATCAATAATCCAAGCATCGATGGTATCCTTATTTGCTTGCTTTATGATGTCCTCTGCATCCGTCAAGTTTTCACACGACTTAAAAATCTCCGATAGCAGTTTTCGCTGAGCAGCATTGGCAGCTTCAGAATCAAAGTCGGCATCCGTATCAACCGAAGACAATCCACACAAGAAATTGATCAGTTCTCTTGGTGATTGCGGAACCTCAACTCCAACCGTGTTGGCAAGTTCTATGGCTTGCGACAGGCCATTGTCTCTAACGTCAGAAAAGAAACCCAGCAAATTCGTTGCTGCAGAAGCCCCAGCTCTTCCAAATGAACGACGTCCTTTTGACCCACCCCCACGGCTACCGTGGGATGAGCCTCCTCCGTCACTGCCTCGTGTACTGGTTCCTCCGCCACTTCCGCCTGATGTTGTGGTTCCAATGTATATCCCATCACTACCAAGTGCCTGATAGAACTTCAGCATAAAGTTCTCCAGTTTGGCATCATTCTCCAAGTCATTCAACAACCCCGTCATCGCTCTTTTGGCAGAAGACCACTGCGGAGTTGTTTTCAAAGTCAATCCTTGTGATGTTCCCATTACTTCATCGCATTTCTTAGTGGCAGACTCAAATTAAGACCATCAATATATACTTTACAGGCAGCGTCATTGCTCTTCCTTTTCAAGAAATCGCTGTACTCTGGTCCAAGTTTTCCAATATCAACTCCCTCAAAAAGGTCTTTGACATCTTGTACTGTTTCAAATATCTTATTGTCTTTATCTACATCAACAAACCTTCTCACGACTTCACTCTCGGGGTTTGCCATCAATTCTTGGTTCAACAACATCACCAACATACAATACTCATCTTTGGTAAACCGATTCGTCTCGTTCCATATCTTCTCGCTCAATGCTTTATCGGTCTGACTCATTTTGAGCCTGTCATAAACACCCTGTACCAGAGCTGACACTTTGCTTTCAATTGGTGTTGCCACCTGTAATGCTTCTCGTGAAATCCAGAAATAGTTCCTGAGATTCTTCTGGGCTAATGATGGTTTTGTAGATAGCCATCGCTTCCCTGCCGGCGTGTTCCACAAATCTTTCCATTCACTTTCTTTCACTTCGCCAGCCTCGGCTTGTTCCTCTACTTTCTTCATTCCCTTTATGAATCCGGTGTCCTTCTGTTTGGAATACAGATCATCAATGAATTGCCTTAGTTGGCTATTATACTCCAATACCATGAGTTTGACCAACATTTCTGGGTCTATCTCCCTGAATCCTGCAACTACAGCCATTCTTCGTCTCATATCAAATGTATTGAGGAAACGTTTCAGTTGGCGTGGATTACCGTTCAGGAAACTGGTCATAATGGGAATAATAGAGAGGTAGCCACTGGTCGTACTAAATTTGACTTCGGGGTTATCTTTTTCAATCTTGTCCAAACCATACTTACTGTGTTTGTCTTTCTCTCGAAACTTTAGGTACTTCTTGTGTATAGTTGGGAACAAGTTTTCATTCTCCATCTTACTGCAAAGTAGCAGCGTTACATAGGTTTCCTGTTCTGAATATGACAGTTTGGGAAGTTTATAGGGTAGTTGAATCAGTTTCTCCAAATAATCAGAATATGGGCTTGATATTGTTGTTTGTTGTAGTGGTGTCTTGTATTGCTCATGGATAGCATGTTCTATAATTCTCTGGTCTGCACCTATAACAAATGCTGTCTTATCAACATTCACAAACAATTTTACAGCCTCAAGACATTGAATAATACGCTTTGGCGAACACCTGTCCAAGTCATCAACATACACGATAACTGAACGATATTCGCCGTCTGCAATAATTTGAGTAAAATCTTCTCTAAAACGCTTAATGAAGTTCGTTGAGTTAGCCTCCTTTACCTCATCCAGTAACAGGTCTTGGTCTTCCTTGCTTATTTCATTCCACTCCTCTTTATTTGGCAACAGTTCTTGTATCTCTTTGGGAATAATCTTCCGTGCTAAATTTTTGAGAACAACCACGCCCAACTTGAGGTATTTGATTTTCGAGAGGCATGCGTCAGCTTTCTCAAAAAAATCACGGTGATCTTCAATATCTTTTATGACCTCACTTAGTATAGTTTCAATCAACGTGAGTTTAGTATCCTCATAATCCTCAAACTGCCAGCTGTTGAACATGATTTGAAGAACTCTAGTGTTCTTTTGTACGGCCTCCTTCTTCTTGCTCTCCTCTACTGTTTTGGTCTTCCAATTTTCAATGGATTCCTGCATTAGGAGCATAAGAGAACTTTTCCCTGACCCCCAGTCGCCAAATACTCCAATAGAAATTGGAAGCATCTTAGGGTCAAGAACTACGTCACGTAGCAAATCTGCATGTACCTGATAACCTAGCAGGTCATCTTTTGTCTCATTATCAGCCCACATATATCATTAATTATTATTGCTTACTTCATTAATACGTCCCTATTGCGGCATAAATACATAGGAGTAAATTTTCCATATCCCCTCTATGCGCTTCACATGGACTACTTTTTCCGTTTTTCATGATATTCATCCACAAAGATAACAAAAATAACCAATCCCGCAAAGGATTGGCCAATACTTTTATTGAGAAATCGGGCAAATTATTCTTCAATGGCAGGATTTTCCTGTCCGGGCTAGCGTATCAGGCCTTCGATACGACGCTTCTACCCACTTACATTATGCCCCAGCCATCATATATCAAACCTCAGCCATAACCAGCTTCCCACTTTTCTTATCCAACCTCATTGGGATATTATCTGAGATGAATTGGAATCTTTCATCGATATTTTCCGCACCTATGGCTGGCCTTAATGAAATCTTAATATTCTCCAATCTCAAATCTGTCGAACACACCGGTCCACATTTTGAGACGTCAAATATGGTTAGGTTGTAACCGCCTCTATGCAAGGAAATAACATACCGAATCCCATCATATCCCAAATGCCTTATATACTCTGCAATTATCTGCGATGCTATATAGTCATCTGCATTATTTGTAGGTGAAGAGAATGCGGATTGGATAAAACAGAGCAACCACTCATCCACACTCTTTTTACTCTCGGGATTCATATCAATATTAACCGCTATATTGGCGACTCTCAATACCTCTTTGACTTCTATACCTGCTACATTAATTGCACTAAATAAAATTGGTCTAACTTCAAAAACAGCAGTGGTAGGACTTTCTGCCATATATAAGAAGCGGACAAATTTTGGATTTGAACGTCCGTCCCTTATCATATCAGCATTTGGTGGCACATATGAGCCTTCTTTTGATAAGCCTCTAAATTTATTCTCTTTATTTCTGTACCACTTCCTTTCTTCCTTGGAACAATCCTTGCCATAGCACTTAGCAACCATGTGTTCTGCCTGAGCAGCATCATCGATGATTCTTGCTCGATAATATATCTTACCTGGACTGATTGTTTGCTCGCAATGCTTTACTATAACAGCAAGTCTATCCAAAACGGGATGTGAAGGGAAAAATCTATGTCGATACTTCACCTCGTCATGAAAAGAGCTCCACAATTCCTGCGCTTTATTATAATTTAAATCACCCATAAATAGGATATTAGTCCGTAGTTCCCTAGTTCCGTGGTTCCGTGGTTCCGCACCTCCCGGCGAATCTCACTCCCCTCTCACTACTGCATGGAGGCCGCTGCGTAAGATGCCACCCATAAACCTGATAGAATCCAACGGGAGAGAAAGCTAAATCGTCTTCGGCTTCAGCAGATGAGCACAGATTCCCCTACGGAAGGCGGAGTACCATCTATCCCTATCGCACAACTCGTGCTTCCCAGAGCTATAGAATGTGGCACGCCCTGCACATTTCATGAAGGGCGTGCCACAGCTTTTATTTATACCAAGTTAGGTATCCCGTTCAACTC
>JAEEGG010029673.1_pt1 | contig 10205 bp, 9 predicted proteins | sample 9134161 | NCBI WGS metagenome assembly JAEEGG01 (sample SAMN16246543, study PRJNA631951) | gut metagenome | biome: gut microbiome; feature: rumen; material: CR-attached | host: Bos | place: Iran: Karaj | collected 2018-10 | reverse complement strand
CTCAGACAAGGGGCCATGACATGCATCCTCAACCACTTTGAGGTTATGCGTCTTGGCAATAGCCATAATCTCATCCATCTTACAGGGGAACCCAGCCATGTGGACTACGACAATACCCTTGGTCTTAGGAGTAATCTTGCGCTCAATGTCAGCAGGATCAATATTGATATGGTCGGGGCCTACGATGTCGGCAAAGACAGGGGTGGCTCCCACGTAGCGGATACAGTTGCAGGAGGCGGCAAAGGTGAGTGACGGACAGATTACCTCATCGCCAGGGCCAAAGCCACACACCATACAGCACACGTGAAGGGCATCGGTGCAGTTCGACATGCTCACTGCATACTTTACCTTCCACATGTCAATAAACATCTGTTCTAACTCCGCATTCTTAGGACCAGTGGAAATCCAACCGGACTTAATCGTATTATACGCTGCCTGAGCCTCGCTCTCGTCGAAGTTCAGATTAAAAAGAGGAATTTTATATGCCATATTATTTTTACTTTTGTTGTATTCTTTCCAAATAATTAATCCAAAGTTCTCTAGACTTTTGCCATGAATCAATGATTACATTTCTGTTATTTGATAAATATTCTTGTTCCAATGGTGTGACAAGACTGTCATATGTTGTAATTTCTGATATGTTATATACTTTTGCTTGATAATATTCCTTTATCCATTCATAGTTTTTTCCTGTCAGAAACATTTTTTTACCCAAAAGAAGACATGCTTCAATTGCCCCCAATCCAGTCTGCAAGGGATTGCCACAAATATACACATCACATTTGTTCATATAAACCATGTAAGCATCTCCCTCATAGAAATCTTCATCCGAATAAAAGTCGTTCCCAAATGTATTTCTTCCAACCTCCATGAAATAATAATAATGAGCATCCTTCAATAAACTATAATTCATCATGCAATGAACTTCAATCGCACCTTTAAACGGAGAAAGTAATTCCATAAGTTGAATATAATAATCAATATTGCAAGGATTATTACCAAGTAGAATTACAGGATTCTTGCTCTTAGTACCAACCATAGTTGTATGATTTAATAGCCCTAAACTAACTTCTTCTCGCCTTTTCGAACTAAACAACATATATGGTATTGTTACTACTTTTTCCTGCGACAATTTAAAATCGTTTATAATTGAGTTTTTGTCTCCATCGATTAACGTTACAATGCTATTAAATTTCTTATAAATGAATGTTTTAAATAGAGCAGAAATCTCCGATTTCCAATTATTACGTATCGAAGCGCCCGATCCCCAACAAACCCAGTTAACATTGTTACATCCTGACAAGAAAACAGTCAAAAACCTCCAATAATTTTCTCCATGAAGCAGTATTGGATCCTTTTGATGTTTAATAATCTCTTTCCTAAATTCTGAAGTTTTGCGTATAATGATAAAATTTGTATAACCTTCTTTTTCAAACATTCTAACGAATTCGCTCGTATCTGTTTCTTCTTTAGCCACAAGAATAATTTTTTGATTTATTTGCCTAAAGTAAAAAAGGAACCCTTGAGCGAGATCTAAGGAAAGTATTTTATTTACTGCAGAAAAAACATGTACAATCATAACAATAATAATATTAATATGATTTTTATTTTCTTATATTCTTCAAATAATCAATTTCACTGAATTTAAAAATCCATGAAACACTGAAATACAATAATGCCGAGGTCAAGACACCTACTACTATTGATACATAGTTGCTAGCAATAAGAATTGATTCAACATGAACCACAACAAAAATTATAAGTGATACTATAAGAGTACCTAACAAATCTGTCATCTGTTTCACAAATCCAATATTAATTATTTTCCCTGTGTAATATGTATTAATAATCAAACTTATGATAGAGGATAACACACCAGACCAACAAAGAAAAACTATTCCAAACGGTATACTGATAAAGAGTATTAATACGCCTATTATTTTTTTTATTATCTCAATTTTTAAAAACAAGTCCGACCTACCTTTTACCTGCAGCAAATTAAGGTTGATTGAATGTATGGGAAACCACATCATTGTAAAACATAGTGGTGGTATTAGCAATGCTGTAAAACTCCATTTTTCTCCTAAAATTGCCAAGACTAAGGGGTTGGCTATGCCTGCGATTAAACACATAATAGGGAAAATGATAAATGCTGAAAGACGCAAAAGTTTTCGATAGTTAACACTTAGTCTATTATCATCATCTTGTATACTACTTAGCACAGGATACGTAACCCTTTGTACAATACCGGTAATATGGGTTGAAGGCAGATTAGAAAAATGCTTTGCCTGAGTATAATGACCTAGAGTTGCAGCCGTAAAAACTTTTCCAACAACAAGTTGATACAAATTGTTATAAACTGTTTCTAAGAGTCCACTCACAAGCAACTTTGAACCAAAAGAGAACATTTCTCTGAAAGATTTCCATGAATATAACCATTTAGGGCGCCATGAAGAAAACAGCCAAAGCAACACAACGCATATAAATGCATTTACTATTTGCTGCCATACTAACGTCCAAACGCCAAAACCCGTATTAGCCAAATAAATTCCTAAGGCTCCAGACATTATAGACGCTGTCAGTGTCGCTTTAGCCAGAGTCCGAAAGTCTATTACTGCTGTTAGTATAGCACGCTGAACTACTGCAAATGAATTAATTACAACCACAACACAAAGTACCCTCATGAGAGGGGTCAACGATGGCTCGTGGAAGAAAAGCGCGACTAATGGTGCAAATGAATAAAGTAATACATATAAAACAAAAGAAATTACAATGTTAAAGAAAAAAACAGTTGAACAATCCGACTCTGTTCGGTTTTGCTTTCGAATAAGAGCTTGCGAGAAGCCACTATTAATTAATGACTGACTTACAGAAATAAAGATCGTCAACATGCCAACAAGGCCAAAATCTTCAGGGGTTAACAGACGCGCAATTACAAGTGTAATAAGGAATTGAATTCCTTGTAAAGAAAAGCTTTCAATTGCGCTCCAACTGATGCCTTTAATAGTCTTAATTTTTAATGAATCAGGCATTTCCCTTTATTTATTATCACATTTAATTCATCTTTAGTTTAAGGGATAAAGTCAACCAGGAAGTATAAATATGATTCTACAATTATATTTTTATCAACCTCCATTTACCTCCATTAACTTTAGTAAGATACATCCCTATACTTTTAAAAATAAAAAATACAACAGTTCCATATAACTGCATTTTCAAAGTATATTTCCAATAAGTTTTTCTATAGATCTTTTCTATTTGGGTACTATACAAGTCTTCGACAATATGAGGTATAAAAAATGCCTCCGTATCAATAGGCATGTTTGTATAAAACTCCAACTGCTTATGGGTACCACCATGAAGCCCGCTACCGTCATGACCATGATTCCTAATCTTGCTAATTGTAGGAAAAATGCACCATCTTTCATTTTCAGAGAGTAGACTTGGTATTACATCAGCTAAAATTTTTTGGGAATTTAACATTGAAACTAAGCAAGACAATATATATGCCTTTTTAGTAAAGGCTTTGAAAATCGAAGTAGAATTGAGGATGTCCTTTATTACATCTAAATCCCAGTATTTATCTAACTTTTCTTTCGATCTAAACCAGAAACCTGCTCCCCATGCATTATAGCTCTTATATTTATAAACATTATTATTAAAAGATGTACAATCTATACGTTTAAATCCACATACTGCCAAAACCTTTTCGTCATTTTCAAATTCAGAGAGTCCCCAGTTAATATATTCCAAAAAATTAGGTGAAAATTCATTGTCATCTTCAGAAAATATATATCTATCAGAAACCTTCTTTATCTCTTCTAATAACGATTCATAATTCCCATCTTTCTTCCCTATCCCATAATTACGTTCGCGACGTATGACAAACAAATTCTTGAATCTATTATTATCGGCTTTACTCTTTAAATAGGCGTCTACTAACTGCCAGCCATTTACGTATTTATTTGAAGGTGGGTAGTCTAAGGCCACATAAACATCTGTTTTTTCGGCTCCTGTACACTTTTCAAGAGACTCTAAACACCGTTTAAAATGTTCATACCGATTTAATGTCGGAATAATAACTGGAGCGTAGGAATTGGTTGAGTTTTCCATCTAGACTGCTTTCTTTTACTTATCAAATTTTTACATACTTCAACAAACCTGACCTTCTATCTTTTTGTTTCTTTGCAGGAATGCCATAATACACCCCCCATTCTTCGCAATCCTTGTTTACCAACGAGCAAACTCCTATAACAGAACCTTCACCAATTGTCAGATTGGGAAAAATAACACTATTACTCCCTATCTGAACAAAGCGGCAGATCCTTACAAGCCCACCAGTGACGTTGGTTGTACCATCAGGATGTATAGGGCCAATCAAGTAATCACCCGAGAAATCATCCATAGCACTATATACGACCGACTTGGGTGAGACGCCAGAATAATCTTCCATTATGATACCCTTTGCACCATACAAAGCAACATATGCTGAAATGTGAATATTAGAACCTAATGTTATCTCACCCGACAAGATGCAAAAATCGTCAATTCTAACATTATCACCTATTGATATCTTCTCCGGTGAATAGATACTAGCTTTTCTACTTAGTTTCACATCCTTTCCAACTGATTTGAAGCCAATTTCAAGGAGTTCACTATCGGAATAAAATGAATTCATTTATTTAATCATTAGGTTTATCACTCTGTTAACATTTTCCTCGCTTAATGCGTGATGCATAGGCAAACAAAGCACTTCTTCAGCCATTTTGTTACTTATTGGCAGGTTTTCCTTATTCGCTGTAGGCAAGCCACGATAGGTTGGGAAGTTACTTATGAGAGGATAAAAGTACCGACGACTGAGAACACCTTGCTCTTTCATCTTAAAGTACACGTCATCGCGACTCTTTCCATATTTCTTTCCGTCAATAAAGATTGGAAAATACGAGTAGTTATGACGTACACCTAGCATTTCGTCCCAAAAGGAGATACCAGGAATGCCACGAAGAGCATCACGGTATTTAATTGCCACCTGATGTCGTTTCTCAATAGCATCATTTACCTGTCTCAAATTGAGAAGGCCGTAAGCAGAACGCATTTCATCCATCTTGCCATTAATACCAGGTGCCACAACGGTCACTTCATCGGTGATTCCAAAGTTCTTAAGATTGTCAATGCGTTTCTTCGTCTTTTCGTCATGAACTACCAAAGCACCGCCTTCGATGGTGTTATATACCTTCGTAGCATGGAAGCTCAATGTACTCATATCGCCAGCATTCATAATGCCAGCAAGCCCTTTCTCATCGTATGCATCCAAACCATATTGGTCAGCAGGCACTTCGACGCCAAAGGCATGGGCTGCATCATAGATGACTTTCAAGCCATACTTATCTGCAATCTCTTGGATGCGTTTGGTGTCGCAGGGTTTACCATAACAGTGAACGGGCAAAATACAAGTGGTGGCAGGAGTTATAGCTGCTTCAATCCTTTCAGGATCCATATTGCCAGTAGCAGGGTCAATATCAACAAATACTGGCTTGCAGCCATTCCACCATATGCTATGAGTAGTAGCTACGAAGCTATAAGGTGTGGTAATGACTTCGCCTGTAACGCGCAGTGCCTGCAACGCTGTCATCAACGGTAAGGTGCCATTTGTGAACAAACACACATATGGTACATGAAGATACTCAGCAAGTGCCTTTTCCAATTGATTGTGGAACTGCCCCATGTTGGTTATCCATTTACTCGCCCAGATGTCCTTGAGCATTTCATTAAACTCATCGAGACTGGGGAGTAACGGGGAAGTGACTGTAATTATTTTCTCTATCATAATTCTATTATTCTTTAATTCCAGACATGTCTGGGTGAGTAAATGTATTGGAATTTATCTCTTCTTTCATCTCGTCAATGACCTTCATCAGGTATTGGCCATACTGGTTTTTCAGCATAGGCTTAGCCAACTCTCTCATCTTCTCTTCACTTATCCATCCATTGCGATAAGCGATACCTTCTAGACAAGCAACTTTCAAACCTTGGCGTTTTTCAATTACCTCCACAAAAGTACTGGCTTCCGCCAAGGAATCATGTGTACCAGTATCTAACCAAGCGAAGCCACGGCCAAAGACTTGCACTTTTAACTCACCATCTTTTAGGAACTCTTGATTGACTGTGGTTATTTCCAGTTCTCCACGTGCTGAAGGTTTGATACTCTTAGCAACATCAACCACTTTGTTGGGATAAAAGTAAAGACCTACCACGGCATAGTTGCTCTTTGGTTCCTTGGGCTTCTCCTCAATACTCAAACAATTACCCTCTCTATCAAACTCTGCAACACCATATCGCTCTGGGTCTGACACCCAATAACCAAATACGGTGGCCTTACCATTCTGGTCTGCATCATTCACCGCATTACGCAGAAGTTTGGTGAAGCCTGCACCATAGAAGATATTATCACCAAGAACCAAGCAAGCGCTATCGTTGCCTATAAACTTCTCGCCAATAATGAATGCCTGAGCCAATCCGTCAGGTGAAGGCTGCTCTGCATACTCGAGGTGTACACCATAATCCGAACCATCACCCAAAAGGCGTTTGAAGCCAGGGAGATCATAAGGCGTGCTGATGATGAGTATATCACGTATTCCAGCCAACATAAGAGCAGAAATAGGATAATAAACCATTGGTTTATCATAAATAGGAAGCAATTGCTTGCTAACACCCTTTGTGATAGGGTAAAGGCGGGTTCCAGATCCGCCTGCTAATACGATGCCCTTCATAATTTATCTGTTCCAATATTGTGATTCGTAATATTTTTGATACTCACCGCTAGTAACGTTGTCAAGCCATTCTTGATTATCCAAATACCACTTAACGGTTTTCTCTATACCTTCCTCAAACTGAAGGCTCGGTTCCCAACCAAGTTCTTTCTGAAGTTTGGTGCTATCAATAGCATATCTCAAATCATGACCGGCTCTATCAGTTACGTAAGTAATCAAATCCAAGTCAGCACCCTCTGGACGACCAAGGAGTCTATCAACAGTATTAATCAGTACCTCAATAATATCAATATTCTTCCACTCGTTGAAACCACCAATGTTGTAAGTCTCAGCTATCTTACCATTATGGAAGATAGTATCAATGGCGCGGGCGTGGTCAACAACATACAGCCAATCACGTACATTCTCTCCCTTGCCATAGACCGGTAGTGGTTTACGATGACGAATATTGTTAATGAACAACGGTATCAGTTTCTCAGGGAACTGAAAAGGGCCGTAATTATTTGAACAGTTGGTAACAATGGTTGGCATTCCAAACGTATCGTGGAAAGCACGTACAAAGTGGTCACTGCTGGCTTTTGCTGCGCTATAAGGGCTATGTGGCTGGTACTTCAATTCCTCCGTGAAGAACTTCTCACCGTATGCCAAATGGTGCTTACCACTGATTGCTTTGGTAGTAAAGGGAGGCTCTATGCCCTCTGGATGCGTCATCTGCAAAGCGCCATATACTTCATCAGTTGAAATATGATAGAAGCGTTTACTTTCATACTTCTCGGGCAGGCTTTCCCAATAAGCTTTTGCAGCTTGAAGTAGGCTTAAAGTACCCATCACATTGGTCTGAGCGAAAGTAAATGGGTCTTTGATACTTCTATCAACATGACTTTCTGCAGCCAAATGGATAATACCATCTACCTGCTCATCCTGCATCAGCTTCAAAACACTATCAAAGTCGCAGATATCCATCTTGACAAACCTATAGTTTGGTTTGTCTTCTATGTCCTTCAGGTTTGCAAGATTTCCTGCATAGGTAAGCTTATCCAGATTGATTATTTTGTAATCTGGGTATTTGTTAACGAACAGGCGCACAACATGTGAGCCAATAAAACCAGCGCCACCAGTTATAATAATATTCTTCATTTTAAATGTGCTCTAAAGTTCCACTATTAATATCTTCTTTCATCTCGTCAATCACCTTCATGAGATATTGACCATACTGGTTCTTAAGCATGGGTTTAGCTATTTCCCGCATACGCTCTTCAGATATCCAACCATTACGGTAAGCGATACCCTCTAAACAAGCGACCTTTAAACCTTGGCGCTTTTCTATCACCTCAACAAAGGTACTTGCTTCTGCCAAACTATCATGTGTGCCAGTATCAAGCCATGCGAAACCTCGGCCAAAGACTTGAACTTTCAACTCGCCATCTTTCAGAAACTCTTGGTTGACTGTTGTGATTTCCAGTTCTCCACGAGCAGAAGGTTTGATATGCTTAGCGACATCTACAACCTTATTGGGGTAGAAATACAGGCCTACTACCGCATAGTTGCTCTTAGGTTCCTTTGGTTTCTCCTCTATTGAGAGGCAGTTACCCTCACGATCAAACTCAGCTACACCATAACGCTCTGGATCTGATACCCAGTAACCAAAGACCGTTGCTTTACCGTTTTGGTCTGCATCCTCTACAGCATTGCGCAACAGCTTTGTGAAGCCTGCGCCATAGAAGATATTATCACCAAGTACAAGGCAAGCAGAATCATCACCAATGAACTTTTCGCCAATTATGAAAGCTTGTGCAAGTCCATCAGGACTGGGTTGCTCTGCATACTCAAAATGTACACCATAATCAGAACCATCTCCAAGTAAGCGTTTAAAGCCTGGGAGATCATACGGAGTTGAGATAATCAGAATATCTCTGATGCCTGCCAGCATCAGCGCACTGATCGGGTAGTACACCATCGGTTTATCATAAATTGGTAGCAACTGCTTGCTCACACCCTTAGTTATAGGGTATAATCTTGTGCCGGAACCTCCGGCAAGTACTATTCCTTTCATGTTAAAACTTTGTTTTACCATGACTTTTGTCACGACTCTGCCAAATATGCAAGCATAATGGCGTTCGCTGCTCCAAAAGTTCATATTTGATTTTATATTTGTTTCTTATAAATGGGCAGGCTCGCTGTTATTGAACCTTTTTATGAGAGATCAGCGGGTATTCCGCCCATATATAAGTTGGAGCATTAAAGAGCCTCAGGCTGTGCGTAGAGCCTGTTGACTCAGTGCCGCAATAGTATTACATCTTCTGGTCGAGATTTTTGCCAGTTTCCTCGTGTTGGAAATTGGGCAAAAACTCTCGTATAGCTTCTACAACCTGAGCCTTGGTGAAGTCTTCTTTCTGGAAAATTCCTTCCAACATGTCGAAGAAGCCGTTGACCTCACTCATGTTGTGCCTTACGGTCTGCTCAACTACGCCAAGACTCTGGAAGCGCTGCATATCGATCTTCTCGCCAGGAACGTAAAATTCTTCAAAGGACTTTTCTCCAGTAGTGTCACTTTTAAAATAAACGACAGGATAGAGCCTCTCCCCCAATCCCTCCCCCAAAAGGGAGGGGAGGTCAGATGCCTTGCATTTGGCTTCATCGTCGCTGCTGCAAGGATCTTTCTCCAGACCATTGGCTTTAACAAAGTCATCACAAATGGCAGAGAACGTCAGCATTTGGTCTTCACCCAATTTCGGGAAGAATACTTCACCACCATTACCAAGGATACAAGCCAACATACAAATCTGGCCTGATTCCTCGGGGCTCACAAAGTAACGCTTCACATCAGAAGGTGCAGCCAATGGCTGTTTCTTTTGCAAGCGGTGTATCCAACCATCAGGCAGCGAGCCATTCGAGAATGCCACATTGGCAAAGCGAGCGGTAGTAACCTTGAAGTACTTGTTATATGCCATCACCAAGTCCTCCATAATGCGCTTAGAAGCACCCATAATGTTCACGGGGTTAGCAGCCTTATCAGTGCTTACACAAAAGAAGTGCTTAGGAGGATAAACTGTCAGCAAATCCATCAACTTCTTTGCCTTGATGTCATTGTTCTCTATCAGGGCTTGGACTGAATATCTGTCTTTTTCAGACCGCACATGCTTGTGCGCACTGAAGTTAGCTACAATATCAAAGCCTTTCTCTTCGCGGAAGATGCGCTCAAAGATAGGGTCAGCAAAGTTCAGCGTGTAGCATCGGAACTCATCGGGCACATAAAGACCATTTGTCGAACGCACATCGCGCACCAGCTCAGCCAACCCGTTCTCGTTGAGGTCAACCACCACTACGCTCTTCGGCTCAAAGCGCAATACTGCCTATAATAATCTAAATGTGATTTTCTCGTTTTGTCGGGAGATAAATGGCGAGAAAAAAAATTTTTGCTTAGTGACAAATCCG
>JAEEGG010029672.1_pt1 | contig 10206 bp, 9 predicted proteins | sample 9134161 | NCBI WGS metagenome assembly JAEEGG01 (sample SAMN16246543, study PRJNA631951) | gut metagenome | biome: gut microbiome; feature: rumen; material: CR-attached | host: Bos | place: Iran: Karaj | collected 2018-10 | reverse complement strand
GTTTCTTCATATAATATTGAACTAATTGCCTTCGCCATAAGCGATGCATCCCCTATTTCCGTTTCTTTTACATCCGAACTCTTGTAATTTGTTGCAGAGCTTACAAAGTCTCTTTCGTCTGAATCTGCATCCGAAAGAACAATTGTTTCTCCGTCCGAATCTCCACCGGCGGAACCAAGATTAAGCTCTGACATATCCGGCAGGACATCTAGGTCTCCACCCGATTTTTCTTCCTGTGCCGCAATTGCTTCCATGCGGTTGTCTGATTCGGCAGGTGTAAGCGATTCGCTGCCCGAAAAATTGGTTACTGTTTCTTTATTTCGTACCGGTACAAATTCATTTTTTGGAACTACTTTTTCTTCCTGAGCTTGTTCTCCACTTTGTGAATAATCATTATCGTTGAGCATCTGATGATTATCGCCTACATCATAATGATTCATGTTACCGCTCTGTTCAAGTTCTTCTTCCTGAATTACAAGGTCTACATGCTGTCCAAGTTGTGGTTTAGAAGTACCGGAAGAAATACCGTCTGATGATTCTGGAGAATCAGAAGATGATTCAACCGCAACTGCCTCTACAGAAAGGAATCTGTCAAAAACAAAGGAAATTCCAAAGGCCAGTGCTCCAAAAATTACAGCGAATAAAAGTGCTATAAGGAAGATGCGTCCAAAACCGGACTTAGAAAAGAAACCACAGATAAGAGATAAAATGAACCCTGATGCGGCACATATAGCGACAAACTTTATGTTCTTCATTTTACCTCCCATTATATTTTATTCTAAATATTATATACCATATTTACAAAAAAATACAGTTTTTTTTAATATTTATTCTTTTTACCCAAAAACTTCTTGATAAAGCTTGAAACACCTTCATTGTACTCAGGCTCCATCTTTTCTATTTTTCCTACTATATGTTTAAGACATACAGCAGGCTTTGAAGTTGGATTTACAACAATAAACGGCTTCTGGCGGATAACACTTGCCTGAACTACAGGATCCTCGTAAACAAAGCCAAGATATTCAACCTTATAACCAAGGAACTGACCTACAATTGTAATGATGCGTTCAGAAATACGTTTGCCTTCATCTGCAGAGTGAACGCGGTTTACAATGAGTTTGATATCTACTGTATGGTCTACAATTTCTGTTGTGATGATTTTGATAATTCCGTATGCATCGGTAATAGCAGTTGGTTCCGGTGTAGTTACTACAAAAACTTCATCTGCGGCTGCAACAAACTGAAGTACGTTATTGGCAATACCGGCACCCGTATCAATAATGATTATGTCTGCGTTTCCAAGCGAAGCAAACTGTGTTGCAAAATAATCAAGTTCATCTACACTAAGGTTTGCAATTTTAGAAAAGCCGTTTGCACCCGCAATAAACTTAATGCCAAATTCGGTATCCATTACGATTTCCTTCATGGTCTTTTTCTTGTTTATTACGTGCATCATATTATACTGAGGAACAATATTCAGAAGAACGTTTACGTTTGCCATTCCAAGGTCACCGTCTATAAGAATGACTTTTTTACCAAGCTGGGCATAAGCAATAGCCATATTGACGGCAAAGTTTGTTTTACCAACACCACCCTTACCACTGGTAATGGCAATAATTCTGGTGTTGTGATTTTTCTTTACCTGAGGAGATTTTACCACTCCTTCGGATGCATCTGAGCCAGCACTACCTTCGGAACCAGTTTGTACATAGTCTTCCTGCATCAATGCCCTTAATTCATCTGCCTGTTCTTCCATAATCATTTTTCTCCAAATTTATTTTCTATGTGTTGTCTATCAATATTAAAACCATTAAGGTTCATAAGAAGCTCAGTAATATTTGCTTTACGAATATTCTGTGCAAGATTCTGTCCATCTGTGATATAAGAAATTGACTTATGTCTGTCCCACAAAACGCTTATGATATTTCCAAAAACTTTGGTTTCGTCGCATTTTGTTATGATAACAGAATCATAGTTGAGCGGTTCGTAATTGCTGAAAATTGCCTGAAGGTCACTTGCTTTTGTAGAAGCAGTAACACAGATATAAACATCCGGATTCATCTTTACGTCAAGTACATCCTTCATCATTGCAATATGTGTTGAATCATTAGGGCTGTAACCGCCGGTATCTACGAATATGTAATCTACATGCTCGCGGTATTCATCAAAGATTTCCTGAACATCTTCTGTTGTCTCTGCCTTGCGTATTGGAGCATGAATAATATCTGCAACACGATTGAGCTGTTCAAAAGCACCAACCCTCATGGAGTCAATTGTAAAAATACAGAGCTTTGGTTCTGCAAGCTTGTTTGTTTTTGCATATTTAATTGTACTTGCAGCAAGCTTTGAAATTGTTGTTGTCTTACCAACACCCGTAGGTCCAATTATGACTACTACGTGAGGCGGTCTGAAAACCTTTTCCGGAGCAATTTTAATTGAGTCTCCAATCCAGTCTACTACATAGCGTTCTACTAAATTAAAATCATCAAGCTCATCAAGAGAAAACTGTGCACGAATTTTTTCTTCTATCATGCGGATATAAGACATTGTAAATTCATTCTGTTCCAAAAGCTCTTCTATCTGCTTGATAGTTGGATGAAGCTCGTTTGAAGTTGCAGAAATATTTGAATCCATTGAACTGATCTTTTTACTCATTTCATCAACTTTATTTGCAAGCGAAGTAAGTGCAGTTGCGGTTTGAGCTTCGAGGATTCTTTTTCTGCTTTCTTCAAAATCAATTGTTTCTGCAGGCTTTTTTTCTCGTGGTGGTTCTGAAGTAACCGGATAATCAGAATTAGAATAAGACTGCTTGTGATTTACGGTATACCATACACGCTGCATTTCTTTAGTCTTGAGCCAGAGAAAACCACTTGGTTTAAAAAATGTTTCCTTATCAACTATACTGTAATCATATCCGTACAGCTCAAAGAGTTTTCTCTTGCATTCTTCAAAAGTAGTGCCTTCTATTTTCTGTTTAATTCCATTATCGTATGGCATTAACTAACCTCTTCTACTTTTTCAATTTTATCAACAACATCTACAGAAACATTTCTTCCTGCGGCAAGAATCTCTGCTTCCGAAAGAACTACAACACCTGGCATTTCTCTTTCGATTGAAGATTTGACGAGTTGTCTTATTTTACTTGCACACAGAATAACAGGTTGGTATCCCTTATCCTTAACTCTTGCCAAGGTAGAGCTTACGCAGCTTAACCACATTCGTCTGTCCGGCGGATCAAAGGCAACATAAGGCATTGAACCGTCAGAATAAACTGCGTTCTCGTCTACTACTTTTGCAAGGTCTTCTGACAAAAGAATTACATGCAGCTTTTTGTCGTCCGGATTTGCATACTGCAGACAGATTTGAAGTCCAAGGGCTTCGCGAACCTTTTCTGTAAGAATCCATGGTTCTCTTGAAAGGTTTGCAAAATTTGCCAGTGTTTCCAGAATGGTAACAATGTCTCTGATAGAAACATTTTCTTCCAGAAGATTCTGCAGAACCTTTTGAATCTGTCTGTAGGTGAACTTGTCGGTATCCATAATTTCTTCCACAAGTACACGATTCTTTTCCTTGACGGCATCGATAATGGTTGCAACTTCCTGAGTTCCAAGCATTTTTGCTGCATTTGCGCGGATAAGCTCTGTGATGTGGGTTGCAATAACTGTGGGTGGGTCAACAACTACGTAACCTGCATCTTCTGCTTCCTGCCGCTGCTCTTCTGGAACCCAGATAGCATCCATTCCAAAGGCCGGATCCTTTGTCTTTTCGCCCTTTAAAGGACGGATTACAGAACCTGTATCCATACACATATAATAATTGAGCATTATATGCGCATGACCTGCTTCTATACCCTTAATCTTAAATACATAGTCATTAGGATTAAGAGTCATGTTATCCTGTATTCTTATTGGAGGAATTACAAAACCCATATCTAGCTTTGCTTCCCTACGGATGCGGGTAATTCTTTCCAAAAGCTCCGCACCCTTTTCTTTATTAACAAGAGGAATAAGTGCATATCCAAGTTCAAGAGAAAGAGGTTCAATTGGTTCAGGCTTTTCATCCTTGGCAGCAGAGCCTGTTTGATTTGTAGCTTTCTGCTGTTCTTCCTGCTTTTTGATTCTTTCCTTTTCTCTTTCCTGTTTTCTTGCAAGCCTAAAGCCAACAAAAATAAAGAATGCACCAACCGGAACCAAAAGCCATTGTGTACCGGCTCTGAGTGCAATTCCTATAACAATGAGAACTGCACCAACAATCTGGTAGGTATATCCGTCTCTTGTAAAATCCTGTTTAATCTGCTGACCAAGCTCTTCGTCGCTCTTAGTACCAGTAACAAGGAGACCTGTTGCAAAAGAAATTATAATCGAAGGCAGCTGGGACATAAGACCATCACCAATTGTAAGTATTGAATAGGTTTTTAAAGCATCAGAAAAATCCATGCTGTTAAATACCATACCTACTATAAAGCCACCTATGAGGTTTACAACTGTAATAAAGATACCGGCCTTTACGTTACCGGAAACAAACTTGGAGGAACCGTCCATGTTGGAATAAAAGTCTATTTCCTTACGGATGGAATCCTTGAGTCTTAAGGCTTCCTGGTCATCAATTGCACCCGAAGCCAGACGATTATCTACTTCAAAATATTTTTGCTGCATGGAATCCAAAGAGAATCGGGCAGCAACTTCTGAAACACGTCCGGCACCCTTGGTTACTACGAGTACTTGAACAACAATAAGAATAATAAAAATTACAAAGCCAATAACAATGTTGTTACCGGCTACAATATTGGCAAAGGCCTGGACCATGGCACTCTGTTCACTTGAAATGCCGTTGGCAACTGTCTTTGCACTAAGAATAAGTCTTGTTGAAGCAATGTTAATTCCAAGCCCAAACATTGTCTGAAAAAGAATTATACGCGGGAAGGTCTGAAAATCAGAAGCTCTTGGAATTGAAAGAACTCTTAAAAGTATAATGATAGAGAATGCAAGATTTATAATCATGCACAAATCTATGAGTACTTTAGGAATTGGGATAAAAAGTAAGAATACAACAAGGACTGCCGCAACAGCGACAAAGTTGTTTTCGATGAAACTAATTACTTTTCCACGACCTTCGTTTGCCATGAGCCCCCACCCAGCAATCTACTAACTTTCGTTTTGTTTCGAGTTCTTATATATATGACTATAGACTACCGAAATTGCATTCCAATAGTCATTAGGTATTATATCACCAATTTGAACATCTGTATATAGTCCGCGCGCAAGTGGACGATTTTCTTCGATAGGAATTCCGTTCTCTGTTGCAAGACGTCTTATATATAAAGCAGTCTGATCTTCTCCCTTTGCAGTTACGCGTGGAGCTTCGTCGTGCTGCTGTTCATATTTTAATACTACAGCAAAATGTGTAGGGTTGGTAATTACAACATCTGCTTCTGAAACAGCACGCGGAATATTCTGTGCAAGAAGCTGTCGCTGCATCTGCTTGAGCCTTCCCTTTACTTCCGGATCTCCTTCGAGTTCCTTATATTCCTGTTTTACTTCCTGCTTGGTCATTTTTAAAGTTTCGCGGTGTTCATGACGGCGCACAAAATAATCAGGAATGGAAATTGCAAGAAACAGGATTGCAACAATTACAAGAATGGTTGCTGCTACAGATGCAATTTTTCCTATTGCAGAAAGGATCTGGCCGTTGCCTACAATTTCTACAAAAGAATATATATTACTGCGTATTACTAAAAATCCTATGATGATGATTATGGTAACCTTGCCAATTGATTTTGCAATATTAAAAAGACCGGTTCCCGAAAAAATAGTCTTACGAAAATATTCTCCAAACTTTGGTGCAATTTTACTGAAGTTTGGTTCAATAGGTTTCCAGCTGAACAGAAAGCCTCTTGTCTGAATAATGTTTCCTGCAAAAGCCGCAACAACTGCAACTACAGCAACAGGAATTATCATTCTTAAAAAATTGATGAGGAAAGCAGAAAAAAGATTTGCATCTGTTACATCCGGATTTGCACAGCGCGAAAAATAATAGATATAAATATTTATGCACTGACTCAAAAGCCACTTGCCGGTGATGATTAACACTATTACACCAAAAAGCAAAACCAGAGAACTTGCAATTTCCTGACTCTTGGCAACACGACCTTCCTTGCGGGCCTGCTCAAGCCTGTGCTCCGAAGGTTCTTCCGTTCTGCCTTCATCTTCTGCGGCCAACTAAATCCTCCCGCCAATACCGGCAAACAAATCTTCCAGCGCCTTAAAGCCTGCTTCGAACGAACGGTCAAAAAAGTCGACCATAGGACTTAGCAAAAGCATAATGAGGAAAAAAGCTGTAAGAATCATGATTGGGAAACCTTCTGACAGAAGGTTCATCTGTGGAGCTGCTTTTGAAAGAAGACCCGTACAGATTGTTATGAGCAAAAGCGTTCCCATTACAGGAAGTGTAATTATAAGTGCATCTGCAAAAAGCTTTGTAAGAACCTTTAACATAAAGGTAACCAGAGTTTCCTGGCAGCCTGCAATAGAAATTGCAGTAAGGGTTTTAAAGCTTGCGGTAAGACCTCCAAGAAAAAGTCTCTGGAAGCCCTGAGTCTGCATGAATATGAGCATTGCAACAAAGTTAAAGAACTGACCCATAAGGGGGTTTTCTACCTGAGCCATTGCATCGTAAGTACTTGCTGCACTAAAACCCATCTGGAATGCAGTAAACTGACCAGCGGTACTAAAGGCTGCAAAAATGATTGTAATGTAAAAACCCATTATTACGCCAATTCCTGCTTCTCCTAAAACAAGTAAAAGAAAGTAAAGCGAAAAGGCGCCGTCTTCTCCTAAAAAGGAATTATAAAGAGAAAGGTCTGCGTTACCAAGCATAAAAAAAGCCATGTAACCTGCAAAAGCAATTTTGGCAACTCTGGAAACTGCTCTTGTAGAAAAAAGCGGAAGAGTCATTATAAGTGCAAAGCATCTTGCAAAAACGAGAAGATAAACTGGTGCATTTAATAAAATCTTCTCCATAGGCTTTACTTAGCAAAATCTGGAATGCGGTTAAATAAGGCTATTGTATATTCTCCAAGTGAAGTAAACATCATGCCTCCCAAAAGAGCAATTGCAAGAAGAATTACAAGCAGCTTTGGAAGAAATGTAAGGGTTTGTTCCTGAATTGAAGTTACGGCCTGAAGTATAGCAACAACAAGACCAACTATGAGTGCAAGTCCAAGTACAGGACCAATTATAGAAATAATCTGTGTTACGGCACCACGCATTAAGGAAATTATTTCGCCGATTGTCATACGCTACCTGCCTTGCTTTACCTTAAAACCGATACAAAAAGCTGTTGGGTTAAAAGTCCCCAGCCGTCTACAAGAACAAATAAAATTAATTTAAACGGCATGGAAATCTGAACAGGCGGAAGCATCATCATACCCATAGCCATGAGGATACTCGCGACGACCATATCTATAACAATAAACGGAATATACAGAAGAACGCCTATCTTAAAGGCAACCGTAAGCTCGTGCAGAATGTATGACGGAACAAGAATATAAGTTGGAACATCAGCAGGGGTATTAGGCTTTTCTAAGCCCGACATATTCATAAACAGCTTGATGTAGTTTGTATCATCCGACATCTGCTTAAACATAAATTCTCTTATCGGAGCTTCTGCTTCTTTATAGGCCTGTTCAATTCCTATCTGTCCGTCAGATAATGGCTTGAAGGAATTATTATACATTGTCGTAAAGGTTGGCCACATTATAAAAAGAGTCATAAAAAAGGCGATGCCGTTCAATACGCTTGTCGGAGGAACTTGTTGCAATGAAAGCGCGCGCTTGATAAAGTCAAGCACGATCGAAAAGCGCAAAAAGCAAGTGAGCAAAATCAAAAGGCTTGGCGCAAGCGTCAAGAGAGTCAGCATTATCAAAAGCTGCACGCTAAAAGCGACTTGCTCGCCGTTTTGCGGACGGGTTATGTTTATGTCAATGTTGGGTATTTGAACCGGGTTTACGTTGCCCTGCATCTGCATCGTTCCGCGGGTTGAGCCTTGCGGAAAGTTTGGATCGTCAACCGCTCGGCCGGCGGCCTGCGACGAAACCGGAAAGGCGCAGAGAACGCTTAGAAACGCAAACAAGGCGAGACGCGCAAAATGTTTTCTTAAAAAAATCGCCTTACTTGCCATTCTTAAACTTCTCTTTTTGCTTGTTAAAGAATTCTGTTATTGACTTTGAGGCGTTTCTTTCGCCTTCGTTTGCGTTGGGATTTTTTGGATTAAGGAAAAGCGAAAGCACGTCGCTAAAATTTCTGGCGCGCGCGACGCTTTGGTTTCTGTCCGCGTTAAGGTTCATCGCGTCAACCAATTCCTTGTCGTTGATTTCGCCAAGCAAGTCGATGGAATTGTCGGTGACTCCGATTAAATACGCGCGCTCCAAAAGCGTGACGATTTGAACGGTTTTTCCGGGCGAGACAGTGACTTGCGCCACTTTACGCAAGAAGGTGTCGTCGTCGGCGATTCCTCCGCCCATTTTCTTTCGCATAAAACTCATCACAAGGTAAATGCAAACGACAACGACGATCAAAACAAAAATCATTCTAAAGAAAACCCAAACCGTCGAGCCCGAGCGAGGCCTGTCCAAAGCGGCGGCTCCCGTTCCGCTTGCATCCCCAATAGCAAGAGTGGATTCGTCAGGCAAAGCGGCGCCTGCGTTTATCGTTGACTGAGAGGAAATTGAATCGTTAGAAGAATTTGCCTGCGCGCGCGCGAGGCCTAGAAAAAGAGAAAAAGCGCAAATAAACGCCAATGTGATTTTTGAGACTTTCAATGTTTCCCCCCACCCAAATATAAGCCGGCAGCTTTCCCCAAAACTGGCCGGCCTTTGTTTATTACCTTAACTCGGAGACGCGTTCCTGCGGAGAAAGAATCTCCGTGATACGAACGCCGAAGTTTTCGTCGATAACTACAACCTCGCCTTTGGCGATCGGCTTGTGGTTGACCAAAATGTCAACCGGTTCGCCGGCGAGCTTGTCCAGCTCGATGATGGTTCCTTCGCCAAAGCCCAAAATTTCTTTTATCGGCTTTTTGGTGCGTCCAAGCTCTACGGTCATTTCCATGAAAACGTCCATCAAAAGACCGATGTTTCCCTGGTCCGACGGAGAAGCGCCGCCCATCAAATTTGGATACTGCAAAGACTGTACGTTAGGAGTCTGGCCCATCATCGCGCCCATGCCGCCCATCGGCATTCCGCCCATTGCGCTGCCCATTGGCATTCCTCCCATTCCACCCATAGCTGCTCCGCCCATCGGCATTCCGCCCATAGGCGCTCCACCCATCTGCATTCCGCCCATCGGGGCGCCGGCCATTCCGCCAAGGCTTGCCATATCGGCAGCGTTAAGCGATCCTCCGGCAGGAGCGGCTGCGGCGCCGCCTCCCAATGCGACTGCGATTGATTGAGCGGGATCGCCTCCAACGGCTTCCCACAAAGTATAAGCTTGGCCGTCGATAGTCAACGGAAAAGTGAACAATGCGAATGTATTTTGCGGAATGCGAACCATCGCCTTAGGAACGCTGATTGATTCCGCGGGATTACAAGCAAGGCCTGCCAATTTTCCGGTCTTGTCAAGCGCCGTAATCTCATCGTTTGTATGCGTAGAAAGCGTCTCGTTGATGACACTCATAGCCATGTCATCAAGGGCCGCGTTTTCTTCTTTGTTTATAAGGCTGACCAACTTTTGAGCGCATTCTGTTGAGACAACATAAAGGTGGTCGCCCTTGACTCCGTTAGAGAAATCGGCGGTTGTGGCGATTACCATCTCAGGCAGCTTGGCAAGGAATTGATCGCGCGTGGCTCCTTCGACAGTAGGATCGCCGGCCGAAACCTCAACGCCGGTCATTTGCTTTAAGTTTTCTACGAGAGGATCCTTTAACTCACCTGCGAATTTTGTAAGAGTCGCCGCGTCTATGTTAGCCGACGGCGCGCCGGAAACTTGCCCTGACGCGTTAAGGCCGTCCATTGGAACGCCCGAAAGCAGCGCGTCGATTTCATCTTGGGAAATTACGCCATCACTCATACTGTTTCATCTCCTTCTACGGAAAGCTCTTCAAATTCATCAGCGCCCTCGTCCGCGAGTTTGCCTGTAACCTGAACCGCCATTTTTTTGCCCACAACACCGGGCTGGCAAAAGTATATTTTCTTGTCGCCAATATTCAATG
>JAEEGG010029668.1_pt1 | contig 10206 bp, 6 predicted proteins | sample 9134161 | NCBI WGS metagenome assembly JAEEGG01 (sample SAMN16246543, study PRJNA631951) | gut metagenome | biome: gut microbiome; feature: rumen; material: CR-attached | host: Bos | place: Iran: Karaj | collected 2018-10 | reverse complement strand
CATGCACCTGAAATGTAGACGTTGGTCTGCAGTGGTTTGATTTTACCCAGATCGAAGTCGAACTCCACACCTTTGTTGATGTTCACGTCCGTATTGCCGATGCGCCCCGTCGTCGTCCACATGGTCTTGGTGAATGCGGGATTGTTGATGTCCACCTGTGTGGCCTGTCCTGGCATGATGACAAGTCCCTGCTGCGGGGTGTAGTAGTTGACGGGGTAGGTCAGGTATTCAGTCATGCTGGCAAACCCGTTGGTGGTACGGTCCTGATAGGCAATGATGCTCAGTTTGCGTTGTCCTGGCAGCCTGATGTCGATGCCCGCCTCCATCTTCGTTGTGTTTACATTCTTCAGGTCGCGGGTGTACTCCACCTCGTACACGTGCGTGTAACCATAATAGAGTTGTCCTGCTGGATTGTCCTGTGGCATGTAGTTGGCCGAGGCATAGTCGGCATAGTGTTTGTCGGGATAGAGGTAGTTCATGCCAGGCGTCTTCGAGTTGATGCCGAAACCGCCCCGTAGCGTCAGCCAGTCGGTCAGTTCTATGCTCAAGTTGGCACGGGGCGAGAGTGCAAAGGTGCGCACGTCGTCGAAGGGCTGCATAGCGGTAAAACGGGCACCCACTTGCAGGCGCAGGCTCCGCTTGCCCCAGTACTGCCAACTGAAATTGTCTTCTATGTAGGCTGCCATCTGGTGCAAGCCCGGCACATCGCTGAAGGGTCTTGGCCTGCTGCTGCCGTTAGGCTTCAGCGGCAGACGCTCGTCATCGTTATAGTAGCCACGTCCGCTGTTCCAGTCGTACTTGTATTCCACACCCATCTTGAAGTTCTGGTTGGTCTTCCCGCTCTTCACGTAGAAGCTGTTGTTGATCTTGGCAAACAGGTTACCGGGCCGGCTCTCGTTGTAGCCTGTGGCTTTGTAGGAGGTGTTCACGAACTGCAGTCTGTTGTAGCCAGTGGTCATGGCTGTGTAGATGGGCGTCAGTCCACCGCCGGCAAAGGCCGTGTTCTTCGTGTCCGACTGTGTCAGGCTGAGTCCTACGGTGTATGAGATATGCCGTGAGAAGAACTTGTCGAGACGGATTTTCCCGTTGTGCGTCAGCGAGAAAGTGATGTTCTTGTCCTCCGACTCTGTACCGTCCTGAATGGCGTCAGGGTCCTGTCCGCTCCAAGTCTTGGCATAGTTGTAGCGCAGTTTCGTGTCGGTATGCCACGTCTTGCTGATGTCAAAGCCATAGCCTAACGAGAGGTTGTAGCGGTCGAAGGAGTTGGTTTTCTTGCGAGGGTCGCCCCAGGCTTGTGCATAGTCGATGTTGAAGTTCAGCACGCCGTACCTGTCCATGCGCAGTCCCTTGCCTAACGAGTAGTTCATCATGCCCGGATTCACCTTGCCCTTCATCTGCCAAGGGGTGACACCAATCTTCGAGTGCACCACCACCATGCCGCTGGTCAGGTCGCCATACTCTGCCGAGGGAATACCACGTATCACCTCCACTTCCTCAATGTCGTCAGCGGCGATGTTGCGCATGTCGGTGCCTGCCAAGGCCGTGTTCGAGTAGTCGCCTTGCGACAGGTTGCCGTTGTTCGACATGGGGACACCGTCAACGATGATGGGTGAACCGAATGCTGAGTTGCTGTTATAGGCATTGGGCGAGGCAGAGCGTATTTGCAATCGCGACCCGGTGGAAGATGTCAAGTCCTGGTTGCCCATGAGTCCGCCGGGTACCAGTTGCATGATGTCTGCCAGCGATGTGGCTTGCAGGTGGTCGATGGCTTGGCGCCCAATAATGCTGCTCGTGGCCTTACCGGACGCATTTTGCCTGGCTACGACGTTGACTTCCCTCAGTGCCAGTGTGGTGGGCGTCATCTGGAAGTTCAGTTTCAGGTTACGCGTCACCTTTACCTGTGTCTTGACGGGTTCATAGCCCACATACGAGATGTTGATAGTGTATGTGCCTTCCTCTACATTCTTGACAGAGGCTACGCCGTTCATGTCTGTTACAGCCACGGCACCCGAAGGCTGAAGCTGGACAGTCGCCATGATAACAGCTTCTTTCGTGTCTTTGTCCTTCACCGTCAGCTCAACCGAATAGGCACCCGTCGGCTTCTGCGCCCATAACGATAGCGGCAACAGCAAGAACAATAGCAAGGAGGTTGTTTTTGTCAGTCTCATCTTCCTTTTTTTATAGTTTGTCATGTTCAAGGGTGCAAAATTACAAAAAAATTGTAATTCTTAATTCATAATTCGCAATTATTTAGTACCTTTGCCTCCATATTAATATAATTTCAATGAATAGACGACTATTTTTGTTAGTGGCCACGGTGTTGATTGTCTTTTGCGGGCAGGCTCAACCGTTGCGTCAGGATGCCACGATACGCATGGGTAAGTTGAAGAACGGCATGACCTACTATCTGCGTCATAACGGCAAGGACCCGAAGATGGCTGACTTCTATATTGCCCAGCGTGTGGGCTCTATTCAGGAAGAACCCCGCCAGCGCGGACTGGCCCACTTCCTGGAGCACATGGCTTTTAATGGTACGAAACATTTCCCCGACAGGGGCAAGAAGCTGGGCATTGTGCCCTGGTGTGAGACTATCGGTGTCAAGTTCGGCACCAACCTCAATGCCTATACCAGTGTAGAACAGACGGTTTACAATATCTCGGCAGTCCCCTTGAAGCGCGACGGCATCATCGACTCGTGTCTGCTCATTCTGCATGACTGGAGCCACTACCTGCTGTTGGAAGACAAGGAGATTGACAAGGAGCGCGGCGTGATTCATGAAGAGTGGCGCCAGCGCCGTGCCGGACGTGCCGTACAGCGGCTGATGGAGCAGGCCATGCCTAAGGTGTATAAGGGCACCAAGTATGAGGACTGCATGCCCATCGGTTCTATGGATATTGTCGATAACTTTCCTTACGAGGACTTGCGCGACTACTATCATAAGTGGTATCGCCCTGACCTGCAGGCCATCGTTGTGGTGGGCGACATCGATGTGGATAAGATGGAGAAGAAAATCAAGAAACTCTTCTCGTCCATCCCTATGCCTAAGAATGCTGCCAAGCGCGAATATTATCCTGTGAACGACAATAAGAAGATGATTGTCGATATTGAGAAGGATAGCGAACAGCCCGTCGTGCTCTGCCACCTCTATCAGAAGCGCGACGCCACGCCCGATGATGAGAAGAACGACGAGAAATACCTGCGGGGCGACTATGTCGACGGACTGGTTACTTCGATGCTGAACGACCGTCTGTCAGAACTGAAACAGCAGGCCGTGCCACCCTACCAGAGTGCTACGGCCCGTGTGGGCAATTTCTTCCTCAGTCGTACCAAGGAGGCTTTTGCACTCTCCATCAGCTGTAAAGAGGAGAACGTCTTAGGTGGTATTATCGCTGCCGTCGGTGTGGTAGAACGTGCCCGTCAGCATGGTTTTACGCAGTCCGAATTCCAGCGTGCCAAGAGCCAGAAGCTCAGCCACGACGAGCGTAAGTACCGTGAACGCGACGACCGTCGCAACGCCAAGTATGTCAGTGCCTGCGTCAATCATTTCCTCAGCAGCGAACCGCTGATTTCCATGGACGACCAGTTGGAACTGACGCGCCGCTTCGATCGTGAGGTGACGCTGCAGGAGGTCAACGAGGCTGCCCGTCAGCTCATAACCGACCAAAATCAGGTGGCCCTTATGTATGCCCCTGACAAGGCAGGATTCACGCTGCCCACTGAACAGCAGATAGAGAACGTCATCCTGGCAACCCAGCAGCTGAGCTATGCTCCATATCCCGAGAAGGAACCTACCGTCGATCTTACCGCCTACCTGTCATCTCTGAACTCGAAGTCGGCCTCTATCGTCAGCGAACGCAACTATAAGCACGGCTTCGTAGAGTGGACGCTGTCCAATGGCATGAAGGTGTATATCAAGCAAACCAACTTTGCTGCCGATGCCGTCTCGATGACCATGCGGGCTGAGGGAGGCACCTCGGTCTATGGCGATGAGGACATCCCCAACTTCGCACTCCTCAATAGTGCTATCACGGAAGCTGGCGTGGCTGAGTTCGATGCTACTACCCTGCGACGCATGCTCACGGGTAAGTCTGTACGTGTCAATATCTCAGTAGGTACACGCAGTCAGACCGTCAGCGGCGGTGTGTCGCAGCAGGATTTGCCTACACTCTTCCAACTGGCCCACCTCTACTTTACACAGCCTCGTCGCGACACCATAGCCTTCCAGGGTTTGATGAACCGTCAACGTTCGTTCCTGACCAATCGCAACGCTGCGCCAAAGGTTGACTATAACGACTCGCTACGCGCCATACTCTACGACCATCATCCGCGTGTAAAGCCAGTGGTGCAGAGCACCCTCGACCATGTCAGCTACGACCGCATCTTAGAGATCTACAAAGAGCGGTTCAGCGATGCCTCGAACTTCAAGACGGTAATCATTGGCAACTTCGACGAGTGGGAATTGCGCCATTTGTGCTGCCAGTATCTCGCCACGCTGCCCTCTACCTACAAGGCCGAGAAAGCCAATTGGCAGAATGTGCCGCGCATGACCGAAGGGTCGAAGGTCAGCGTCTTCCGCAAAAAGATGTCCACCCCGTTGGCCAATGTCAGTATCTTCTATTCTGCCGACATGCCCTTCACACCGCAGGCCGACTTGGAACTCGACTTCCTGACACGTGTGCTGAAGATAGCCTATACCGACTCAGTGCGCGAGGAGAAAGGTGGCACGTATGGCGTGACCGTAGCTTTCGACTTCGACAAGGATGAACGTCCTAACGCTACGATGAAGATTTCGTATAATGCTGATCCCGACCGTTATGCTGAGCTTAACCCCATCATCTACCAGCAGTTGGAAAATATTGCCAAATACGGACCTGTGGCGTCCAGCATGGAAAAGGTGAAGCAGTATCTGGTCAAACAGTATCAGCAGGCTGAGACCACCAACGACTATTGGAGCTATATCATCTGGCACGAGCTGGACGACAATGCCGACTTCGACAAGGATTACTGCAAGATGGTTGAGGCCATGACGGCACGGCAGGTGCAGCAGATGGCTCAGCGGCTCATCGACGCCCACCGCTGCATCGAGGTCACGATGCTAAGTGAGAAATGAAAAAACAGAGAAACATTAATCTTGAAACACTTATAATGTTATGAAGAAACTTGTTTTATTTGTCGCAGCCGTTGCTGCACTGTTTGCTTGCTCCGACGAGAAAGCACCGTTTAATTATCGTGGTCTGGCAATGAACATGCCCTTGACACAGTTTATGGATTCACTGAAGGCACGCGGCTTTGCCGTCGATACAGCAGCCTCGGACAGCGGTAAGACGTGGGTGATGAAGAGCGAAGGCGTACCTTACCATGTACTGTTGGCCTTCAAAGGCGAGAAGTTGCTCATGGCACAGGAAAACTACACCATGTCAACCAACGACAGCACGCGTGATGCTTGGCAGGAGTTGCGCGACAATCTGGAGAAGGAATTGGGAACATGGCCCAACATGCCTAAGCATGGCGACGACCACAAGGTTGCAACCTTCGAGACAGATGGTGGTTTCATCACCTTGACACTTGAGAATACCTATTCGCCAAACCTCAACGTCCGTTATACGGTAAAGGACGAGGAAAAGTAGTGTTGACTAAAAAACGTGTCGCCAATAAGCGGCACTTATCCAAAAATAAGCGTGCTTTATTTTGCAATAAGGCACGCTTTTGCTTAATTATTATGACTCAGAGTGATAGACCCCATGAGTCATTTTGCGGACTGTTCGAACTTGAAGGTGTAGAAGATATCTCCAGCTGTAACTTCTAATTTGAGAGGGCGTGCCTGATGGTTCTCATTGGAATCAAAGGTCACGTTAAGTTTATTCCCGACTATCTCCGCCTTGAACCAATCCATCGTTATGGTGTGGTAAATACCTTCTTCTCGAGAGGGGAAATAGTAGTTTCCTCCAGACTCTGCGTTCTCTATCCATGGATCCGAATAGTTGTGGCAGGTGAACGTCATCGTGCCTCCATTGGTGGGGACATGATAGATTCCGTCAGTCTCTTGTACCTGCGCTTCGGCCTCCCAAATCATAGAGTCCCAGTCCCCTTCCTTTTTGTCGTTGCTGTCGCAAGAGGCGAGGGAGAGCGTGGCAGCAATCATCACGAGAATGTTTCTCCAGTAATTCATTGTTTTCTTCATCATAGTTCTTATAGTATCTGACGGTCTGGTAGAACCTATTTTTTCAATTTCTCTATGAAAAAGCAAATTGCCTGCTTTAATGGAGAAATCTCATTCTTAATAATCCACAGTATTTGTGATGCATCTACATCAAAGTAATGATGGGCAATGATGTCTCTTAGAAGATAAAGATTCCATCCTTTAAAATACGTTTTCTTAAACGAGGGTTCAGATTTTGATGATTGCGGACGATATCGACAGAAGAGCCTGTTGCCTCCTCCAAAAACTCCTTGGCATCCATAAGAAGGAAGGGATTAGGTGTCTCTGTATCAACAAACAAGTCAATGTCGCTGCCTTCTTTTTGTTCTCCCCTTGCCGTTGAGCCAAAAAGAGACAAAGACGTTATGCCATACTTATCTTTAAGTATGCTCATATACTTTTGTAGCAGAGTGATACATTCGTCTTTTGTCATATTCGTAATCATAAACATTGCAAAGATAGGAAATTATTTTTAAATTTCCAAATAATTAGACGAAAAACTACTTATCGAGCCCAATACACAGGGATAGCCAAAAGGGATTCAGCAACGTTCAATGACTCAGACAGACCCCATGAGTCACGACAGCAATTCATGCTTTTCTCCTCTTTTGTCGCAAAACTCGGTTCCTGTCGCAACAACCTCATGAAGAAATCGGCTGTTTTCTTGTTTCTATGATATTCTTGCCGTATCTTTGCATTGTCAAAAAGAAAGGAAAGAGTTCCAACTAAGGTTATATTGTTTCATAAGTTTTTTGTTTAAGTTATTGGTTAGTAGTTTTCTCATAGGATTTGGTTTTAGTTAGTTTGTAAAACAATCATTTCGGGCCCGCAGCGATGCAGGCCCGAAGTGGTTCTTGGTACATATTTGTATTAGTGCAATCTATCACTCAGAATAGACAATCATTAGTGTATAATCCTTGCTACTAAAATCTACTTCGTCACAGTTGGCATAGCTTATTTCAATATAACCACTATTAATCGGAATCTTCACCATACCGCCTTCTTCACTATTCCAACTCATAGTGCTTTCTTTTGCTGTACATCCAGAGAGTTCTTCAAAAGCATCCTTATACGCCATCACACGCTTGCGCACTTGTGTCTTCGTATAGAATTTCTTCTCTGTAAAAGTTACACGAGCAGGATTCTTCTGAATTGCTACATTGCCCTCAACGCCAAAAGCCTTGCCAAACCATCGTTCTCCAAAATCGTCCTTTTTTAGCTTAAAGCCTTGTTCTGTCAATTCTGAAGCCATCTCTTTATCTGACAGGGTGATGGGAATGCCATTGAACGCAATAGCGCCACCAGCAATACAAGGCTCATCCATCTGTATGGTGACGGGTTGACTGGCAGGTTTCTTACTAGGCGCTGTTCGCTTAGCAGCAGTAGTTGTACGCTTTGCTGTCGTTCTTCTTTGTTGTGCAGAGGCAGGCACTGATACTATCAGCAAGGCTGCCATCAAGGTTAATAATACTTTTTTCATAACTTCTTGCGTTTTAATAAATAACATTTTTATCGCTAATGCTTTGTTTTCTTATTAATGATAAGTTTCTTTGTTTTGCCGTCCTTAAAACGAACAATGTTTACGCCTCTCTGAGGGGTGTTCGTCCTATATCCACTTAAAGTAAAGGTGGCTGTGGGAGTTCGACCAACTTCAGTTGCACTTATACCGCTGTTTGTCGTCAGCGTGAAGCCTTCACTGGTCAAAGGACGCCACATTCCATCACTGTCCTTAGCACGTACATTCAATGTATGTTCACCTGTCGACAAGCCTGTCAAGTCCACTTCGAAAGTGATGACATCGCCGCCAGTTTTTGGAAGTGCTATAGAAGTAGCCTTACCCTGACCAGGGTCGTTGTTGTCAAAGAAATACTCTAAAGCGGCCAGATTAGCGCTACGACATACATAGAATGGACGACAGACGGTGACCGACCACAGTCCTTCTTCGTCGCGACTGCGCACATAGAGCACATGAGCACCTGTAGGCAGGTCACCCAAATCAATGACGAGATGATTGGTGCCTTTCTCTATATCCTTAATGACAACACCCTTGCCATAGCCAGGATCGCTATCGAAGAAATACTCCACGAAGGGTTTGAGTGGTTCAGTAGCGATGACGAGGAACGAACGGCTCGTAACCGACGTCCATAAACCATTGGCACGTTGACCACGCACATTAAGAAGATGAGCACCAGCTTTCAAACCATCAGTAGACAGCATGGTGACAAGTTCCTCCATGCCAACAGCAAAATCAGACAAAGGTGTCGCCTTTCCAAAGCCAGGATCGTTGTCATCAAAGAAATACTCCATCTGCACGAATTGTTCCTGGCGAACAGGAGATATGTAAAGCGGACGTGCAACCGTACTCGACCACTTGCCCCCATCATCAGCAGAACGTACATAAAGCATGTGTGCACCAGCCTTCAGTCCTTCAATAGATAGAACAAAGTGCAGTGTGTCTGTACTGATTCTCTGTAGTGGAATGCCTTGACCATAACCAGGATCGGTGTCTATGAAGTATTCAGCCATCACGGGCTCATGCGTCAGCGTATCCTTTTGTTGTTCAATAATACAAGTCTCTTTCTTGGTTAGGTAGCCTGGGGCCGAAGGAGGATTGTCAAAGCGGGCATACACATGGCTTGTGCGATTGGAATTATAGGTTGTACCCTGTTCACCTACAAGGTTAAAGCAGTCTTTGAACATGGCATCTGCACCACTCTTCGGAGGTCTAAGTTTCCACAAATCACTAGCATAGATGGTTTTCAGAGACGTACAGCCACAAAACGTTTCCTTCATGGATAACACATTCTTTACATTGAAACTACTCAAGTCAATGGTTTCAAGTGACGAGCATCCGAAGAAAGTTCCTTCCAGAGTTGTCACATTCTCCGTGTTAAAACTGCTCAAATTCAAAGTTTTTATCGATGTGCAGTTTAAAAACATACGCCACATGCTGGTCATGTTAGTTGTATCGAAACTACTTAAATCAAGAGATACTAGGGATGAGCAGAATGCGAACATATACCACGAGCGAAGCAAATTGGGTGTTCCGAAATTATTCAGGTTTAAATCGGTCAGCGACGTACAGCTCTGAAACATATAGTGCATATCTGTTACGTTTGCATTACCCCAACCACTTAAATCGAGGCTTTTCAGAGACGTACAGCCATTGAACATATACTCCATAGTTGTCACTTGATTGGTGTCCCATCCGCTAAGGTCGAGATTTGTTAGCGAAGAACAGTCGTAGAACATACCAAACATATTTTTAACCTTCGTGGTGTTGAAGTGGCGGATGTCAAGGTCGGCCAACGAGGAACAGTTGTAAAACATTTGGTACATCGATGTCGCATTCGATGTATCGAAGTTACTTAAGTCTAATTCTGTCAGTTTGGAGCATCCATTAAATAAATTGGCCATGGATGTCACATTGTTTGTGTTCAGGTATTTCAGACCTTGGATAGACTCCAGATTTTTTGCCAAACAAAACCAGTCTGATATTATTTCAGGATGGTATTCAGACATAGATTCATCTATGATAATTCTCGTTGCCGACTGGTAATCGAAGCTATGGATACTTATTCCCAGATTCTCTATTTTATTCGTGTCATAGAATAGTTGCACCGTTTTCCCATCCAACGATACGACAGCATAGGCTTCTTTGTCTTGCGCCCATGAGCTGATGCTTACAAGAATTGTTGTAGTTATAAGAAGAAGGTGTTTCTTCATTTTGTACTTCCCAGTTTAATTGTTATCTCCATTGTCGTTCCCTCCTCTACAGATGTAGGGATAGTCAATTCCTCAATCATAGGCCCTGCAGGAACACCTGAAATGACGTAAGGGTCATCACCTGCAAAGGCACCATAACCTTTTGCTTCCTGTGGCAAAGAACAGTCATGCACATCCTTGTCTGTCTGAATATCTTGATACGCTTCGCCTACAATATAATTGTCTTGTATTGTATTGCCATCGCCAGCATTAATGTCGCTGGTATAGAAAATATTCTTTTC
>JAEEGG010029666.1_pt1 | contig 10207 bp, 9 predicted proteins | sample 9134161 | NCBI WGS metagenome assembly JAEEGG01 (sample SAMN16246543, study PRJNA631951) | gut metagenome | biome: gut microbiome; feature: rumen; material: CR-attached | host: Bos | place: Iran: Karaj | collected 2018-10 | reverse complement strand
GCACCACCGCCGCCATGCTCAAGAACTCCATCGTCGGCGACTACAACCTCGTGACCGAGGAGGAGATCCTGGAGCAGATGCCGTAGGGGCTCCTTGCATCGCACCTGCGCCGACAACGATTTCGCATCGGCCCCGTTCAAACGAGATTTGTACGACACGGACCTTTGCAGGTGAGCCAAATAATCCTTATCTTTGCAGTCCACATTCCCCAACGGATTGTGGCCACCCTGCCCTGGTGGTGAAATGGTAGACACGAGGGACTTAAATCATTTGAGTGCACTCTCCGAAAGGAGGGATGTAGAATGTCGTAAATTCAAGGAAACCTTACCAGGTCGCGCTGAAGGCAATCTTGAGCCAAGCCTCCTGCGGGAGGAAGGTGCAGAGACTAGACACGACACACCTAATGGACCCAGTCCTACGGTGAAGGAATAGTCCAGACCCCAAACAGGCACGGCCCGGCCGACCTGGTGGTGAAAGCCACAGTGGTATGAAAATCCCTTGGCCCGAAACGGCCGTGCGGGTTCGATTCCCGCCCGGGGCACCTTAAAAAGAGCTAACTAGCTGATTTTCAGCGGTTAGCTCTTTTTGTGTGTCAATTTTTGCCGATTTTTTGCCGACTTAGGGGCGTTTTTGGCGACTTAAGGCATTATTGGAAAATCCCCTCTAAATTGACCCCCTCATTCTCCTGCTAATTGACCCCCTGATCTTTCCCTTTTCATCTGATGAGAAAATGCAGGTTGTTGAGAAGTAAAACAACTCCAGACTGCATTCTATTATAGATTCCATCATCAGGATGTGGGGGTCACTTTCAATCGGAACGAGGGGTCAGTTTAAAATGGGAACAAGGGGGTCAGTTTGCTGCGGAATCTCCAATAAGTAGGGGAAATAGATCGGTATTTAATTCTACACTCTCTTTTTCCCCTAACCGACCTGGTCCCTATGCGGACCAGGTTTTTGTTTGAAAGGGCGATGCGGTTATGTTTGAGAAATGAAAGCCGGCGAAGGGGGCAACTATACGGCGAATCCGGCACGAGCGCTAAACTGTGAGAGTAATGATGAAACGTAGCTGTCGATGGCAAATGCAGTGAATGAACTAAAGTCATACAGAGAAGTGGTTGACAAATTCAAACAGACATGTCGTAAGATCAACTTGCTGTCGGGCAAAGGTTTCAGCATTGACTGAGACAAAAATAGATTCCCTTACAATTTGGAAGTAGGTGTTTTTTGACCGGTTCCGCCCATATTGAGAGGAGTAACCTCATTCCCAAATATGAGGACCCTAGATGCAAAATTAGCACATTTTTCATAATCGACAAATAGACAAAGGTTTTGGAATCATTGATTGATGAGAAAAGGCGACAGGGGAAGTCGACTTTTATGAGAGGAACATAAGAAACCCATGCGAGAGTGACGCCTCGAGCGGGTTTCTATGTGACTGATAGGATAGAGGTTGATTTAAGAACGGAAGGATAAGAAACTCGGAAACCGAAAAGGAATTTAGGGAATGGAATCAAGTGGTTGAAAACAGGTCCCCGGAAATCTAGTCCCGGTGGGCTTTCCTTGGCCATGTCGCAAAGTTCAAATGTGTTCGAAAATGATTAAATGTTATACAAATGAATGCATCAGTGAGGTTAAAAGTATGGATTTGCCGAAAACTATGCGTATATTTGTACAATTAATTTACGCGTGCGTGCGTAGCCCCCGGACCAACGCCCTTATCCTGGTACAGGGTAAGCCCAGTGCGGGTTTGTTCTCTGTCGATGGTACAATCGTCGGGGAATGGAGGAATTATACCAAGTGAATCGCATGTCAAATAATCACCAAATTATCCTTGTCACCGGCTCCGCAGGTTTCATTGGTTCCAACCTTGTCCTGCACCTCCTGGATAGGGGGGCTGGAGGGGGGAGAATTATTCCTTGCTAGAACGTATATTTGGCGAGGAATGATATATATATCCATTAAAAACTTCGTTAAACCATACGTCAATGACCACCAATGCCCAAATTGCCGTCGATTACTCAAACGATGAACTCCGTATTCTCGTTGAGGAATACTTGTCGATGCAGAAAACCGATTTCTCTTTGAAAGGCGTTTGTTCGTACGCACTTTATTGGGCGATGGAGGAGAGAAGAACCGGAGAAGCGAGCAATACTACCTACGAGAGTAACCAGTTGCGGGGAAAGTGATTGTCAAAGAATTCGCCTAATTTTAGAATCAATCGTAAAGGATGGGAGAATCTGCAGGGTAACGGGCGATGATAGATTGTATTTGAAACAATATTAACCCAAAGGCCATGTTTACAGCAAAAGTGTATCGTGTTTTGGTGAAAAGTGCCGGGAACACCCATGAAGATTGTTACACTGCTTTGAAAGTGTTGGAGGACTGGAACGCCAATCAAGGCGAAGCGACAGGTAAGGTGTTTATCCCTGTTAAACCGGTGGACGATCAATGCCTAATGCCGGAAGTGGATGTATTGATTGGTATTGTAGGGTCATACATTCAGGATCAGGAATTCTTCAAGGCCAATGTTGAGGCGAGAAAGACAGTTCTGCTTTTCTTCAATATTATCCATAGCGATGAAAGCTCAATGAAAAGCGAGGTTCGAGAGGTGGCAGAATTCAAAGAGGAGATGGAACAGCTATGCACTTGTTTGAGTTATTGTGGATCTTCTGAATTTGCCGATACTCTCGTTGGGTGTATTGATGCGTTATAGATCTCGTATTACAAGTTTCTATTTTGAATTGAGAAGAAACTCTTCATCATAATGATTTAATATTACAGTTTATGAAAGGAATTGTCCTCGCCGGAGGATCCGGCACAAGATTGTACCCCATCACCAAAGGCGTCAGCAAACAGCTTTTGCCTATATATGACAAGCCAATGGTGTATTATCCCATCAGTGCCCTAATGCTTGCGGGTATCAGAGATATACTCATTATCTCCACACCAAATGATCTTCCTGGCTTCAAACGCCTTTTAGGTGATGGTTCGGACTATGGCGTACGGTTCGAGTATGCTGAACAGCCTAGCCCTGATGGACTTGCTCAAGCCTTTATCATAGGGGAGAAGTTCATTGGTGACGATTGTGCCTGTCTTGTACTGGGAGATAACATCTTTTATGGTAGCGGCTTTACACAATTACTCTTCAATGCAGTCGCAAATGCAGAAGTGAACAAGAAGGCTACTGTCTTTGGTTATTGGGTGAACGATCCAGAACGTTATGGTGTGGCAGAGTTCGATAGAGAAGGCAACTGCTTGAGCATTGAAGAGAAGCCTAAGGAACCTAAGAGTAACTACGCAGTAGTGGGGTTATATTTCTATCCGAATAAGGTTATTGATGTTGCCAAGCATATTAAGCCCAGTGCAAGAGGTGAACTTGAGATAACCACTGTAAACCAACATTTCCTGAAAGACAGCGAATTGAAGGTGCAAGTGTTCGGGCGTGGCTTTGCATGGCTTGATACCGGCACACATGATAGTTTAGCGGAAGCATCAACTTTTGTAGAGGTTATTGAGAAACGACAAGGGCTAAAAATCGCCTGTCTGGAAGGTATCGCTTACCGTAATGGCTGGATATCAGAGACCAAAATGATGGAACTTGCTAAGCCGATGCTAAAAAATCAGTATGGGCAGTACCTGCTGAAGGTAATCGACGAAATGAAAGAGGAAGTGAATTCTCGAACTTTAGCACAAGACTAATGATTAATGTTTTACATACAGAAATCCCGGGTGTTGTTATCATTGAGCCTAAAGTGTTTGGTGATGAACGCGGGTATTTCTTCGAATCTTGGTCTCAAAAAGACTTTAATGAATTAGTTCGTCCGGTAACATTTGTTCAGGACAATGAAAGTAAGAGTTGTTATGGTGTACTTCGCGGCCTTCACTTTCAGAAAGGGAAAAATGCGCAAAGTAAACTTGTACGAGTAATAAAGGGGCGTGTTCTAGATGTGGCCGTAGACATACGCAGAGGATCACCAACCTTTGGTAAACATGTGGCCGTTGAACTGACAGAAGATAATCACCGCCAATTTTTTGTGCCTCGTGGTTTCGCTCATGGTTTCGTTGTTTTGAGTGAAGAGGCAATTTTTCAGTACAAGTGTGACAACCTATATGATCCGCAGTCAGAAGGTGCATTAGCATGGAATGATTCAGATATTGGCATTAACTGGGGCGTTCCGTTAGATAAGATAATTCTTTCAGCAAAGGATAAAAATCATCCTCGTCTAAACGATTCTGACGAATTATTTGATTACAATATAGACTATTACGCAGAATGAATGTATTAGTAACAGGTGCCAACGGACAACTTGGCAGCGAAATGCGTATTGTGTGCAGGGGTTCACATGATAATTATTTCTTCACCGATGTGATGGATGCTTCAGAGGGATCCATTAATATGCTAAGAAATCTGGTTGCAGATGATTCCATTGCTAGTACTGAGCATTTGGATATTACTAATTTAACTGATATTCGTTTGTTCGTTAGTAAATATGATATTAATGCTATAATTAATTGTGCAGCCTATACTAATGTAGATGCGGCGGAAGATAATAAACGAATGTCGGAACTATTAAATACTCAGGCACCTGAGTATCTGGCGACTGTCATGAAAGAAATGAACGGTCTTCTTATTCACATCAGCACGGATTACGTGTTTGGGGGCGATCCATATAACACACCGTGCAAAGAGAATCAAATAGGCACTCCAACCGGCGTTTATGGATTGACAAAACTACAGGGTGAGCAAGCCTTACAAAAGGTAGGTTGCGATTATATCATCATTCGCACTTCATGGCTTTATTCCGAGTTTGGTAAGAACTTCGTGAAGACTATGCTTAACTTGACATCAACCAAACCACAATTAAAGGTCGTGTTTGACCAGGTTGGTACTCCTACATACGCTCACGACTTAGCAAAAGCCATTTTTGATATCATCGAGCAAAGAAAGTTTAAAGGGAATACTGGGATTTATCATTATTCAAATGAGGGTGTTTGTTCTTGGTTTGATTTCGCAAAAATGATAGCTGAATATTCTGGTAATATTGGTTGTGATATTCAACCATGCCATAGCGACGAATTCCAAAGCCCTGTAAAACGCCCAGCTTATTCAGTGTTGGATAAGACAAAATTCAAGGAGGTTTTCGGGATACAGGTACCATATTGGACAGATTCTTTAAGGCATTGTATCCGTAACATTCTTAATATTAGATAGATGCGATGAAACGGACTATTATTATAACGGGAGGTGCTGGTTTTATCGGCAGCCATGTAGTACGTCTTTTTGTGAACAAGTATTCGGATTATCGAATAATTAACTTGGATAAGTTGACGTATGCTGGTAACCTTGCAAACCTTAAAGACATCGAGAGTAAACCAAACTATGAGTTCGTGAAGATGGATATCTGCGACTTTCAGGGGGTTTTGAAACTGATGCATTCGAAACATGTTGATGGGATTATCCACCTTGCTGCCGAAAGTCATGTTGATCGCAGTATCAAAGATCCTTTTACATTTGCTCAGACAAATGTAATGGGAACGCTGAGTTTGTTGCAAGCCGCAAAAGCCTATTGGGAACTTCTTCCCGAAAAATACGAAGGGAAGCGTTTCTATCATATCTCTACGGATGAAGTGTATGGTGCATTAGAGATAACCCATCCCGATGGCTTTGAGCCACCATTTTCCACAAAGGCTAGTAGTGGCATGCATCACTTGGCTTATGGAGATGACTTTTTCACTGAAGACATGAAGTATCAGCCACATAGCCCATATAGCGCCTCAAAGGCTAGTAGTGATCATTTTGTCCGTGCGTTTCATGACACGTTTGGCATGCCCACTATCGTGACAAATTGTTCTAATAATTATGGTCCATATCAGTTTCCCGAAAAGTTGATACCCTTGTTTATTAATAACATCTGTCACAGAAAGCCATTGCCTGTTTATGGGAAAGGAGAAAACGTTCGTGACTGGTTGTATGTTGAAGATCATGCAAGGGCAATAGATACGATTTTCCATAACGGTAAAATAGCTGAAACATACAATATCGGTGGTTTCAATGAATGGAAAAACATAGATATTATCAGAGTCCTAATAAATACCGTAGATCGTTTTATTGGTCGCCAAGAAGGTGCTGATCTTGACTTGATTACCTATGTTGCGGATCGTGCAGGCCACGATTTACGCTATGCAATTGATTCAACAAAACTCCAGAAGGAATTAGGCTGGGAACCTAGTTTGCAATTTGAAGAAGGTATTAGAAAGACTGTGAGGTGGTATCTTGATAATCAAGAGTGGATGGATAATGTAACTTCCGGTGACTATAAAAACTATTATGATGAGATGTATAAATTGCCATAAGATGTAGTTGTTTTGTATTCTTTTCCAATATAATGAGTTTATTGTCTGTAAATAGAATTGGGACGACGAAACGAAAGATATTAACTAACGTAGGTTGGGCAACAACGGGGCGGATAGTACGCGTGTTGACGGAAACGCTAGTTAGTATATTTGTGGCCCGTTATCTTGGTCCATCACAGTATGGACTGATGAATTATGTCATTAGTTTTGTGGCGATTTTCTCAATTATAGCCAATTTTGGGTTAGATAATATTGAGATAAGGGAGATAGCTAAACCCGGATCCGATTTTCGGGTTATTATGGGTACATCTTTTAGATTACGTTTTCTATTTGCAATTGTTGCAGGAATAGTAATAGTAATAACGGTTTTCCTCGGTAGTCAAGATGCTGAAACTCGTTGTCTAATTTTTATCTACGCACTAACAATTGTTCTTACTTCGTTCAATGTTATACGTAATTACTTCACGGCTATAGTCTTTAACAGATATATTGTAATAACTGAGATTTTCCGTTGTTTAATAGGAGCATCAATCAAAATTGCTTTATTGCTTCTAAAGGCCCCTCTTTTTTTCTTTATAATAGCTCTTACCTTTGACTACTTCCTCGTAGCTGGAGGTTATTTGGCAGCATATCATAGCAAGGTAGGCAAACTTTCAGAATGGTCATTTAGTTCCTACATAGCAAAGCTATTGATAAAGGAAGCATTCCCTCTTGTACTATCGGGTGCTGCGGTAGTAATATATCAGCGAATTGATCAAGTGATTATTAGGAGTTTACTATCTGATGAAGCTGTAGGTTACTTTTCCGTAGCGGTGAAGTTTTCAGAGTTTATTCTTTTTGTTCCTCTGGTGATGGCGCAAACAATGGCTCCATTACTTATAGGGGATTATCAAACAGACACAGAATCTTTCTTGCGAAAACGACAGCAGTTCGTTGATATAATAGTATGGGTTTCCATTGCTTTATCCGTCGTAGTATCTTTATCATCGTATTATTTGATTAGATATACTTTTGGCGTCCAATACCTTGCGGCAGTTCCTGTGTTGCGCATACTCGCTTTTAAAGCTGTAGGCATGGCTTTGTCTAACTCTTCCGGACAGCTCATTATCATAGAGGGAAAACAAAAATGGGCCGTAATTAGAAATTTAATTGGCTGTCTAATTTGTATTATGGGAAACTATAGCCTAATTCCCTTATTTGGTATTATTGGTTCCGCCTGGGCAACACTTATTACAGTCGCATTTTCGGGTTTTTGGGGGAACCTAATCATAAAACCATATCGAAACATTTTTGAAGTTCAAGTCAAATCATTGGTTTCGGGACCTGTGAGACTGGCAAAAATTGCAATTAGTTATGTTAAGCAAGATTAAGTTGTTAGTTTATAGATTGCGCCTTCGTTGCTATGCGCTAAAGTCGTTCCTTATAGATTATAAGGAGCACATAAAGTATTCTGTGAATTACCATAGCGAAGGTTATTACTCGCGAGGAATGTTGAGGTGTTCAATAATGTTATTGAATCATCAGTTGGAGAAAGCTCAGACCTATGCTGATCAAAGGGATGGCTATGGGAAGGAAAAAGTAACACGACTCCTTCGATTGATTAAGAATTATGTTAATCAATTTGGTTACGACTCATTAGTATATACATCGATTGGGGTTATCAAAGCCCATGTATCTAACATTCACTCCTTCAAGAATGACCAGGTTATTAAGTGTTTTGAAGAGATTCTGTCTCAAGTACCAGACAGGTCCCAATTGGATAAGGAAAGAGGTGGTATTATTCTATTTTCCGCAAATGATTTAGAGAGAGACACTAATCTTTTTAACTTGCTTTCTTCTCGACATAGTTGTCGACAATTCGCTGATAAAGCGGTTGAGAAGGAGCATATCGAGAAGGCAATAGATTATGCTATGACAGCACCTTCCGCTTGTAATAGGCAGTGTGTTAGGGCACATTATTATGATACACCATCTGCTATAAAAAGCATAGTCTTGGCTCAGAAATCCGATGTACAATGGTGCCTAAATGCAAAGGGCCTGTTTGTTATTACGGGAGATCGTGAATATTTCAGAGACTACTTTGAGAGGAATCAAAGAATGTTTGATGCTGGATTGTTTTCGATGAATTTGTGCCTTGCCTTACATAATGAAGGGATTGGCTCTTGCTTTAAAATGGCACAAAAAGATTATGCAATTGAACGTGCTACAAAGCAGATTGCGAGTATCCCAGATTCTGAAGACATTTGTGTGCTTTTGTTACTAGGGTATTATCCCAAGGAAAAATCGATTTATGCAAAGTCAACAAGGTTAAACAGAGAAGAAATCTTAAATATACACGAATGAATATCCTAATCATTAATCAACCTGTTGGGAACAGAGGGGATGAATCTGCTCATCGCGCTCTTGTACGTCAAATTGGAGTCGATTACCCTAATGATTCAATCACAGTATTGTTTTTTGGAGAGAAAATCGAAAGCATAACCCCTATTCAAGTCGAGGCCCCTAATATTCAGTATGTTGTTATTCCTTTTAAGAAAGGGAAGATACGTCTAGCTAGAATGGCTTTTAGTTATCATGCTATAGGGCTACTGGTTAGTCTTATTCCTGCATATTATAAGGTTGACCAGTACATAAGACGCGCTGATAAAGTGATTTGTGCCCCGGGAGGTATTTGCCTTGGTAGATTCCTGAATTGGGATCATCTTCTATGGCTAGTCCGCACACGACATTACCATAAATCATTGGCATATTACTCCCGATCATTTGGCCCCTTTGATTCTGGTAGTAAGTATAAAGATTTGTTTAGGGAAGAAAGCATCTCTATACTAAGATACATGGATTTTATGTCAATCAGAGATAGAAAGTCTATGGATTTGGCCGATGAACTTAATCTCAAGTATATTGAATCAATTGATACTGCTTTTTTAGAGAATCCCCAAATAGACATTACATTTTTAAGAGGCACCCTTACGAATGACTATGTTGTTTTTGTCCCTAATTCTCTTGTATGGCAACCGGCTTTCTCTCTAGCGGATTCTGATAGCATCAATGAGTTCTATTTGGCGATAATGAAACTCATTCGTGTAAAGTTCCCCAATAGTAGAATTGTCATGATGCCTCAGCTATTTGGTCAGGGCATTAAAAATGATGGGGCATTTTTTGAAAAACTAAAAAAACTCTCAAACGATAGCAATACAATTGTACTACCAGATGTTTATAGCTCAGATATTCAACAGACAATAATCAAAGGGAGTCATCTTGTAATTGGTGCAAGGTACCATTCAATAGTGTTTGCGATTAATAATGAGCGACCTTTTGTTTCTCTGTCATACGAGCATAAGATGTTTGGATTGCTTTCCATTTTAGGATTGGATGATAGGCAAGTTGATGTTACGACTATTGGCACATCTGTTTTTTCAAGCGAAAGAGCTATTAAGAGTGTAGAGTCAATCATGGAGCAATCTATTGATCTTACATCCTATCGAAAAAAATCTCATGAAATTGCGTTGAATTGCTATAACCATTTTACTAAATGGCTTAATAAAGAATGTTAGGTTATATAATAGCTTTTTGTGTGTTATTACTTGTTTATCTTCTTTCTACCATAAGAAAGAGGAAGGATAATGCACTTCTGATCGTGTTGACACTCCTTTATTTAAGTAGTGCGGTAGTCTCTATTTTTCATTATAATAGCGTCCCTGAGTTATATAAAGAACTGAGTTTGTTTTCATACTTCTATCTCTTTGTCTCAATAGTAATTGCATTTCTCCCGTTATGTGGTTATCATCCCAGTCGTTATAATGAAATACAACTTATCAATCTATCTGCAACGAATACTATTTCTATTGTATTA
>JAEEGG010029664.1_pt1 | contig 10207 bp, 11 predicted proteins | sample 9134161 | NCBI WGS metagenome assembly JAEEGG01 (sample SAMN16246543, study PRJNA631951) | gut metagenome | biome: gut microbiome; feature: rumen; material: CR-attached | host: Bos | place: Iran: Karaj | collected 2018-10 | reverse complement strand
CAGATTACCTATCTCGGTTTCAGATTTAAATCCAAGAACGGCATCTGTTTCCTGACGGAGCTGGGTGAAGGATTGGATTACAGTTTATTAGGCATGGTTCTAATACCTGGAGTCCGGTTGGGTCTGGGATATACATTCTGAAAGTTATGAAAAAGTTATCTTTAATAATAGCATTGGTCAGTTGCATGGCCCTGACTTCAGTTGGATTGGACTCCTGCAAGGGAGTGGAATGGGACACTCAGGAGACGTTGGTAGGATTGTCCGAATCATGGGCCAGGATATATGTGGAGGATTTGATGAGTGACTACGGTCATTATAAGGATGTTGCCAAGGACAGCACCCGCAAAGTCCGGTATACGGTGACTTTGAATGATACGGTGGCAGTGGAGAGTATATTCAGAGGTATGATTGGTGGGGATTCGGTCGATATCACTACTACTATTGTCCTGACAGACACTACTATGACAACAGTTACCGATGGATACCGTTATGCAGACAACATTACCGCCCATATGTTTACTGTAGATCCCGGCATAATTGACTACAACGGAAAGCTTCACTTTGATTTCTATAAGACAGACGGAATGATTCCGTGGGCGTGGACTGAAATAAAGTATATTAAAACAGATGACTCTGGCGATATTTCGTTCCTGCGAGATACCAAATTCGGATGGTATTGAGTATATGAACATAACCTAACTAACCAACATATGAAAGCATTGTTTATCGGCGGAACGGGGACTATCAGTTCCGCAATCACGCGGCAGCTGGCCGCAAAGGGATGTGAACTCTATCTTCTTAACCGCGGCAACCGCAGTGACCGTGTGCCTGAGAACGTAAAGGTGTTGAAGGCCGATATCAACAACGATGAGGCGGGCGTGGCTGCGCTCATCAAGGATATGACCTTTGATGTGGTGTGTGATTTCATCGGGTTTGTACCCGAGCAGGTGGAGCGCGACTACCGTCTGTTCAAGGGTAAGACAAAGCAGTATATGTATATCAGTTCGGCATCGGCTTACAACAAGATGCCGGCCAATTATGTGATTACCGAGGGCACGTCGCTGGCCAATCCCTATTGGGACTACTCGCGCAATAAGATTGCGTGCGAGGATTTCCTGATGCGCATGTACCGCGAGAACGGATACCCGGTAACCATTATCCGCCCCAGCCATACCTACGATGAGCGTGCGGTTCCGCTGTCAGTTCACGGCAGCAAGGGCAGCTGGCAGGTGGTAAAGCGTATCATGGAGGGTAAGCCGGTCATCATCCACGGCGACGGTTCATCGCTCTGGACCATCACCTGTAACGAGGATTTTGCGCGCGGTTTCATCGGCCTTATGGGAAATGAGCGTGCTATTGGTGAGGCGTTCCAGATTACGACCGATGTCTCAATCAGCTGGACTCAGATTTATCAGATTATTGCCAAGCATTTGGGCGTGGAACTGCATCCGTATTACGTTTCATCGCAGTACCTTATTGATGTGGCGCCGTACAATTATACCGGTGAGCTGATGGGCGATAAGACCCACACTGTGCTCTTTGACAACAGCAAGCTTAAGCGCGCCGTTCCCGGATTCTGCGCCACCATCACTCCGGAGCAGGGTATCGGCCGCACTCTGGATTACGTCCTTGCGCATAAGGAGTGCCAGACTGAGGATCCGGAGTTTGATGCCTGGTGCGACCGCGTGATTGCTGCTCTTGAGCAATCAAAACAAATACTTTTAAGTTGATTATTTCAAGAATCGGTCCAGTTTACCCGCTTCCAAGTCTTCAAGCATCTTTCTTGCTGTAGAATTGAGAGCGGGTATATCTTGTTTTATGGTATTGAAAATGTCTTTTTCATCAACATCACCATAAGCATGTGAGATAAAGTTCCTTAAACCAAAGATCTCCGGCCAAGGAACATCGTCATATTGTTCAAACAGTTCTTTCATCACTAGATTTCTGATTTTTACAGATGTTTCGGTTACATACTGCAAACTCATCCCGCAAGCCCTGAAGATGGTCATACCGGTTATGTCAGTAAGAAAATCATTGGGATTTTTGATGGTTTTAGACATTTCTGGAATTAGTTCTGTTTCCTGGATAATTGTTTCAAGGTAAGACTTGATTCGTTTTTTGTTTTCAAACATAGATTACGTCTTTATTTAGTTCATTGATGAAATCAGGTTTCAGTGTTCCGGTAAGAGATACTAAGTCTATTTCTTTGTTGAACAATTCTTTAAGGTCGGAGTGTATTCCTCCTAGCTTGAACAAGGATGGTGGGGTGATCGCTACGCAGATGTCAATGTCGCTGCTCAGTGTCTGTTCACCACGGGCATAACTGCCAAATAGTCCGAGCTTTGTAATACCGTATTTCTCTGTATTCTGCTCTTTGTATTGTCTGAGAATGTCAAGAACAGCATCTGTTTTTAATGACGTAATGTTGCGACGATCAATTAATTCCAGTTTGACTTCATAATCCAATGCATTCAAAACCCTTAAAATAGTCTCTGGGCTTCCAAGAGTCCCGTTCTCCATACGTGAAATCTGGGATTTGCTCATACCGCATAACTGTCCCAATTGTGATTGGGTCATTCGTCTTGTCTTGCGGAGTTTCCTTATATCAACTAATGGTGTCATCCTTGTTTCTTTCGATGCAAAGAAACTCAAAGTTTAATAAATATGCAACTTTGGCCGTTTTTTTTATCCTTCAGATTCCGAAGAGACCGAAAAATGGGATTGACTTGTTTTGTCTTCGATTAATTTCTGTAATTTTACGTCAAATGAACACTATGGAACGGATGTCCATTTGAGTTATCCGCTTCAATAAAAACAAAACTGTATTTACAAGAAACAGAAAGAGAGTAATTAAGTACATATTTATAACCAAGCATTAGCTATTATTCGCATTCAAAACAAAAGCCTCGCAAACTCTTGATTTGAACAAAATCGAATAAGTGCATTTACTGGGAGCAATAGCTTCCGTTGCCACCTAATAGAGTTAATGCTCACACCGTTTGGTGTGGGCTGGACTATAGGTGGTTACGGGGTTCATGCGAGGCTCCTCGTGAATGCGATAGAAAGGCTCACACCTTTCTTTTTGTCCGGTTAAGTGATTGATAGTTCGTGCGCAACTACCAATCACAATGGCAGGAAAAAGCTTTAGAAAGGCCAAAGTTGCCAAAAAAGATGAGTTTTACACCCAACTCGTAGATATCGAAAACGAACTCAAACACTACAAAGAGCATTTCAAAGGCAAAACAGTACTTTGTAACTGCGATGATCCTCGCGTTAGCAATTTCTTTCACTATTTCAGCTTTAATTTTGAAAGGTTGGGTCTGAAGAAATTAATAACTACTTGTTATAAGAATCAGAATAGGGACCTATTCAGTCAGAATGATAGTGAACGGGCAATTTGGTTGGAATACTATGGTGATCAAAATGATAATCGTGTTCCTGATCCAGATGAAATAGGTATACATTATTTTAATGGAGATGGTGACTTCCGTTCTGCGGAATGTATAGAACTGCTTAAAGAGGCAGATATTGTTGTAACAAATCCTCCTTTTTCTCTTTTTCGTGAATATGTAGCACAACTCATTAAGTATGAGAAAAAGTTCATAATAATAGGGCATCAAAATGCTATTACTTACAAAGAGATTTTTCCGTTAATTAAGGAAAACAAGATATGGCTTGGTTATGGTTTTAAAGGTGGTGCGGGTCATTTTATAAGCAAATATGATGATACTGCAACAGCAGGTGACCATAGAGAAGGAATGATACGTGTTTCAGGTGTAAACTGGTTTACGAATCTGGAAATACAGAAACGTCATGAGGATTTAATCTTGTATAAGAGATATACACCCGAGGAATATCCCACATATGATAATTATGATGCAATTAATGTAGACAAGACATCTGAAATTCCGATGGATTACGATGGTGTCATGGGTGTTCCTATTACATTTTTGGACAAATACAATCCTGAGCAATTTGATATTATTACATTGGGTATTGGGGAGGGTAATTTTACCCCTACAAGAAAATATCAAAAGTTTAGAGATCCTTACACTAAAGAATATATATCTGACAAAAGGGATTTTCTTCTATATGTAAGGAATCCCGATGGAAAATACTTGACCTCAGATGATTATCGGGTTGATAAATGTTACGCACGTATTTTGATTAAACGTAAACAGCAAAAAGATGTAAGCCATAATCTGCCTTTTGATGATGAAAATCTTGGAATGGTGGCAGAAGGTGAAATAGAATACGGAAAAAAAAGAATTAGAAACTAGCCTAATTACGAAACGATATGAAAATCGAGCTTCAAAGAGTAACCGTGAGGGAACTGACCCAAGGTTATGAAGATAATAATGAGAATGGAGTGAGGGCGTATGGTGGTAAGCTTGATGTGCGTCCACCATATCAGCGTGAGTTCGTTTATAAGGATAAACAGCGTGATGCGGTAATTGATACTCTAACGCAGGGATTCCCGCTCAATGTTATGTATTGGGCTACTCGTGAAGACGGGACCTTTGAGATTATTGATGGCCAACAACGCACTATCAGTATCTGCCAGTATGTGAATGGTGATTTTGCTTTCAACTTCCGTTATTTTCATAATCTTCAGCCCGATGAACAGGCGCAGATTTTGGATTATGAATTACAAGTTTATATCTGCAGTGGTACTGACAGCGAGAAATTAAAGTGGTTCAAGACTATTAATATCGCAGGTGAGGAACTGACAGAACAGGAACTCCGTAATGCGGTTTATGCTGGTTCATGGGTAAGTGATGCCAAGCGTTATTTCAGCAAGACCGGTGCTCCAGCTGCCAAGATTGGTGCCGATTATCTCAATGGTTCGGCCATCAGACAAGAATATCTTGAAACTGCCATTTCGTGGATATCGGACGGAAATATTGAGCCGTATATGGCTAAACACCAGAATGATCCTAATGCTGCTCAGCTTTGGCAGTACTTCCAGTCGGTTATTACTTGGATAGAGACATCTTTTAAGCCGACAAAAGAGCGCAAGAAGATTATGAAAGGTGTGGATTGGGGACCTCTTTACAAGCAATATAAGGATACGGTTTTTGATGCTGCTAAGATAGAATCGGAAGTAAAACGATTGATACTGGATGATGATGTGACAAAGAAGACGGGAATCTATCCGTACATACTGACCGGAAAGGAAAAGTATCTTTCAATACGCGCATTTACCGATGCCCAGAAACTATCGGCTTACGAGTATCAGATGGGTATTTGCCCCGAATGTGGTAATCATTTTGACATGGCTTATATGGAGGCCGATCATATCACTCCCTGGCACGAAGGCGGTAAAACCACCGCGGAGAACTGCCAAATGCTTTGTCGTGATTGCAATCGGCGCAAAGGAGGACGGTAAGGCTTTCAGATAATACGGCTCTACTCACATACAATATAATATCAGTAGCTGATTTTTATGACGTAATAGCTGGTATCGCCCTCTGCTCTCCTGATGATTTCCGTGATGCGGCCGTCGGCATCCTTCTTATACTCATATTTGTATGTTTTGACATTCCTGGAAGTGATGGTGTATGTATGGGGAAGGTGGGTGCAGTTGATGCCGGTCATTCTATATGTGTAGTAGTTGGGCAGAAGGTTATCAAGAGTGGGGTCTATACCTTTCTTGAAGGGGTTTCCATCCGGCAGATAAGTGATGGTTATTGTTTCTGACTCATCAGCAATGCTCACTATGTCTCCGTTTTTCCACGTGATGTCATAGGGAACTTCATGGCTAAGGCCGCGGCTTGTATATTGCGTCATCCGGTCCCCGTCATACCCAAAGGTATATGCGGATTCCAGCATACTGAAATATGTTGATGTAAGTTTCCAGCTGTTGTCAAAGGTGAGTTCAGTTACCATGGGCTCGTCAACAATTGAGGCAAGTTCTCCTTCCATGATGTCTGTTTCAACTGCCGTATGGGCCGATTCATCATAAACATAGGTGGTTGTGCTTTTTGAGGATGATTTCACTGTGCCTTCATCTGAAAGCAGATAACTGTCTGTTGATATTGATGACAGACGTCCGTTGGAATCAAATGTGGGAACAATCTGATTCCTAACCGAGACTACATCTCTCTGCACCAGTTCCTTAGTATAGGATTTTATTTGCGTAGGCACTTGCTCTTTCTCTTCTTTGCTGCAACCTGAAAGTGTCAGGATACAAATGGCCATAATGGCGGGGATAGTTCTTTTCATATCAATGAGGATATAATTTATACGCAAAAATACTCAATACGCCCGAAAGCGCAAAGGTATGACCGCAACTTGTCAAAGTGCCCAGGCAGTTTCCTTTTAGGAGTCCGAAGGACGTGACCGTAGGGAGCTAAGCGAAGCGCTTTTGCGGAACAAAATAAAAGAATGAATAGGGACTATAGGACTCCCTTGGAAGAAGGGAGACTATAATTCCAGATGTCGCGGCGCACGGCCTGCTTGAGGGCGCGGGCAAAGGCCTTGAAGATGGCCTCTATCTTGTGGTGCTCGTTATCGCCCTGGGCCTGGATGTTCAGGTTCATTGCGGCGGCGTCGCTCAGGGACTTGAAGAAGTGCAGGAACATTTCGGTGGGCATCTCACCAATCTTTTCACGCTTGAACTCGGCGTTCCAGACAAGCCAGCTGCGGCCTCCGAAATCCAGAACCACCTGAGCCATACAGTCGTCCATAGGCAGGGCGTAGCCGTAGCGCTCTATGCCACGCTTATCGCCCAGGGCCTTGCGGATGCACTCGCCCAGCACTATTCCGGTATCCTCGATGGTGTGGTGCTCATCGACGTAGAGGTCACCCTTTACCTTGACGGTCAGGTCCATATCTCCGTGACGGCCAATCTGCTCCAGCATGTGGTCAAAGAATCCCAGGCCGGTGCTGATGTCGCACTGGCCGGTTCCGTCTATGTTGAGTTCAACCAGAATGTCTGTCTCTTTTGTCGCGCGGTGGGCCGATGCGCGGCGCTCGCCTGCAAACACGAATTCTGCAACTTTCCACCAGTCGCGGCTGGCAAATGCACAAACTGATTTCAAATCGTCCGATAGGCCATCGGCGCTGTCCTGCAGCAGGATGGCGCGGCAGCCCAGGTTGCGGGCCAGCTCCACATCGGTGGCTCGGTCACCAATCACGTAACTGGCAGCCAGGTCATACTCATCGGTCATGTATTTGCCGAACATGCCGGTACCGGGCTTGCGGGTGGGGGCGTTGTCCTGCGGGAAGTGGCGGTCAATGAGGATGTCGCTGAACTCCACGCCTTCTCCTTTCAGAGTGTTGAGGATGAAGTTGTGGGTGGGCCAGAAGTCAGTCTCCGGGTACGATGGCGTGCCAAGTCCGTCCTGGTTGCTGGCCATAACGAATTCAAAGTCAGTGTGCTGGCGCAGGAACGTGAGGCTGCGGAATACTCCGGGTACAAACTGCAGTTTGTCAAAACTGTCAAGCTGCTCGTCGGACGGCTCTACTATGATGGTTCCGTCACGGTCTATGAATAACACCCTCTTTTTCATATCATCAGTATTTTGATAATGCTTCAATCAATGCGTTGTTCTCGGGTACTGTGCCGATGGTTATGCGCAGACTGTTACCGCACAGGGCTACCTTGCTGCGGTTGCGGACGATTATGCCATTGTCCACCAGGTAGTTGTAGGTGGCGGCGGCATCCTTCACGCGGGCCAGGAAGAAATTGGCATCGGACGGATAGACCTTGATGCAGCAGTCAAGTGCTGCAAATTCCTCCATCAGGCGGGCGCGCTCTTTAAGGATAGACTCGACCCATCCCTTTACGCGGGCGTGCTGCATGACCTCCTCCATGGCACGCTGTTGGGTGAGCAGGTTGATATTGTAAGGATACTTTACCTTGTTCATGATGCCTATGATCTCCGGCTGCGCAAACGCCATTCCCAGACGGATTCCGGCCATTCCCCATGCCTTGGAGAAGGTCTGGAGGACCACCAGGTTGGGGCGCTCCGAAAGTTGCTGCAGATATGAAGGCACGCCTGCAAAATCAATGTAGGCCTCATCCACAATCACGATTCCGTCAAATGAGTCCAGCACCTTGTCAATCACCCCACGGTCAATGTTGTTGCCGCTGGGATTGTTGGGTGAGCAGAAAAACACCAGTTTGGTGTTGCTGTCAATGGCGGCCAGGAGCTTGTCGGCGCTGGGCTGGAAGTTGTCGTCCAGCAGCACGCGGCGGTACTCCACGTCGTTGATATCGGCACACACACCGTACATTCCGTATGTGGGCTCTATGGCCACGGCGTTGTCCACGCCCGGACGGCAGAATATGCGGAACATAAGGTCTATGGCCTCGTCGCTGCCGTTGCCAAAGAAAATGGAGTCCTCTCTTACGCCCTTGATGGCGCAGATGCGGGTCTTGAGGTCACGCTGCAACGGGTCGGGGTAGCGGTTTACCGGGTCGTTGTAGGGGTTCTCATTGGCGTCCAGGAACACCTTGGCCTCATGGCCTTTGTACTCATCACGTGCCGATGTGTACGGGCTCAGGCTCCAGATATTGGGTCTTACAAGTTCTTGTAGCGGTTTCATAGTTCTTTCAGTCTTACAGTAACTGCGTTCTTGTGGGCGTCAAGATACTCTCCGGCGGCCATGGTCTCTATTACCGGACCTAAGGATTGCAGGCCCTCGCGTGAGAGCTGCTGGAAGGTTATCTTGCGCATAAAACTGTCTATGTTCACACCGGAATAAGCCTTGGCGTAGCCGCTGGTGGGCAGGGTGTGGTTGGTGCCCGATGCATAATCGCCCGCACTCTCGGGTGACCATGGGCCGATGAACACTGAACCTGCGTTGACCACGCGCTCTGCAAGTTCAGATGCGTTCTGAGTCTGAATGATCAGGTGCTCGGGGGCGTACTCGTTGGTCATCTCTATTATCTCATCGTCATCCCTCAGCAGTATCATGCGGCTGTTCTGCAGTGAAGCCTCTGCAATCTCGTTGCGGGGTAGCAGGGCTACCTGACGGTCAACCTCGGCCTGAACCTTGTCAATCAGTTCTGCCGATGTGCTGAGCAGGATTACCTGGCTGTCACGTCCGTGCTCGGCCTGTGACAGAAGGTCGGCGGCAACGAATGCGGGGTTGGCATTGGCATCGGCTATAACCTCAACCTCCGACGGGCCGGCGGGCATATCGATTGCCACATCCTTGAGCGATACTATCTGCTTGGCTGCGGTAACGTAGGGGTTACCGGGACCGAAAATCTTGGATACCTTTGGTACGCTCTCCGTGCCGTATGCCATTGCGGCTATGGCCTGTGATCCTCCCAGCTTGAAGAACCGGTTGACGCCTGCCACCTGTGCCGCGTAAAGTATTGCAGGATTGACCTTCCCGTCATGTCCGGGAGGTGTGCAGAGAACTATTTCCCGGCAGCCGGCGGTGCGGGCGGGGATGGCCAGCATCAGCACTGTTGAGAATAGTGGAGCAGTTCCGCCGGGTATGTATAGGCCAACCTTGGTGATGGGCACGGCCTTCTGCCAGCAGGTTACGCCTGGGGTGGTCTCAACCTTGCTCAGTTGCGGCAGCTGGGACTCGTGGAATCTGCGGATATTTGCGGCAGCGCTGTCAATAGCGTCACGCAGCTGTGCAGGTACCAGCGAGGCGGCCTCATCAAGCTCGGCTTGGCTCACAGCAAGAGAGTCCAACCGGACCTTGTCAAACAGGAGTTCGTAGTCCTTAAGTGCTTGGTCACCGCCCTTGCGTACGGTGTCGAGAACAGTCTGGACACGCTCGTAAAGCCCTTCCACGCTCAGTGCCGGGCGGGACAGGAGTTCTTTCCACAGGTTCTTATCAGGATATTTTACAATGTTCATTTCTTTCGTTTTTGTAGAAAATAGTACAATTGGGGCCTGACCCCTTTTGTATCATTTTGTTCAGAGAATCATCTTTTCAATGGGAAGAACCAATATGCCCTCGGCACCTGCGGCCTTGAGCTTGCCGATAATCTCCCAGAAACGTTTCTCGTCCAGTACGGTGTGAACCGAACTCCAGCCTTTGGTTGCAAGAGGCATTACTGTGGGGCTCTTGATGCCGGGCAATTCGGCCAGTACCTCGCTCATGCGGTCATCGGGCACGTTCATCATGATATATTTCTTACCCTGGGCAGCTTTAACGGCATCAAATCGGAACAGGAGTTCCTCAAGAATGGCTTTCTTATCGGCATCCATGTTGGGGTTGCCAATCAGAAGTG